>Ga0310690_10000565_pt1 | contig 76684 bp, 55 predicted proteins | sample AusTroGonzalo_MG_2_FD_207661 | JGI IMG/M metagenome (GOLD analysis project Ga0310690, IMG submission 207661) | Bovine rumen microbial communities from tropical cattle in Woodstock, Queensland, Australia - Gonzalo_04 (v2) (version 2) | ecosystem: Host-associated > Mammals > Digestive system >...
TCGAAGATGTAGGGAGCCATCTTAGGATTCCACTTGCGGGCGAGATGTCCGAAGTGAACGCCTGCATCAAGCAGTTCTTGGAAATTTGTACGTGACATTTTAATTTGTTTCTTGTTTTTGTTAACTGTGCCCTTTGCGGGCCTCTTTTCATCAAGGCGGAGTAGCGGCCTTGCCGGTCTCCGGCCTTTTCCGCAGGGTGGCAACAACCCGTTTGGATTGTTTGGAACCACCTCCGTGCGATTACAACCGTAATACTAACGCTTGCTGAACTGGAAGCGTCTGCGGGCACCGGGCTGACCGGGTTTCTTACGCTCGACCTCGCGTGCATCGCGGGTGAGGAATCCGGCTGCCTTGAGCGTGGCGCGATATGCTTCCTTGTCAACCTCACAAAGTGCGCGGGCGATTCCGAGGCGGACTGCCTCAGCCTGGCCTTTGGTACCGCCGCCGGCGAGAGTGACCTTAACGTCAAACTGACCAGCAGTTCCGGTAACCTCGAAAGGCTGGTTCACGACATACTGCAGAGTCTCCTCGGGGAAATAGTTCTCCAGGGTGCGGTCGTTGATCGTGATGTTGCCTTTTCCGGCTGTGAGATAAACGCGAGCTACAGCTGCTTTACGTCTTCCAAGGGCGTGTGTCTGTTCCATTTGCTCTGTTTAAATTTCGTTCAACTTGATTTCTTTAGGGTTCTGTGCCTGGTGCGGATGCTCGGGGCCTGCATAAACGTGCAGATTGCCGAGGATCTTGCTGCCAAGACGGTTCTTCGGGAGCATACCCTTGACTGCTCTCCGGATGAGTTCGGCCGGCCTTTTTGCGAGGATCTCCTTGGGCGTGGTGAAACGCTGTCCGCCGGGATATCCGGTGTAGCGCGTGTACACGCGGTCGGTCATCTTCTTGCCACCCAGGGCCACCTTCTCGGCGTTGATGACGATGACGTTGTCACCGCAATCCACGTTGGGGGTGAAGCCGGGCTTGGTCTTGCCACGAAGGACAAGAGCCACGCGTGCGGCGAGACGACCAAGTGCGAGATCAGTCGCGTCAATGACGACCCACTCCTTGTTCACTGTCTCCTTGTTGAGAGAGAGTGTCTTGTAGCTTTGTGTGTCCATTGTCTTGATCTTAAATGGTTAATAATATAATTGTTGCGATCCCTTTGTTTTTAAGGGGACGCAAAGGTAGAAAATATTTCTCAATAATCAAAGTTTATGCTTGCTAATTCAATTTTTTGCTCTATCTTTGCAGTCCGTTCCAACCGCAGCAGAACCATCACTCCGGCTATTTTCGGAACAAAAATTTGATGGCGGGGTAGCTCAGCTGGTTAGAGCGTCGGATTCATAATCCGGAGGTCGTGGGATCATGCCCCACCCCCGCTACAAAACAAACTCCACGGCTTCAGGGCCGTGGAGTTTATCTTTTTATGCATCAATGGTTTAAGGCTTGAGATGGAGCGGCGGAGGGTGTAGTCGGCGGGGCAAAATCGGCGGAAATTGTTGACCTTATATGCGACCAAGTGTGTTTAACAAATAAAGTGGTCGCAGATTATGGCACGTAACACGTCGCCCGACACACTTATGCTACACGCTGCTTGAACCGAGGGATTCGCCTGGAAGTGGTAGCCAAACTTCTTGGGCATAGTACAACCGAAATAACTCAGCATTATGCGAAACTATTGCAAGATAACATTATTGCAGAAGTGAAAGATGCCTTTGATAATAATAGTTGTGTGAATATTAAAAGAGAAATCTTACATTTGTAGAGATAAACCACCAAAATAGAATGATAACACAAGAACAAAGGCAAGCATGGAAGGATGAGTATCTTGAGCAATTGAGTATTGTTTCCAAAGAGATCTTACCGATAGATGATAATTTTTCCCTTGATCATAATTCGCTGGATGACAGGTTGTAACTATTCCTTGTTGATGTGATAATACCCCTTCTCAATTCATACGGTTATGTTATGCAGAACTTCCCAGTCGTGCTCTCCAGCGCCGCCTTTAAAAACGATGAAAAGACCGTTCCTGCTTTTTGCATCCCTTCTCATTGCGTCGTTCGCCTGTGACAAGCAGGAGGTAACATATAACGATATCCAGGTGAAACTGGGATGCACGCTCCCCGCCACCAACAGCGCCGGGGATGTCCTGTATGATTTCCTTGAGGCCGTAAGCGTGGACGTGGATTTCGTCACCGATGCCGGCGACGCCGGAAGCGCCTCCCTGTCGCATGAAAGCCCGAATATCGTGACAGGCAGTTTGAAAGGGGTGAGTTCCACGGCAAAAAGCCTGTGGTGTTTCACTCCCGGCCTGGACAGTCCGTCGGGTCCGGCACCGGTACCGGCCAGCCTCTCCAAGGATAACCCGGAAACATCGGCCTCATTTACGGGCATGGCGTTCAGCTCCACGCCCATCTCCCTTTCCAAGACCGTTATTTCAGGGCTCGTCAAGCCGCTCACATCGGCCGTTATCCTGGATATATCCGATTCGGAGGGCAGGGTTTGGCCTGCCATCACCTCGGTGACGATGGCCGCGGCCGATGAAACCCTTCTGGCAACGGGTTCCTCCTCCATTACATTTGCCTGCTCCGGCATTGCCGTGGGGAAGGCCGGGAGTCCCGCCTCCCTTGGCGCGGTGGCGCAGCCCTGCACCTTCGCTGGTACGGTAACCGTATCCGGAGAGGGATTTACAGCGGTTTATACGGTGAGCCGGCAGGCGTTGGAAGCCGGATATGTGAAGCGCATAGATGTGAATCTTGCCAGGGCAACAGTCAACGGGCAGGAGCCCAAAGGCTTCCCCACAAGGCTGGGCATCATGGGCGATTCCATTTCCACGTTTGAAGGAATGATTCCATCGGACCATCGCACATACTATCCCAAGGACTCCGATGTGACCACCTGGGAAAAGACCTATTGGGGCATTCTGGCAAAGCAGTACTGGAAGTGCGAGCTGGACGTCAATACGTCCTGGAGCGGCAGCTGCGTTGCCGCAGACCCCAGGACGGGCAGTGAATACCGCATGCCTTTCGTGGATCGTGTGAACCTGTTTCAGGCCCCGGATGCCATCATCTTGTTCGGCGGCACGAACGACGCCAACACCAAAAACCAGGTGGGGCTGGGCGAATTCAACTACGACAAGCCGCTGGACCAGATGGATACGTACTGCCGTTTCCGCGATGCCTATATCTTTGTGATCCGCTCCCTGCAAAAGAACTATCCCACCGCGAAGATAATCTGCATCATCGGCACGGACGTTACCGGTGATTACGGCGCGTCGGTGGAGACCATCGCAAAGCACTACAATCTCCCTTATGTGGATTTCCGCGGAGAGAAGAATGTTTCGGGGAAGGTTACCATTTACATTGGCTCGCATCCCGATGCGGCCGGTCACGCCTACAAGGCCAAGAAGATTTACGAAGAGACTTTAAGCCTGTTCCAGTAGAAGACCGCTATGGCGTGGTCATCTATACCTATGGGTATGTCACCTCGGTTGAGGCCTATGAAAAGGAAAAGCGCGACAAGGCCATCAGCCACGCCGTGGACGCTGTGGCCGAGGAGCTCACCGGCATAAAGGGCCTCACCAACCCCACCCAGAATTACAATGTGGACATTCCCTACTACAACGAAATGCTGTGCGTGGTAGTAGACAAGGAGGAGCGCATCCGTGATTAACAATTAAACCAATTTAGATATGAAAACAAAAGCTTTATTCTTTGCACTTGTTGCAGCGCTGGCACTTGTGTGCACAGCGGTCTCCTGCCAGAAACAGGGTGCAAACGGCATCTATGGAGTTACACAGCAGAGCAGCGGCGACTATCATGATGAACTTCTCGGCGATATTGCTCACGAAATGCATCTGGCCGTCCAGAAGGCCGTAGGAAATGTTTCTACCAGAAGTTCAAGCAACGATTCCAAGGCTCTCTCCGCCGCGCAGGGCGTTATAGACTCAAAGTCCACCAAGCCCGCCCAGGGCAGCGGAGCCATCATTCTGTACTTCGCCCCCAGCACCCCCCTCGGCCAGCCCGACGCCGAAAAAGTGATACTCAAGCGCTGGGACTTCTAACCTAACTCATCACATTAATAGCAAAAGGGATCATGCCCCACCCCCGCTACAAAAAGGCTCGGCATTGCGATGCTGGGCTTTCTTTGTATCGGTGCAGGACCGTGGCTGAGGGACGGGGGCCAATGTGCTTCCGAACACCAGTTGGTGCGCGTGGAGGTCCAATTTAATGTACCCCTGCGAGCGAAAATCCCGGAAAACCGCGCGTGGGGGTCCAAGCCGCCGTACCCTCACGCACTTGTTCAGGCCCCGGGACGATGCGACACTTCACGCAACCACCGGATCAGGAACCGGATTCCGGCAGAAAGAAGGCCCGGCCCTAATCCCAGATAAAACCAGGCGAAGAAAGACTCCGGGATGCCCGGAATATACTTGAGGCCTATACCCAGGGAAATCATAAAGGCGATGATGAGATATCCCTTTAGGCTGAATGTCTTGAAGATAGATTCCTTTGGTCCGGGCAGTGAATGAATCCTCTCCGCATACTTCCTCACGATGCCGGTAAACATCACATAAAACCCTGCAAATACCAGAACGGAAAGAGGAATCATCCACCACAGTTTCTCAGGAGGCGTGGTCAGGTAATTGCCAATGCCGGTTATCGAAATCTTCGTTCCGATAGCCGTCCACATAAGGCCGTTGATGGCCAGAAGGTGTATCTTTTTGACCTTACACATTGACGAAATAGCGCGGAACCCGTTTCTTGTATTCTCTGTATTCGTCCCCGAAATCGGCCTCAAGACGTTTCTCCTCGGAACGGACTTGAAGAGTAAGCAGTATCACTTCGGAGGCAAAGACGAGAAACGGCCACCAACTGAGCAGCCAGATCAAGACTCCAACATCATAGACGTAAATCCCCAGAAGCATAGGGTTTCTGGAAAACCGATACGGACCGTCCGTCATCAGATGCTTGGTGCGAGGCGCCAGTTCATGGTTGTAGGCATCGAAAGGATTCCCCTCGCCAACCTTTTTCATATAGACGATTGACCAGATGCTAAGAGCCAGTCCCGGTATTATAAGCACCAAGGAGATTATTGACCAGGGCATCGCCGGCGCCCATGGGAACGGCCTCCCTGACACCCACCACATCAAAGCCGGAATCCCAACCACAAACATCAGAAAGCCAATTATGTATCCAAATGCGTTTCTCATTTTTTCTTCTTTACACAGGTATTCGCCAGCATCACAATGACACCCATAGCAACAAAAATGGCAGCAAAGACAAAGTCTTATCAAGTCCAAAGATAGTAAAAAAGCGTTCTCAGCCATACGCTCAGAACGGGAAATAACTCCCCTTCTTTCGGTGTGCCACGCTTCCGAACGAGCAGTTGGTGCGCGTGGGGGTCCAATTTAATGTACCCCTGCGAGCGAAAATCCCGGGAAACTGCGCTTGGGGGTCCAAGCTGATGTACCCCCACACACAGCACCGCCCCATTACCTCCGTTTAAGAAATAATCCTTAACTTTGGGGGTGAATCGACCACACGCTACTAAGCCAATGAAGAAGTTGCTCGTTCTTGCAGCGATGCTGCTGACTACGACGGGTCTGAGTGCCCAACAATCCCTTGAGAACCTCTGGCAGAATCCTCCGCAGGATGCCAGGCCATGGAATTTCTGGTACTGGATGTATGGAGCCTTTACCCGCGAAGGTATTACCGCCGACCTGCAGGCGATGAAAGACAACGGGCTCGAGGGAGCCTATCAGTTCACTATCCGAGGCATTCCCGACCCGCCCCATATCGAGCCTTCCTACAACCAGCTCAGTCCCGAGTGGTGGGATATATGGAGTTTCGCAGTTAAGGAAGCAGACCGCCTCGGCCTTAAGCTTTCCTTCAACGCCTGCGACGGCTGGGCTGTCGCAGGAGGACCCTGGATCACCCCGGAAATGTCCATGCAGATCGTCACATGGAGCGAAACGCAGGTTCAGGGTGGTCAGCAAATAGACCTCCGGCTCCCCCAGCCCCCATCCCAACGGGACTACTATAGGGATATCGCCACATTCGCCTACCCCACCCGTCCCGGAGAGGGCCTCTGCTCCCGCGACCTCAAGCCAAAATATACCTCCGACAGGGGCAAGAATATCTCCTATATCGGCAGGCGCGGCAACACCAAGCCGCTCAACAGCAGCCGTCCCTGCCACTTCGACATTACCTTCGACGAGCCCTTCACCGTACGCAGCATCTACATCAAGCCCCGCAACGTCAACTATCAGGCACTCAGGATGATAATGCAGGTGAGCGACGACGGCGTCAGCTATCGTGACGTATATCGGATGACGCCTCCCCGCCTCGGCTGGTACAGCTGGATAGTGCCCGGATTCACCTTCGACGTACCGGAAACTACATCGAAATACTTCCGCTTCGTCAACGACCCCTCCGGCGGTGAGGTGATGGACGAAGACAACGACAAGGCAAAGGCCTTCGAGTACTTCTCCCTGCTGGAAATCAACCTCCAGTCCTGCACAAAAATCGACCAGTTCGAGAGCAAGAACGGCGAGGCCTGGCGCATCGCAAAGACCACCACTAAAGATCAGGTCCGAAAGTCCGACTGCGTACCGGCGTGTAAGCTGAAGGACATCACGGAATTCGTCTCCCCGGACGGCACGCTCAGATGGAAAGCCCCCAAGGGCGACTGGACGATAATCCGCATGGGATACACCACCAACGGCGCCGAGAACCGTCCCGCCGGAGGTGCCATAGGCCTCGAGTGCGACCGCTTCAACCCTGAGGCGATCAAGCTTCAGATGGATTCCTGGATAGGCCACCTCCGCGAAATCGTAGGCCCGGAGGTCTTCGGAAGGGTTGTAAGATTCCTCCATGTGGACAGCTGGGAATGCGGCAGCCAGAACTGGTCGCCGGTCTTCCGTGAAGAGTTTCTGAAACGCAAGGGCTACGATATCGTAAAGTACCTCCCCGTGATTGCCGGCGTCCCGGTTAAGTCGGTGAAATTCAGCGAGAAAGTGCTGCTCGACATGCGCGAAGTCGTAGCGTCCCTCTATAGCGACGTCTTCTTCCGCCTCACCGCCGAATATGCCCACAACATCGGCTGCGAATTCAGTTGCGAAGCCATAGCGCCCGTCACCATGAGCGACGACATGCTCCACTACCAGTGGGCCGATATGCCCATGGGCGAATTCTGGCTCAACTCCCCCACCCAGGACAAGCCGTCCGATATCCTCGACGCCGTCTCCGGAGCCCACGTTTACGGCAAAAACATAATCGGCGCCGAATCCTTCACCGAGACCAGCATCCGATGGGACGAGCATCCCGGAATGCTCAAGGCTCAGCAGGATTTCGAATACGCCGTCGGAGTCAACCGCTTCGTCTTCCACGTCAACGCCCACAACCCCTGGACGGAAGGTCGTTACCCCGGCATGACGCTCGACAAATACGGCCTCTACTTCCAGCGCGACCAGACCTGGTGGAAGCTCGGAAAGGCCTGGATGGACTATACGATACGCTGCCAGGCGCTGCTCCAGGCAGGAAAACCGGTGGTCGATATAGCCGTCTGGACCGGTGACGATTACCCCCGCCGCGCAGTCCACCCCGAAAGGCTGGTGCCCCTGCTGCCTGGAATGTTCGGACAGGAACGTGTCGATGCCGAAGCTGCCCGTCTCGCCGCCGACCCCATGGAGCGCGACACCAGCGCCTGCGGAGTGGTCTATCCGAAGAACGCCACCCTGCCGCAGGACTGGATCAACCCCATGCACGGCTATCATTACGACAGCTTCAACACCGATGCCCTGCTGAAGGCCGCCAAAGAGTCCAAAGGCCGCATTTCGCTCCCCGGCGGAATGGAATATGCCGCCCTGATAGTGCCGCCCGCCGACATCCATTACCCCAACGGCATACTGTCGGAACGCAGTGCCAAAGCCCTCCGCGCCCTCAAAAAAGCCGGAGTACCGGTGCTTGACAGCTTCCCCTACAGGGCGACCGACCTCTCATCACTGGGCATAGAGCCCGATTTCATTGCGTCCGACGCCAAGGGCGCTTATATCGAGGGGCTCAATTTCTGCCACCGGCAGACGGACTCCGAGGATATATATTTTATTGCCAACCACGACGCCCAGGCAAAGGACTTTACCGCCTCCTTCCGCGTCTCCGGCCGCACTCCGGAAATCTGGTATCCCGCCAGCGGAGAGATAGTCCGCCGGACCACATTCCGGGAGGAAAACGGCCGCGTGCTGATGCCCCTGCGGCTCGAGGCAAGCGAGTCGGTATTCATCGTCCTGAAAGACGAGCCAAAGGCTTCCGCACCAGGCGGCAACGTCCTGCACACGGAAACCGTAACGGCCCTCCAGGGGCCCTGGAAGGTCGATTTCTGCTTCCGCGGCAACCACAGACAGGTTGGTTTCGACGAGCTCTCCGACTGGGCCGGCAACCCCGATCCATTCATCAAATACTACTCCGGCACGGCCGAATACAACACGACGTTCGACGCGCCCAATCTGTCCGGCGCCCGCTGCTGGCTCGAGTTCGGCAAGATCTGCAACATAGCGGAAATTATTGTCAACGACCACTCCTGCGGCACCCTCTGGACTCCGCCTTACCGGATAGATGTAACGGACGCACTCAAAAACGGAAGCAACACACTCACCATAAAGGTCGCCAACACCTGGGCCAACCACATCAAAGGCGCCCGCGAAGACAAGATTGAGCACGACGGCTTCTGGACTCTGGTCCCCTACTGGCCAGACGTCCCCCTGCAGGAGAGCGGCATTATCGGCAGTGTAAAACTACTCAGGCAAAAGGAATAATCCTCCGTTCAAGGCTGCATATCAAAAACTATTATTATATTTGCAGGCTGAACCACTTTGAACTAATGCCAATGAGCCTGCGTTTTACATCTATCCTGGTGTCGCTCGGCGTCTTCTGCACGCTCGTATGCGCGTGCGAGGAAAAGCCCAAGCCCCAGCCTGAGCCGGAATTCAACGTATCCGGCATAGTGCTCCCGGAAACTATCGATTCCCAGCCGGGTGCCACGGTCGAGCTTCAGGTTGTGGGCGGCCACGGCCCTCTGGCAACGGATATCGTGGAGCTCGCAGGCACCCAGACCTTCAAGACTCCCGTTTCCCAGGCGCAGGAGAAGTCGTTCACCTTCGTCATGCCCGAGGGCATCTTCAGCGGCGATTATGTGTTCTCGATCGTCCGCGGCACTCAGTCAAAGCGCATCGGCAAGGTCCGCATCGCCGTCTCCGGCGGAGATGACATCGACCCGCACGGAGCAACCGTTTACGGAGTGGTTTCCTCCCAGGGCAAGGGCCTTCAGGGCGTCGTGGTGTCGGACGGATACGAAGTTGCAGCTACCGACGCCGACGGCATCTACCGCCTCGCCTCCAAGAAGGTCCACGGCTATGTGTTCATCTCCGTCCCTTCCGGCTACGAGGTAATATCCGAAGGTATCCTCCCCAAGATGCACGTCACTCTCTCCGAGCCCGCCGGCACCCCCGAGCGTGTGGACTTCAACCTCACTCCGGTCGCAGGCCAGGACAACAGCACTATACTGATGCTCGGCGACATCCACCTTGCCCGCCGCAACAACGACCGCAAGCAGTTCTCCGACTTCGTCAACGACATCAACGCCTTCGTAGCATCAACGACGGGCCCCGTGTACGGCATCACCCTCGGCGACATGACCTGGGACCTCTACTGGATTGTCAACAACTACCGCTACCCCGATTATCTGCAGGACGCCAACGGAATCAAGAATCTCCAGATATTCCATACTATCGGCAACCACGACCACAGCATGTATTTCGCCGGCGACTTCGATACCGTCGCAGAGTACAAGAAACTCATAGCCCCCACGTATTACTCCTTCAACATCGGCAAGTTCCACTATGTGGTGCTGGACGACGTGGAGTGCACCAATTCCAAGCCCTCCACCGACGGCCAGGGCAATTCATGCTACGTGCGCGACTACAAGGGCAACCTGGTCAACGAGCAGATCGAATGGCTCCAGAAGGACCTTTCCCACGTAGATTCCTCCACACCGCTGGTCATTATGATGCACATCCCCATGTGTAACGAAGACGGAAGCTGGAGGCTCTCGTCTGCGAATGCGTCCAAACTCAAGGCCCTCCTGGCCACCTATCCCCAGACGCACATATTCACGGCACACACCCACCGCGTGTACAACATCGACAAACTCGCCGCCGACAGGTTCTTCGAGCACAACGCCGGCGCTATCTGCGCTACCTGGTGGTGGAGCGCCACCGAGACCCCCGGCGTGCATATCGGCCAGGACGGCTCTCCCGGCGGGTACACGGTAGTCAAAACAACCGGCGACAACATCAGCTGGCAATTCAAGGCCACCGGCAGCGGCCTCGACTACCAGTTCCGCACCTACGACCGCAACAGCATCAACATCACGGCCGACAAATACGTCCCTGCAGGCAACGCCGCTTCAAAGGCCGAACTCAAGCCGGGCATCTGGGGCGAGGCCAGTTCCGACAACGAAATCTACGTGAACGTCTGGAACTGGGACCCTTCCTGGAAGGTTGAGATCCTGGAGAGCGGCAAGTCCCTGGAGGTAACGAGGATATCCGTAAAAGACCCTCTCCACCTCATCGCCTACACCGCCAAGCGGCTCAACAGAAGCGCAGAGGCATCCTTCGCCACCACGGCCAACAATCATATGTTCCGCGCCAAAGCCTCCACCGCCAATTCCACCATCAACGTACGCATAACCGACAGGTTCGGCAACAAGTACGAAGAAACCATGCAAAGACCGAAGCAATTCGACATAAAGACTTATGAGAAATAACACTAAAATCCTCACCCTTGCCGTCCTGCTGCTAGCTGCAACCCTGCAGGCTTTCGCCCAGGGAGGCGTCAAGGGCACCGTTTACGACACGGAAAAGCCGGTCCCGCTGATCGGCGCCACCGTGAGCGTGGAAGGCAAGCAGGTTTACGCCACTACCGACATCGACGGCCGCTTCACAATCCAGGCCTCGGAAGGCGACGTCCTGCTCGTCCAGTTCCTCGGATTTGCGGACCGCCGCGTTACAGTAACCAAAGGAGCAAGTTACGAGATTATTCTCGAGCCCTCCGGCGAGATGCTCGGCGAGTCCGTCGTCACCGCCCTCGGCATGACGCGTGAGCGCCGTTCGCTCGGCTACGCCGTAGTCGAGGTTGGCGGAGACGAAATCAACCAGTCCCAGTCCAGCAACTGGCTGGGCGGACTTGAGGGCAAGGTCCCCGGCGTACAGTTCAACAAGGCCGCAGGCCCCATGTCCTCCACCCGAGTCATCGTCCGCGGCGACCCGTCACTCTCCGGCACAGGCTCCGCCCTGTTCGTGGTTGACGGCGTCCCCATCGAGTCCGGCATGATCGCCAACGCCTCCGGAACGGGTTACACCAACCAGGACAACCCCATCGACTTCGGTGACAACGGCTCCGACCTCAACCCCGACGACATCGCCTCCGTAACCGTCCTCAAGGGCGCTGCGGCAACGGCACTGTACGGCTCCCGTGCAGGTAACGGCGCCATCATCATCACCACCAAGTCCGGTGAGAAGGCAAAGGGCATAGGCGTCACCGTCGGCACCCGATTCACGTACGACGTTCCCGGTTACTGGCCCGACTTCCAGAGCACGTACGGCCCCGGAACCGACCTCGGCCTCGATGAGTACGTCTTCTGGGGCTCCAATCCCGAGGGCCTCAGCCGCCACTACAGCCGCTACGCCTTCGGTGAGGCTTACGACGCATCCAAGCTGCGCTACCAGTGGAACTCAATCAACTGGGAAACCGGCGAGTGCGTCCGCACCCCCTGGGTGTACGCAGACGACTGGTACTCCGGCATCTTCCGGAACGGAATGACGCTGGAGAACTCCGTCGCGATCGACGGCGGCGACGGCAAGGGCACCCGCGTGCGCCTTTCCGCCAACATGGCCAACAACGAGTGGATACTTCCCAATACGGGTTACCGCAGGAATTCCATCACCTTCTCCTTCAAGACGCCCGTGGGCAAGTACATCGACTTCAACGCCAAGGTCAACTACTATATGACCGACTCCGACAACCTCCCGTCGGCGGCCTATTCCAACAACGGCGTCATGTACCAGCTCGTGTGGAACCGCACCAACGTCCCCATGAGTGCCTATGAGGAGGAGTACCTCTCCGGCCGGTGGGACCGCGAAGGTTACAACAACCCGCAGAAGTACCTCCTGGGCCAGGAGAACTACTACAACCCCTACCGCGTCCTTTATGAGATGACCAACACCCAGGACAAGGACCGCGTCTTCGGCAACGCCGGCCTGAGTATCAATCTCTGGAAGAAGAAGCTCACCCTCGACCTCAAGTCCGGTCTGGATATAGTCAACGAGTTCCGTACCCAGCGCAAGCCCTGGTACACTTACAACTACGAGCGGGGCTGGTACAGGGAGCAGAGCAACTTCGTCGCCCAGGTCAACAGCGACTTCCTGCTCAAGTACACCGACGCCTTCTTCAACGACAGCCTTTCCCTTACCGCGGCTTTCGGCGGCAACAACATGACCTACCAGCGCCGCAGCCACAAGGTCACGCTGGACAAACTTGACGTGGAAGGCGTTTACAACCCCACTAACTACCCGGCGGAGACTAAACCGGAGGATGAATACTACCGTTCACAGAAGGTGGTCAACAGCCTCTACGGCCTGCTGTCCCTCGGATGGAAAGATATGATCTACCTCGACCTCACAGCCCGCAACGACTGGACTTCCACCCTGTCCCCGGGTAACTGGTCCTTCTTCTATCCTTCCGTCAGTTCATCCATAATGATCGACAGGATAGCCCGTATGGACAGCTGGGCGCCCTGGGTCAACATGCTCAAGCTGCGTGCCTCCTGGGCCAACGTCGGCCGCGACACCAGCCCCTACGCCATATCCTACATGTACACCACCACCGATTTCCCCGGCGGATACCGTCCGGGCGCCACTCTCCCCGACTACTACCTCCGTCCGGAGAACGTAGCCACCTGGGAGTTCGGCCTCGAGGGCAAGTTCTTCCAGAACCGCCTCGCATTCGACGTGGCCTACTACATGTCCGACGTCACCGACCAGATTTACGCCCGCCCGGTGGACTACATCACCGGCGCGAAGTATTATACGTCCAACATCGGCCTCATCCGCAGCAAGGGTCTGGAACTCTCCCTCACCGTAGTTCCGGTCAAGACCCGCGACTTCACCTGGACTGTCAACGTCAACGCTTCCCGTTCCCATTCTGTGCTCGAGAAGATGTATGACGGATGGGATAACAACCAGCCTCATCAGGCCGACATGGGTACCACCATCGGAAGCCGTCTCTACGTTTACAACTACGTGGGCCAGCAGATGGGGCAACTCTGGGGTAAGGGCCTCGCACTCGCGCCGGAAGGTTCCTACATCCTCGGCGAGGACGGCAGCAAGATTGATTGCGCCGGCCAGACCATACTGGACGCAAAAACCGGCCTTCCCAGCATGTCCGACGAGCTCCGCTACCTGGGTAACGTCAATCCCGACTGGCTCGGCGGCCTCTCCACCTCCTTCAGGTACAAGGGCCTGAGCCTCGGGGCCATCTTCTCGGCCCAGCTCGGAGGCAAGACCTACTCCGTCACGGCGGCCTGCCTCGGCTATCAAGGCAAGCTGAAGAATACGCTTGAAGGACGCCAGGACGGCCTCGTTCCCGAGGGCGTCAACCTCGTTGGGACCGACGAAAACGGCAACGGAATCTACCAGGTCAACACAACGCTGGTGTCTGACATAGAATCCTACTATTCCAACTTCAAGGCCAACCGCTACAACTTCGTGGAGTATATATACGACAACTCCTTCATCAAACTCAAGGAGCTCACGCTCTCCTACGACCTGCCCAAGTCCCTGCTCTCCATGACCAGGATCATCCAGGGAGTGAGCGTGTCGGTGTACGCCAACAACCTCTTCTGTATCTCCAACTACCCGTTCTTCGATCCCGAGGTCACCGGCGCCAATGATGCCAACGCTACCCGCGGTATCGAGTCCGGCAGTTTCCCTATGTGCCGTTCCTACGGTGGAAGTCTCAAAATCAAATTCTAGAGTGCCATGAAAAACACTATGATAAAAGCCTGCATGGCCCTGGCCCTCTGCTCAGCATTTTGTTCCTGCACGGAAAAGTTCGTCGAGATCAATACCAATCCCAACAAGATCAACTTCGGCGACGCCGCTCCAACCTCGCTCTACGAGCCCCTGCTATACGGAATCGGCATCAACAACCAGTACCAGGCATGGTTCTTCGCCAACGAACTGGTGCAGGTGACCGCCTTCACCAGCGGCCAGACCACACAGATCCACCAGTACCAGATTCCCGACGGCACCTGGCAGAGCCAGTGGGACAATTACGCCCGCTACGGCTTCGACGCCCATCACCTCATCGCTCAGGCCATATCCCGTGAAGACAAGTACATGGAGGCCCTCGGCCTGATCATCAAGGTTTACTGTCTCTCCAACCTGTCGGCCCTCTTCGGCGACATCCCCTATAAGGAAGCCTACATGCAGACGGCAAACACCTCCCCCGTCTTCGACAGCCAGGAGGAGCTCGCCGCCGAGTTCATCGCAGACCTGGACAGCGCCGCTGTCATCCTGAAGCGCAAGCCCACCGTCACCAAGTCCGGACTGGACAAGATGTATTCCGACAATTACACCAACTGGATAAAGTTCGCCAATTCCCTTAGGATGCGCATACTCTGCCGCATGTCGGGAATAAGCGATTCCTACTGGGCCCAGATCCAGCAGATGGTTGACAACCCTGCCGATTATCCTGTCTTCGCAGACAATTCCGACAACGCCACCATCCCGTTCAGCGATGCCGATCCGTACCGCAATTACTGGGCTCAGCAGAACATGACGTCATCTTCCTTTACCGGTCACCGCATCACCCAGACGATGATAGACATGATGGTGGAATTCAACGCCGCCGGCAACGCCGTGTTCGAGGATCCCCGTCTCCCGATATACGCCACCCAGCGCTCAGGCGCATGGAAAGGCTCTTACGGAGGAGTGCGGTCCGATCAGACCGATATGTACGACAAAGGCTCGGCGCTGCCCAATTACGCAGTCCTCTGCCGCTCCTCCATGCCCGCATTCCTGATGGACTATTCCGAAGTCCTTTTCATCCTTGCAGAGGGTGCGGAGAAGGGTAAGCTCAACGTCCCCGGCCAGACCGCCAAGACGCTCTATGAGGCCGCCGTACGCGCCAGCATCGACAAATGGGCAGAATACGGCCAGTACGCATCCAAGCCCGTCATCGTGCGTTCTGCCGACATCGCAACGCTCCTTTCCGGCCCGCTCGGCTCATACGACAAAGCCGTTTCGCAGGACGGAAGCCGTTACCGCAACGCCGAAGAACTCATCGGCTGCCAGAAGTTCCTTTCCCTGTACTTCTGCGGCTATGAGGTCTTCCATGAGTGGCGCCGCACCGAGTATCCCGACTTCAAGATAGCAGACGGTACGGCATCCAACGATTACGAGTTACCCACCCGTTACGGTTACCCCAACTACACGGTTGCATCCAACAGCGCGCACGTTGCCGAGGCTCTCGCCCGTATGGGAGGAGACGGAGCCAAAAACAACATGCATGTTCCCCTCGACTGGTCTTATGTTAAACTCAACGGCTCGCATCGCAGCCCTTATAATTCTCAGCAGTAGTCCGTCATGAAAAGATTTCTAATCCCTCTGGCCTTTTTGCTGACAGCCGTCGGCTGCATCGAAAGCGAGCAACCCTTCGTGATCGAAGGCGACCCGCATTTCAATATCACCATACGCGACGACAGCGGCGTTCCCATTGCGGAACTCGACGAAATGTCGGCGCAATACTCTCTCGTACTGGGCTCCAACGCATGGTCTGCGGCCAAGAATCCTACCAACCATGTATCATTTGCTCCCAGGTTCTACGTTAATTCCAACATGCGCTGGAAGGTGGTTCCCGCCTCCGGCGAGCCTGAATCCTGGATCCACCCCTTCCCCGACAGCGGAGAGAAGGAGGGTTTGTTCTTCTTCAAGACAGACCGCAACATAGATCCCGAGCTGGAGCGTTCCGCCCTCTTCAACATCCTGGTTGACAAGGGCAGCGGCGAATTCGAGCCCATCGAGGGCATGCTCCGCGTCACCCAGGAGAAGAGCCTTCACTTCCTGGAGATGAACGCCGCCAAATTCAACGTGGCGGCCTCCGGACAGAGAATCAAGCTCGCGGTCACAGCCAACGTCGACTGGGACTACAGCATCGTCCCTTCCCCCGGCTATGGCACCCCGGACCTGGAATGGATCACCGATGAATCCAAGCATACCGCAGGCAAACAGGTAGACACCCTGGTCTTCAAGGTGGCTGCCAACGAGCTTGGCGTGCGCGGCGCAGACCTCACCGTCAATTATGTCCTCGACGGCGAGGCCAAGTCGGAACTCATACCCATCACTCAGTATCCCGCAACCGAGACCACCCTCGAGGGCTTCCCTGTCAAGTGGGCGGTCCGCATTTCGGATAACACGTATGCCGAGACCTGGCCTGCAAGCGGCACCATCCAGCCCACCAGCGGCAGCGGCCTGATCACCTGGCACAACGAGGCCGGACGTGCGGCCGACACCGCAGGCAAGGTGGTGCTCGACGTGTCCGACAAATCACCCCGTGCCGCAGGTGTATGGCCCGGCGACTATCTGGAGTTCGTCGCGGCATCTCCTGTGTCAGCTGGCACCATCGTCAAGCTCGTCTTCGCCACCCGCGTGTCCGGAACCGGCCAGAAATACTGGCGCCTGGAGTTCCGCGACGGCGACCAGTGGAAGATAGCAGGCCAGTCCTACACAGACCCTGAGGTCATCGGTCCCGACGGCCAGCCGGTGGTTTATACCCACACAATGGCACCCGACGGCTCCACCAACATCCTCGTGGAGGCCCTTGCCAACTATAGCGTAACTACCGACCAGGTCGAATTCCGCTTCATCTGTGCGGCCAATTACCAGGCCAACGGCAACGGCCCCCTTGGCGCTCCCAACGGCGGCACCTGGCGCCTTACCGTAAACGGCACTGCCGCCGATGACCCGTACCAGCCTCAGATTTCCATCGTGGCCGCCGGAGCGGAATCGCTCACCAAGGCCAACCTGACGATCAATCCTGCCTACCTCGCATTCGAGGGCGAAGGCATGGCCGGACGCAAGTTCACCGTTTCCTGCGACCAGGACTTCACCCTTACGCCTTCTGCCGGATGGATCCACGTGAGCGCCACGGAATCTTCCGCCGGCGAGGACCTGTCATTCACCGTCACCTGCGACGACAACCACACCAAGGGCATCCGTGAGGGCGCCGTCACCATAAAGGCCGGAATCACCCGTGCCGACATCGCCATTATCCAAGGCGCCGTCGGCGGCGGCGAGCCCGGCAAGGAGCCGTTCATCAGCATCGACGGCGGCAACAAGCTGACCTCAGGATACAAGGGAGGTGAGGCTCGCGTCACAGTCCTGTCCAATCTACAAGTATCCGCGTCTTCCAACGCCTCATGGCTTAAAGTTACTCCCGATTCCGGCAACCAGGCCGATGTGGAGGAGAAGGTATTCAACCTTCAGTTCGAAGAAAACGCCGGCAGCGACCGTACTGCCTCCGTCCGTTTCTACAACGACTCCTACGGCCTCGAGACAGTCCTGACCTTCGTGCAGGGCGTATCCCAGACAGCCGGAAAGGTCTGGTTCGAGGACGATTTCGAGTGGCTCGCACAGTACACCGATGCTTACCTGGCCAAGAACCCTTCCGCCAAGCTCGATCCCGTCGGCAGCAACCTGGCCACCCACGACCAGCCCAACCTCTGGAACGACCAGGCCAACTTCAAGGTCGTTACCGACGACCTGTATGCACGGGGCTACGTTGACCTCAACCCCTCACCCAAGGTCCTCTACATGCAGCGGAACTACTTCAAGATGGGCAAGACCAACGCCCACACGGGCCTGAGGCTGCCTCCATGCGGGTATAACGGCGATTCCCCTTCGGACGTCACGCTCACCTTCGACTGGTGCGCCCACATGACAGGCTCCGGAGTCATCGATAACGTTACCATAACGGTCGAGGTCGAGGGCGCCGGCTTCTGTGCCGACAGCGGCACCGTCCTGAGCAAGGAGATCGCGACCGCCCAGACCGCCGGAACCCTGGCATGGCAGCACGCCAGCGTATCCGTCAGGGGTGTTACCAAGGATACGCGCATCGTCGTCCGTCCCACCCACATGAGCGACGGCAAGGGCGCAAGTCAGCAGCGCTGGCATTTCGACAACATACGCATCATATCAGAATAACAACATATTAAGTCAAATGAAAACCACTACTTACAAGAAACCCATGATGGAACTCGTACCGCTCGAAGCGTGGGCCGAGTTTATGGATGTTACATCTTTCGGCGGCGTCGGACTTGAGGATGCCACCGAGGAGGAACTGGTATTTTAAATGCATTCGATTATGAAAAAGTTTGTCCTTTTCGCTGCCTTCGCAGCCCTGGTGCTCACTTCCTGCACCAAAGAAAACGGTACCGGCTTTGAGTCGAATGTACGTACCGTTGAGTTCACCGCGTCTTCCGTGGAGACCAAGACAGTCTTTGGCACTCCCGAAGACGCTACCTACCCCACCCTATGGAGCGACAACGACTCCAAGATCGGCCTGACTATGAACCTTGCCAAGATACTGGAGGCCGACGTCACCGTTTCCCCGGACCACAAGACCGCTTCCTTCGCCTATGAATTCGAGGAAGCCCTGACCAACCAGTTCGTGGTCGTCAACCCTTATGTGGCACTCAAGAGCGTAAACTCGAGCGCCGGTACCTTCATGATAGAGGTCCCGTCCGGCCAGACGTCTTCCGCCACCAGCCCCGACGAGCGTGCGCAGGTCATGTACGGCATATCAAGCGTTACCTCCAACCTTCCTTCCAAGGTGAACCTCACCCTCAAGCACGCGGTAGAATACCTGCACATTTCGTTCAACAACGTCAATCTTGACGGCGGTACCGTCCAGTCCGTCGGTATCTCCTCCGAGAAGAACATCGCAGGCCGCTTCTTCTTCACTCTCGATGGTGCATATCAGGAAGGCTCCTCGATGCTCAAGTCCATTTCGGTCATTCCCGAGAATCTTAACGACGTATGGTGCGCCATCGCTCCCGTGGACCTGTCGAACAGCCTCCTCACCCTCAGCATAGTGACCGACAAGGGTTCTCTCAGCAAGACCCTCGACATTCCTTCCGGCCGTGAGTTCAAGCCCGGCAAGATCTTCAAACTCAGCGTGAACATGGACGGTATCACCATGCAGGAGCCTGTCGAGTATCAGCTTGTCACTTCCACGGACGCCCTGCATTGGGGAGACAAGGTTATCATCGTGGCTGCAGACTACGATTTCGCCCTTTCCACTGCTCAGAACACCAACAACCGTTCAGGCACCGGTATCGCAAAGGGTGACGGAGTAATCCTCGATCCCAGTGAGGCCGTCGAGATCATACAGCTTGGCGACGGCGTCATTCCCGGCACCTGGTCGCTCAAGGCCATCGGCGGCGTCAAGGACGGTTATCTCTATGCTGCGGCTGGTATCAATGATGCCGGCAACTACCTCAGGACATGGGATTCGCTTGACGAGCAGACCAGCTGGAACATTTCCTTCGGAGACTTTACCGATGCAGACAAGGAAGCCCCGGACGCCACGCGTGCAATCATCCATGCTCTTACCACCAAACGTTCCCTGCTGCGTTATAACCTGGAGAGCAATCTCTTCTCCGGCTACAATGACAACACGTCTACGTTACCGGTCAAGATATACCGTCTCAAGGGCAGTCCCGACAGCTCGCCTCGCTTTAACGCCTCCATGCCTTCCGACGGCAAGACCATATCGACCTCTGCGGCCGAGCTGCCTGTTTACGTTTTCGGTAACGTTTCATGGACTGCCTCTGTAACCGGAGGTGCCTCCCTCGATGTAACTTCCGGCAAGGGTCCTGCGACGCTTACCCTCACTGTTCCCGAGAACACCACGACTTCTGCAAAGGAATTCAAGGTTACAGTGAGCACCAGCGCATCGGTTTCTCCCAAGTCATATACTCTCACGGTAACCCAGAACGGAGTTCCTGCATCCGTAGACGTTAAGGTCGGGGATGTCCTGTACTTCGAGAACTGGGCCGGTGCCGCAGACGGCTCGACCGCCGGCGCCCTTGATAAATATGCGATGGGCGGCACTAAGGTGTTGGGCAATGCCTCCGTGGTATATTCTGCCAGCGGTGCCTATACCAAGACCGATGCCAATGCCAACTGCAAGCTTATCTCCGGCCGTGACGAGACGCTGCTTATAACCCCGAAGGGCAGTATGACTGTGTCTGGAATCCCTTGCGCCGGAGTCAAGTCCGCCACGCTCTCCTACGTAATCAACCGCAGCCAGACGGGCAAGTATGTCCCTTCAAGCACTACCAACGGCGTCACGATAGGAAGCGAAAACCAGGACAGCGAAACCGACGGCACCAATACTGCGTACATCCTTTCGTTCCCTGTGTCTTTCGAAAGCGGACTTTCGACCTTCGACCTCACGATTACGAACAATCACAGCGCAAATACCCGCTTTACGAACATCCAGGTAGTCGTTACCGAGGTTTATTAATATGTATCATCAAATTAACTATTAATAATTACTTACTTATGAAGTATTTGTACGAACCGCCACTGACCACGGTCTCTGTGCTTACCGCAGAGTCCAGGTATTTGAACATCACATCCGTTCCCGGAGCCACAATCCAGGGCGCGGAAGAAGAAGAATGGGAAATCTTTTAACATTTATTGCAAGATGAAAAAGCACATTTACCTGGCTGCCTTCGCCGCGGCCCTCGCGCTTTCTTCCTGCGATAAGGAAGCCCCCGTTGTAACCATCACCCCGTCTGACGGTTTAAGGACTGTCAACTTCTGCGCTCAGCCTGTAGCAACAAAGACCGTTTTCGGAGAGAAGAGCGGTTCTACCTATCCGGTCCTCTGGCAGGAAGGCGACAAGATTTGCCCGTCCTTCAACTTTACCTCTCCGAATTCCTCAAATTATATTACTGTCACCCCCTCCGCCGACGGAACAAGTGCCAGTTTTCAGGGACAATTCTCCGATGCCGAGTCTTACCAGTTCATCCTCGTTAGTCCTGCCGCGACTTTCAAGTCCTGCAACAAGACCAACAATACCATTATGGTTGAGTTTCCTTCCGGACAGACATCGACAGCGGCATCTCCCGACCCGGCAGCGCAGATTCTGTATGCCAACACCGGAGAGTTGACCGAAGTTCCGAACCAGATCGATGTGGAGTTCTCTCATCTTTCCGCTTACCTTCACGTCAAATTCTCGAATGTCAGTCTCGGTACAGCCACTGTACAGGCAGTCAATATCACAAACGAGGACTATCCCCTTGCCGGACGTATTTTCTACAATGTAGGCACGGGCGCTTATGAAGCAAGCACAACATTTCATACCATCGCCGTTGCGACCAGCACTCTCGATGATGTATGGTGCGCTCTGTGCCCTGCCGACTTCTCCAGCAAGCAGATCACCTTCGAAATATCGACCGACCAGGGAACATTGACAAAGACCGTGACTATGCCGGCAAGCGCTATTCTCACCGGTGGCAAGATTGCAAAATTCACCGTGGATATGGCAGGCGTACCTCTCGTAGCTCCTGTTGTGTACAGGGCCATCACTGCTGCCAGTGACCTCAACGCCGGCGACAGGGTGATAATTGCAGCTGCTGGAGACGACCAGGCCTTTGCCATGAGTACTGGCCAGAACACCAACAACCGTTCCGCAGCCGGCGTCACCAAGACGGCGACCGAGATTACCAACCCGACCGGTTCGGTTGAGATTTTTGTTGTAGAAGACGGCGTCGTCCCCGGACATTATGCATTCAGAGCCACCGGAACTGAGAATCCGGGATATATCTATGCTGCAAATCAGACCTCCGGCGGAAGCAACATTCTGAAGACAAAGGACTCTATGGACAACAGTGCGAGCTGGGCTATTTCCGTAGAAGACGTTACTGTGAGCGAAACAACCTGGACGAACGCAACAAGGATGTTCGCAGATATTCCTTCGAGTGGAAGAGGATTGGTCCGCTTCAATTCGAACGATAAATTGTTCTCCGCGTACGGCGCCGGAACCAGTCAGGAAGCTATCAGGATTTATCGCCTCGACGAGACTCCCAGCCTGCATTTCAATGCAACGCTGCCCAATGGAACTGACGTCAGCGCATCTGCGCAGGATGTTACGGTTTATGTCTGGGGCAATGTTGCCTGGACTGCTTCCGCAACTGGAACAAGCGCATCCCTTGACGAGACTTCCGGTACCGGCAATGCAGTTCTTACACTTTCAATTCCCGAGAACACCGATACCGAGAACACCAAGGCCTATTCTGTAACCGTCACCACGACCGCCGCTGTCGGCACTCAGTCCTATACGCTGAATATCACTCAGGCCAAGAAGATCGAAGCTGGCGGTGATCCGGTGGTTGTGTATTCCTTCTTCCTGGCAGAGGCAGGTAAGAATCTGGGGTCGAACGGATCTTATGCAGGCAACTGTGATGTTGAAATCAGCGACATTACCTGGAACGTTACCGGTGTCAGCAACTCCGGTACTTACGCCGGCTGGCGCCTTGGAGGAAAGAGCATTACAGCGACCAACCGCGCTATTTATTCAAAGACGGCACTGTCCGCCGAGGTAACCAAGATTGTGGTTTCGCATTCCAGGATGAATATCACCATGAACTCCTTCACCTTGTCCGTGCATAGTTCTGCTGCTGATGCAGCCAGTGGTTCAAATCCTGTCGCGTCGTTTAATGCAACTGTTAATGTCGGCACACAGGAATCGCCTGCAACGACCACATTTGAGAAGGAGGATGACACTTCCTGGGCAGGATGTTTCTATAGACTTACTTATAACGTAACCAATACGAATACGTCAGATAATAAGTACATAGAGTTCCGCGGCATTGAGTTGTGGGGCTACCCTGCAGAGTAACAGGTCCTCAGACTAATTGTCAGCTATTCGCAACCCCCGGAAACTTCAAACCTTTCCGGGGGTTGTTTTATCCGGGAATTCTTTCTTTTGTCAGCGAAAAAACGTACTTTTGCAATAAGGCTTACGATTATGATTCTGAGAAAGAAACGATACGTACTGCCGGAGACTTGCGTCCAGCCGTTGGACGCTCGGGCAGAGTGTCTGATTGTCGATTCCCCCGGAGGTGATGGGGAGCCCGGAATAATAGACGATGGAGGGGACTACTATGTTTAAGAAAGCTTTCTCCATCGCGCTCGCGGGCGTTATCGCCCTCCTCTCCGCATGTGTTCCCGCGGAACTTGAAATGCCTACCGAACTGCCAGAGTCTGGCTCCGGAAAGCCTGGCTCGGCCCAGTCGGTAGAGCTTACGATCATCGCAGACGCCGCCTCCACCAAAACCTACCTGGAGTCCGACGGCGAATCCTATACCGCCAAATGGCACGCAGGAGACGAGATCGGAGTCTTCTTCGACTCCTGGGATGCCGGCAGGGCCGCCCCTGACGCCATCCTCGCCAATTCACAGTCCGCCGGAACCACGGCTACGTTCACCGGCGACGCCTCTATCGGAGAGGGAGACCACACCGTCTATGCCTTCTACCCGGCCAGGGCCTTCTACGCATCCGAATCGGACAGCATAATCGACCTGGAGATCCCCTATATCCAGTTCCCTACACACATTTCCTACGACCCCAGGGCCGACCTGCTTGTCGGCGTGCCCCAGCCCCTCACCGTCTCCGGCACGTCCGCCACGGTGGAAAACATGCGTTTCAGGCGCGTCGGCTCCATACTCGAGGTAATGCTGGCCGACGGCACCTCCGGCTCCGTGCTCACATCCGACAACATCAAGTCGGTTAAACTGGAAGCCGCGAACACCGCCCTCTCGGGCATGTTCCGGTACGATTACCAGAACGGCGACGCCGCATCCTCCCAGATGTCCGTCAGCAATCCGTATGTTACCGCCGACCTGTCCGTCAACCCGATGGCATTCGCCGGCAATGCGGTGTACTTCATCGTCAACCCGACCACCGTGCCCTCCGGCACCGCCCTCACCGTCACCGTCATCACCGACCGCCACGAGGTTGTCAAGCAGGTCACTCTCGGCGAGAACATCGAGCTGAAGAGCGGCAAGGTGGTCACCCTGCACGTGGGCCTCACGGACGCCTGCACCATCTCCAGCATCTACTATCAGGACAACTTCGACTGGGTCTTCCAGTACTGGGATACCGTTTACGGCAACGCGTACGGAAGGTCTCAAATGAACCTTGATCCTGTAGGAAATCAGAGTACCAATACCAGCGCCACACCTCCGTACGCCCAACCAAACGTCTGGACCAAATACCCCGACAGCATGGGCTCCGGTTTCACGGCTCACGGCTACACAGACATCGCCAAGGCTGCCGGCCGGGACGACAACGTCCTCTACATCCAGGAGAACTACCTTAAGTTCGGCAAGACCAACTATCACACCGGCATACAGCTGCCGCCCGTAGCGTGTGGCAGCGACCCCGTCAACGCCATACTCTCCTTCGACTGGAGCGCCCAGGACGCCGGCAAGGAATTCGTCGTGGAGGTCACCGGAGGCGGCGCCTGGCTCGATTCCGGCGCGTCAGTCAGCAAGCCCTTCTCTCAGTCGAACACCCTCAACTGGGAAACCAAGGCCTTCACGCTGGTAGGCCTCACAAGCACCTCCCGTATCAGCATCAGGCCCAACCTGACAGATTACGCCGCAAGCGGGAAGTACCGCTTCTTCATCGACAATATCAGGCTGGAGGAAACGGATTCGCAGATTACCGGCAACGTTTACGGGACGGTGAAAGATACGAACGGCAAGCCTGTTGCCGGGGTGGTCGTCTCCGACGGCTATGTGGTCACGAAAACCGGCAGCGACGGCCGTTACGGTTTCATGTCCGACAAGAAGAATCCCTACGTCTTCATCTCCCAGCCGCAGGGCTACGAGGTGCCGCTGGACGGAGTCTTCCCGCAGTTCTGGCAGCCGCTGTCATCTGACGCATCGGTCTTCGAGAAACACGATTTCACGCTTACGCCCGTCACCAATTCTTCCTGCGTGCTCCTGGCGCTGGGCGACATGCACCTGTGCGACCGCAACGCCCTGTACGACCTGCGACAGTTCCGTATGGAGACACAGGAGCTCGTCAGCACCGTGCAGGCGCTTCAGTCGCAGGGCAAGAAAGTCTATGGCATCACCCTGGGTGACATGAGCTGGGACCAGTATTGGGACGGCTCTTCCGGCCTTGCCAACTCCAATTTCGACCTTGCAGACTACAGGAATGAGATAAACAGCGATTTCTCCGGATGCGAATTCCCGATATGGCAGACCATCGGCAACCACGACCACGATTACACCGCCAGTGGCGACTGGAACACGGTCGTTCCGTATAAAACCATCATCGGGCCCACGTATTATTCGTTCAACGTCGCCGGATACCATGTTATTTCACTGGACAACGTCATCTGCACGAACAACGGAACAGTTTCCGGCCGCGGCAACTACGGCGGACTGACCGACGACATCCTTGCATGGCTGGAGGCCGACCTGGCCGAGGTGAGCTCCTCCAAGCCGGTCATCGTCGCCATGCACGAACCGCTCTACGTCCCGTCCAATCCCACCGGCGGATATTACTACTACACCTATTCATCCACCTTCAGGTCGGTTCTGGGAAGCAGGAAGATACACATCGTCACGGGGCATTCGCACACCGTCAACAACGTCTCCGTCAACTCGTCGGTGTACGAGCACAACGGCGGCGCCCTCTGCGCCACATGGTGGTGGACCGGCCGTCACAGCATAACCAAAGAAGCTTCCTGGGGCGGCGGTACGTCATTGGTCAATACCTACCATGTCTGCCCCGACGGCAGTCCGGCAGGATATACCATTTACAACCTGTCTTCCGGCACGATGGACTGGAAGTACAAGGCGTTCGGTCTGGATGAAAGCCGCCAGTTCATGACATACGACCGCAATCAGATGAACCTGAGCGGTTCCAAATGGTGCCCTTCGGCTACGGACGCGCGCAAGACCGAGTTCGAGGAGCTGGCCGCCAAGGGAGACGGCGCCTATACTTACGTAGGCTATCCCGACGGCTCCTCCGTCCCTATGAACCTGGTTTACATAAACGTCTGGGACTACGACCCGTCCTGGACCATAACCGTCACCGAGAACGGCTCCGAGCTTACCGTCTCCAAACTCAAGAACGCATACGATCCCATGCACATGGCGGCTTACGAAGCTGTGCGTTACCAGAACGGGAACTCCCCGACCGCGTCTTTCGGCACCACCCAGACTCAGCATATCTTCCGGGTGCAGGCCTCAAGCGAAGACTCCTCCCTTGTGATTACGGTCAAGGACCGCTTCGGCAACAGCTATACCCAGACCATGACACGTCCCAAGGCCTTTATAGTAAACTGGAATTAGAATCATGAAACGTATCCTCATAACCCTTGCGCTCATACTTGCAGTAGCGCACGTTTATGCGAAAAATGTCCGTGGAAGCGTCCGCGGCGCCGGAGAGGCACTCGCAGGAGTGGTCGTCTCCGACGGCTACAGGTTTACCGTCACCAAGGCCGACGGCTCCTTTGTGCTCAATACGCACAAGAACGCCCGTTTCGTCTTTGTCATCACCCCGTCCGGCTATGTGGCCGACTTTTCTTCCGGCGCTCCGCAGTTCTATCTGCCGCTTAAGGGCACAAAGCAGTTCGACTTCGAGCTGCAGCGTTTCGGGGAGGGGGACGATTACACCCTGTTCTCCGTCTCCGATCCCCAGATGCAGAGCAAGAAGCACTTCAAGCGCTTCTGCGGACGGCCGCTTGGGGACCTGTGCGGCATGGCGGCTGTCTGCAGCGCCGAACGTCCCACTGTCGGCATCGCCCTAGGCGACATCGGGTGGAACAAACTCTGGGTGTTCGAGCCGTACAAGGAGGTGATCGCCACCACCGGCATCCCGTTCTATACGGTCATCGGCAACCACGACTTCATTCAGGACAAGGACGGCATTGCGGCGGGAGAGACCTTCGAGGACTCCTTCGGCCCGTACAATTTTGCCTTCTGGCTGGGGAAAGACCTGGTTATCGGTATCAACAACCTCATCTTCAAGGCCAGCGGCAAGAGTGACCCGGAGCAGTCTTCCAACAATTACGTTGAAGGTTATTCCGAGGAGGCCCTGGGTTTCGTGAAGGGACTTATGAAATACGTGCCCGCCGGGACGCATGTCTTCCTGGCTCAGCACAGCCCGATACGCTTCGTACACGAGAACAAGAAGAATGACATCGAAAGTGCGGCCGCCATGCTTTCCCTGCTAGAGGGCCATCAGGTCGATATCCTTTCGGGGCATACCCACGTGATGAACAAGATCAGGATTTCGGAAACGGTCGTGGACAACAACGCCGCTGCGATAGGCGGAGCCTGGTGGGCCACCGACTGGTGCCGCGACGGTACTCCCCGCGGCTACGAAATCATCACTTCCGTAGCCGGAGAACGCACCTGGCGCTGGCACAACATCGATTATCCCGACGACTTCCAGGTGGAGTTCGTAGGTATGGATAAGGCTCGCCGCCACAGGAACAGCGTCCTGGCGAATGCATGGGGCGCCGATGAAGGCTGGACCTGCACCTGGACGCAGGACGGCGTAGAGATGGGTTCGCTTGAGCGCTGTGCCGACTTCTCCACCAGCTACTACAATGAGATCATGGGGGTGTACAAGGGCGATTTCAATAAGATTCCCGGCTACAAGCGTCCTGCCGCCGTGCGCCATTTCTTCGCGGCTACCCCGTCGCAGTATGCCTCTTTCGTAACGATGACCGTGAAGGCTCCCGACGGCCGCACCTGGTCGCATGAATTCGACCTGCGGGGCAGCTACACCGACCTCCAGGCCCACCGTGGCGGCGCCGGCCTGATGCCCGAGAATACTTTCTCGTCGATGAAGAACGCGCTCGACCTGGGTGTCAACACCCTGGAAATGGACCTGCAGCTGTCATCCGACGGCAAGGTTGTGGTCTCGCACGACAATTACTTCCATTCCCGTTACGCCATGCGTCCCGACAGCAGTCTGGTGCAGAAGGAAGACCCGAAGGAGTACCTCTATACGATGCCCTACGACAGCATTGCCCGGTACGACGTGGGCCTGCGCCCGGTGGAAATCTGGCCGGAGCAGAAGAAGGTCTCCGAGCACAAGCCGCTGGCGAGCGAGCTGATCGCCTTTACCGAGGACTATACTGTGCGCAACGGGCTCTCCCCGGTACGCTACAATATCGAGATTAAATCCCGCACCGGCGAGGGAGAGGGCACCCTCTGGCCTGAGTATAAGGAGTTCTGCGACAAGTGTATGGAGGTGCTGCTGGCCATGAACCTCGGCGACCGGCTGGTAGTGCAGTGTTTCGACGTCCGCTCACTCGAATACCTGCATGCAAAGTATCCGGAGGTCAATCTGTCCTACCTCACAAACCGCGATGAAAAGGAGATCGCTTCGATTCTCTCCAAGCTGTCGTTCAAGCCCCGCTGGTGGTCGCCCCATTACAAGGTCGTCACCCAGGCCAACGTGGCCTACTGCCACGCCCTCGGCATCCGCGTAGTCCCCTGGACGGTCGATGAAGAAAAGGACATCCTCCGCATGGCCGACTGCCACGTCGATGCCGTCATCTCCAACTATCCCGACCGCCTTATCAAGGTCTTCCGCTGACGCGCACAGGCAGAATAGCCCGGCCGCCCTCCCACCACCTGGCAAACTGTGAGTGGGGGTACATTCTGTTGTACCCTTACGAGCGAAAATCCCGGGAAATTGCGCGTGAGGGTCCAACGGACACCTAACGTCAGTCAGAATAGGTAACTGTAATAACAGGTTCGCCAAGAGCAATTGAGATTTTGGCTAAGGATGAAGTTGTAAACCCATGCCCTCCTGTAAGCCAGCGCGATATCTCCGATTCCCGCTTTCCCATCTTTACGGCAAGGTCTTTTTGAGTCATTTTTTTGCGCATCATAATCTCATGGATACGATTAGAAATATCAATATTCAGTCGTACTTCTTCTCTTATATCCGGTGATACTTGAGCAAGATATTTCTCAAAAAGATGATTGGATTTCATAAAGTAATTGCCTCCAGTATTTGTTTCATAGAAACTAAATCGTCATAATCTGTATTGGTCCGGCGAGCTAAAAGCCTTATATGTCTTTCTATATCTCTTAAATCGCCGACAAAAGCAAGCATAAGCGGATCTTCGCCAAGTTTCTGCTTTGTAGTTACTCCCCCATTCCCAAAAACTAAAAGCTGAGTTGAAAGCCTTAAGCAGTATAAGCGCATTTTACCAATTCTCCTGTTAACTCTTGGGCTATACAGGTAACCCGGAAGTGCCTTCACTCCGCCGCCTTCTCCACGAAACAGGTTTTCTCTGGCTCCTACCTCCATGATCTTTTCAATCGCTGAAAGTATTGCTCCAAAAAAGTCTTGAAGTTGTTGTTGTGGCTGATCGTGATTATTCTCAAGAAACTTTTCAAATTCGTTGAGTTCTTCTCCATCATACTTTGGCGAATAAATACAAACAGCCTCAGTCTCAATTAGTCTTTCTAAATTTCCCATAGTTTAATCTTTTTATCGATGCAAATATAATCGCTTTAAAGCATATACGCAATAGATAATTCACTTTTTTGTTAATTTCGCTACTATCCTCCGAGCCTGCGGTTCGCAAACAGGTTTCCGCGCTAACTGAACTACCGGCGGCGACAGAAAAGATTTTTGATGTATTGAATGGAGAATAAAAGAACGCAGCACCTTGGGAATGTGGTGCTGCTGATTTTTTCTGTTGGTTGTGAGTTGATGTTATTCCTTGGGGCAGACGGGGCGGACTGAGAATCCAGCGTTGCGACCGGTGTAGTAGTCACTCAAGACCTCGCCAGAAATGAAGTAGAGGTGGTAAGCATAATCCGGGTGGTCCGTAAAGAGCGACGAGGACCAATAGCAGCCGCAATAGCCGACACTGTAGCCGTTATCATAGCCCGCGGCTGGAATAAAAATGGACTTGCTCGTGTAACCGGTCTTGTTGCTGGTAACACGATATCCGTTCACTCCATTCTGCGTAGTCCAAGTCCATGTGCAGTTGTTTTTCAGCTCCGTCCATTCGGACTTGGTCGGCATACGCCATAAGCCTCCCCATTTTATTGTAGCAACATCATCCTCTCCGTCAAGGGCTGTTTTATTATCAACTACGTATCCGTATTTACTTTTAGTATTGTATTTCGTCAGTGTATTATTCTTGCCTGCACACCATTTGTACTTAGTCCAACTATAACTCCACTTATCATCAGTCTCCCCCCAGGAATAGTAATTGCCATGTTGTTCAGGGGAGGACGCCCCGATATTCCAACTTGACCAATTAACGCTCAGCCCGAGGTTAACGACTTCTCCTATTGTCTGGTTTAGAATAATGGGATAACTATCTATAGAATAAATATAATCTGCAAATGTACTCCAATTTGTGCGCACTTTATACATATCAACCATCCCGGCTGGAACATATAGGAAAGTATATCTTTCAACAAATGAATCACTAGCAATAGATACTGGAGAAGCCGAAGGCACGATGAGATGGCGAACGCCGCAGAAAGACCTTGAACCGATTGATGTTACGGTTGACGGTAATGCCAGCATATTATCAGCCAATTTGAACTCGCATCCGGAAAAAGCCGATTTTTCTATTGTTTTCAATGAAGAGGGCCATGTTACGAAAGACAAGTTCTTACAATTCAAGAATAGCCCTGTTGGAATTATTGTCATACTGGAAGGCAAGTCTACCGACAACAAGGATACACAATCGTTGAACACATACGATTCGAAGGAAACGTTTTCTCCCAGTGATGCCGTTGTTAATGCCCAGCAACCACTGAATGCGTATTGACCTACATTTACTCTACCCCCAATCTCTACAGATGTAAGAGCAGTGCAACCATAGAATGCATATTGACCTATTGATGTCAGCGCAGTAGGGAAGGTAAAGGAACTTAGGGAGTAACAGTTTTGAAAGGCATAACTGCCTATTGTCATAAGGTTTTCTGAGACTGTTATTTTAGTTAGTGCAGAGCATCCGCTGAAAGAATACTGACCTATAGATACAACAGTTGCTGGCAAGTCAATGGGATTAAGGGCAGAGCACCCTTGGAAGCAATAGTTGGGAATAGATGTAATTACGGTAGGGAGCGTCACCTCAGAGAGCAAACTGCAACCATCGAAACAATTCGAGGGCAATGATGTAATACCAGTTGGAAGCGCTACTGTCTTAAGAGATGTGCAGTTTTGGAAGGATCCAATTGTGGTGATGTTGTCCGGGATCACCATACTCTCCAGCTTGGAGAGGCCGTTAAAGACACCTTGCGTCGAAGTTGCACCCGTGAAAAACTTAATCTCGTCGAATCTCGTCACAGTATTCCAGTTCGTGAACAGCCCCTCAAGCGAAGTCGCAGCTGCCGCCTCCTCATAAGAGACCTCTCCATCACCATTTGTATCAAACTTTTCGACACAGGCGTACTTAGCAATGGGATCGGCAAACTGTATGACGCCGGAGGGGTCAGGATTGCCACCACCGTTTTCATTAAATATCAGGCCCTCATCGGCATCGGCAAGGGAACCATACTTACCACGGCTGATGGTGACGGAACCACTGGAACTGATTTTGGCAGTTTCGGTGCCCTTCGAGAAGACCATCTTGAATCCATTGGACAGGGTGCCTGGAATGGCTTCAATATAGTACCACTGGCCGGTCTGGAAGGCGCCGCCGCCCGGGGCTGTGAGGGTAAGGGTGGTTTCTCCTTCAGACACTTCTTTGACAGCAGGAATTCCGCCCTCAAAGGCCAGCTTGATCTTTCCGGCCAGGGACTCGCCGTTATTACCCTCGAAGGTCACGGACTTGATGCCGTCCTGGGTAAGGGAGAACCGGAGGCCGCCGGTGACGTTGTAGAAAGCAAGGTCGTTGCCACCGGAACGGGCGAGGCAGATGTGAGTATTCTTGGCGAAGGAACCTGCACGACCGGTCTGCTCTGCGGGAAGAGTAGTAGTGACATATTCACCATCATAGGTAGCATCAGCCCTGTAAGGATAAAGACCCCAGATTTGATTAGTGCCTCCAAAGCCTTCATTAGCTCCAACCAGTATGTTCAGCGTTCCGGAGAAATCGGCGACACCGGCGAGTTCAGAATTCTGGGAAACAAACCTGCCGATAGAGCTCTTGAAGAACACCTTGATTTCGTCGGCCGGTTCCCAAAATACCTGTGTTCCACCATCCTGCACTGTGGTCTTTGTCTCCTGAGCGCCCTCCTGGTAAGCCGTGAAGGTCATCCGGATTCCTTCCGGTTCAGGCTGCTCAACAGTCTTGGTACAAGCTGCGGACGCCACTAGCGCCGCTACTGCAAGTAATGTATAATGTGCTTTCATATTCATTTTTATGATATTGTCCAATCTTGGTACTCGACGTCTTCCAACCCGCCCGCTTCAGGGCTGGTACACAATAAGTCCACCAGAAGTGCGTTATCATATTCGCATCTTGGTGGGGCGTAGCTAATCGTTGTTTTGATCATAATGATGGTTTATATAAAAGCGGGGGGACTTTAGATCAACCTGACACGGGCTTTGGAACGCCAAGAAGAAGCCAACCCAAATGTCCCCTCGGTATAGCCAGGAGGCAAAAATGGTTATTCGACGCTTATTATTCAAGTTCGTCTCTGGTTCTTTTGCCGCCAGATTCCGGATGCGGCTATACAAAAAAAAGGACTAAGGAACCTCAATCTCAACATACTCAGTTACTGGTTCTGGAGGACCTTTAGCAGGATATGTGTTGATATAGTTCACCTAGTCCTTATGTAAGCGGTAGTCGAAACTTCCGGATACATCAGATAGGCGGCCATATCTCCAGTCCTGCTTATAAATTTTCCAGATTCGTAACTGAACTGTGAGTTGCTAGCCTTTACTCTCGGGTATGTCTCTCCCGATGAGCAATGGCAAAAATACGAAATTCTTTGATAATCCGCAATCTACCGGGGAGACGCTTTTTTCTACACCGGTCGGTGTGCGTGGGGGTACATTCTGCTGTACCCCTGCGTGCGGAAATATGATTAATCTCGTTATATTTGCGATACTATGCATACTTTTCTTGTTGCCTCGCTGATTCTGCTGTCGCAGTATGTGAATACTTTTGTGGGGACTGATGCGCACGGGCATACGTTCCCGGGGGCCTGCGCTCCTTTTGGGATGATACAGCTTAGTCCGGATACCCGGCCCAGGGCGGGTGACTGGGACGGGTGCAGCGGTTATCATTATTCCGATTCGCTGATCTACGGCTTCAGTCACACCCACCTGAGCGGCACTGGCTGCGACGACTGGTGCGACATACTCGTCACCCCGGGCTGCGGCCCCTCCAGATTCAGCCACCGGCGGGAGAAGGCGGCTCCGGGCTGCGGCCCCTCCAGATTTAGCCACCGGCGGGAGAAGGCGGCTCCGGGCTACTATGAGGTCTATTTGAAGGATTCAAAGGTCAAGGCGCGTCTCGCCGCCGGGCGCAGGGCTTGCATGCACGAATACCGATTCCGCGCCGGCAGCACCCCGCAGATCGCCATAGACCTCCGTCCCCGCGACCCGCTGGACAGTTTCGCCATACACTACGGCCCCGGTTGGGTAAGCGGCTGCCGCGTTTCCAGCAGCTGGGCCCGGCATCAGCACGTCTATTTCTATATTGAATTCTCCTCCGACGCAACATGCGAACTGCTGGACGACGGGCGCAAGGCCGTGTTTACCTTCGACAAGCGGAAGGTACAGCTCCGTGCCGTCATTTCCAGCGTATCGGAAGAGGGCGCACGCGCGAATCTGATGTCGGAGTATCCATCTTCCCTCAAGCAGCTCAAGAAGAGCACTCAGGCGGAATGGGAGCACTATCTCGGCCTGACGGAATGCCCCTTCAGGGACAGGGAGCACCGCCGCCGCTTCTATACGGCCCTGTATCACACCGGAATACACCCGTCCCTGTATTCCGACGCCGACGGCCGCTACCGGGGCATGGACGGCCGCATCCACCTTGCCGACGGCTGGGAGCGATATACCGTCTTCAGCCTCTGGGACACATTCCGAGGCGAGCACCCCCTGCTCTTCGACATTCAGCCGGAACGTAGCGTAGACTTCATCCTCAGCATGCTGTCGATATATGAGGAGAACGGGAAACTGCCGGTCTGGGAGCTTTCCGGCTGGGAGACCGACTGCATGATTGGATACAATTCCGCCCCGGTGATCGCTGAGGCGGTAGCACGCGGGCTGGGGAGCAGAAGCGAGGACAGCCGGAGCGAAAGCAATGAAAACCGAAACAGTGAAAACCGGAGCGACGGCAGAAAGACCTTCGACGTGGAGAAGGCTTTCGAGGCGCTGGTGGCCTCCTCGATGCGGCCCGAATACGGCATGGACAGCTTCCGCCGCAACGGACTGGTGCTGGCCGACGACGAGCACGAGAGCGTATCCAAGACGCTGGAGTATGCCTACGACGACTGGTGCGTTGCCCAGGTGGCGGCCTACTTGGGGCGGATGGATGAGTACAAGAGCTACATGCGCTCGTCGCAGTACTGGAGAAACGTTCTGGACCCTTCGACCGGATTCATGCGGGCAAGGCTGAACGGCCGATGGTTCTCCCCCTTCGATCCGCGGGAGGTCAACAACAACTACACGGAAGCCAACTCCTGGCAGTACAGCTTCTTCGTGCCCCATGACGTTCCAGGGCTGATGGAGGCGCTGGGCGGCGCTGAGGCGTTCGAGGCCCGGCTGGACAGCCTGTTCTGCGCGCCCGAAGGCAATACCGGCCGCACCCAGGCCGACATTACCGGATGCATAGGGCAGTACGCGCACGGCAACGAGCCGAGCCACCATATCCCCTGCCTTTACGCCTTTACCGCGCATCCCGGGAAGCGGATGGAGACGGTACGCCGCATCATGGAGACGCAGTACAGTTCCTCCCCCGACGGCCTGTGCGGCAACGACGACTGCGGGCAGATGTCTGCATGGTACGTACTAAACGCGCTGGACCGCTATCCGCTGTGCCCCGGCCTCTGCAGTCAGGCAAACATGCCCCCCGTTCCCAGGATAGTCACCAATCCGACGTTCGAAATGGAGGGCGACATTTTCGCGGACACCATGCGCGTGGCGATTTCGGGAGAAGGGACGATCATGTACCGCATAGGCAAAGGTGCCTTCCGGCGCTACGACGGGCCGTTTACGATTAAGGACGCCTGCACTATGGAGGCCTATGCCGTCAACGGCGACGAAAGGAGTTTTGTAACCCGCAGCACCGTGCATAAGATCCACTCCGACAGGGACATAGAGATACTTTCCCCCTGCAGTTCGCAGTACACGGCGGGAGGCCCCGAAGGCCTGATAGACGGCCGCAGAGGCGGAATCAACTGGCGTACAGGTGGCTGGCAGGGTTATCAGGACACCGATTTCGAGGCGGTGGTGGATTTACGCAGCGTCCGTAAGCTGAAACGGCTGGGCGCCGGATTCTGCCAGGACGCCCGTTCCTGGATATGGATGCCGCAGGAAGTGGAATTCTCCGTTTCTTCGGACGGCAAGAGATACGTCACGGCAGGAAAAATGAGCACCCCCGTGGGCGTACGCGACATGGAGGTGCAGACATGGGATTGCGAGATTCCGGTAAAGCTGAACGCCCGTTACGTCCGGGTGCACGCCACCAACCTCGGGCCCATTCCGGAATGGCATCCCGGAGCAGGCTGGCCGGCGTTCATCTTCGTAGATGAACTGTGGGCTGAATAAAGCTTAGCGCTTCTTGTAGTTAGCCCTGTAGGAATTCACCAGCAGCCCGAGGCCGTCCTGGCTAAGAGTCATCTCCCTGAGGCTGAACTTCTCCACCTTGTAGGTCGCGACGCCGTCCACATAGATAACGTTGTCCTTGACGTCGAACTTCCCTTCCTTGGAGAGCTTGGATGACTCATAGAAGGAAATCTTGTCCTTGGTTATGACCAGATAGTCCAGAGTTTTGGGAACAGAGGTCGTAACCGAGCCGTTCACTCCGATAATTTCGGTGCTCTGGAGATCCCATGTGCCCACGAAGTTGCCGGCTTTAGGGTTCTCGATAGTCATATTGCAGGAATTAAGTCCAAGCGCAAGCAATGCTGCGGCAATGATGTAAAAAATCTTTTTCATAATGTTTAATGTTGTATTGCCATAAGGCGTATGTATTTCAGTATAGTGGAGCTCCAGACATCGTCGCCGGGCAACTGGTAGCGGCAGTTGCCGGCGGGGTCGGGAGTGAAGATGGTTTCGCCCCTGGGAGTAAGCTCTACCCAGCCGCGCTCGGACAGGCTGTAAATTTCATCACCCTCGACGGCGTTGATGACCGCCAGCGGATCCCACATCTTCTGACCGGTGTTGCACTGCAGGTACTCATACACCCATTTGATAGGGTGGCAGTCGGTCCAGGAAATATCGGCAAGCACCTGATCCACAGCGTAATCCAGCGGATCTCCAACCTCTCCGGGAGAGAAGACCATATCTATCTCCTTCGGCCAGAGTTCAAAGAACTTCAGCGAGAAGTCTATGGCCTGGGTGAAGTTGTAATCGGGCTCGACAGCCTCGCCGAAGACTCCGCCCATGCAAAAAATGTCCTTAACCTTCGCGCGCACCAGCTCCACTCCGTTCAGCGGCGAATACTCGTCGGGGACGGACTGAAGCAGCCTGGCGAGCGAGGTCACGAAACCAACGGAAGCGATGGTCACGCTGTGGTCCGGCTGCTCGCTCAGAATCTTGCGGTAGAGCTTGTACGCCTCGGGATACTCCCCCGGTGCCTTGTAGGTCTGCTTGAACATCGGAACGGCGTCCTCCGTGCGGGCGTATGCCATATTGTGGTAAGGGATGAACACATGCGGAGCATTAATACCCTGTCTTTCCAGGCCCACGGGAATATTCGGATAGCCATAGAAATTGTTCATTACGTCAACCGCGTCTGCATTGGCGGCCCCCATACGGTCCACGATGACTCCCAGCAGGTCGCAGCGCTTCATGTCCATATAGCGGTACAGCATCATGAGGGCGAACAGGTCGTCGGTGGAGGAGCCCATGTCGCAGTCGAAGATGATGCGGCAGTCGCGCTGCTCGTAGTTGGATTTGATGTTTATCTGCTTGCTTGCTACATACGCGGTGGACTGACCGTTCTCGCGGGCAAATGCAAGGGCGGCGGCCAGGCTGTCTTCCGGGAAGCAGCGAGTACTGTCGAAGAAATACCTGCCGGTATCGGGGTCGAGCCATCCGCCTACAAGATTGTTGTGGGAACGGGCATGCTTGAGCACCGCCGGGATACTCTTTTTGTCGAAGCTGTTCTGGGTGGCGGCATAGGACACCATGATTCCCTCCTGCGGAAGCGTCAGGCTGTTTACATCGAGGGTGAAGCCATCGGGATACATCTGTCCCATCACCCATATTACGTTACATAAATCCTTGTCCGACAGTTTGTTCTGTGCCGGGAGAGCGAAGCTCAGCGTCACCAGGGCAATGCAAAGGAAGAATCTGCGCATAAGCGGTCTTTTTAGTATCATGCGAATTTACGCAAGATAGCTCATAAAAGCAAGAACGCACCGGTTATTTGCGGCAGACGCCTTTCAGCGCGCAGCCGTTGCAGGCACTCGAGCCCACGGTACGGCGACGGTGCACCAGAAAGGCAAATGCACCGGCAGCGGCGGCCAGCACAAGCGCAAGAATTATCCAGGAAGCGGCATTCATAGCAGCAGAAGGGCAATTCTGTATGCCCCGAAACTCACCACCCAGGCCACCAGGCACTGGAACACTATGACGAACAGCGCCCACTTGCCGCCCAGCTCACGTTTCACGGCGGCGATGGCAGCCACGCAGGGGGTGTACAGAAGGCTGAAGACCAGCATGGAAACCGCCGTCGCAACGCTGAGCGTACCGAGCACCCCGAGCACCTCCATCGTCGCCACAACGCTCTCCTTTGCCAGGAAACCGGAAATGAAAGCCGTCACTATCCTCCAGTCGCCGAGTCCTAGAGGGGCGAACAGCGGAGCGAGCAGGCCGGCCACCCAGGCCAGCATACTCCCCTCCCCGTTCTCCACCAGTTCGAAGCGGAAGCTGAAGGACTGCAGGAGCCAGATGACCAGCGTCGCCACGAAGATGACGGTAAAGGCCCTCTGCAGGAAGTCTTTGGTCTTGTCCCACATAAGATGGCCGACGTTGCGCAGCTGAGGCAGGCGGTAATTGGGCAGCTCCATTACGAAAGGCGCCGCCTCGGAGCCGCCGTCCACATGCTTGCCGATAAGGGCCACCAGTATCCCGGTACAGATGCTCAAAAGGTATAGGCACACCAGCACCAGCCCTCCGTGCCCCGGGAAAAAGGCGGCGCTCAGGAAGGCGTAGATGGGCAATTTGGCCGAACAGCTCATAAATGGCGTGAGCAGGATGGTCTTCCGGCGGTCTCGGGCAGAAGGGAGGGTGCGCGAAGCCATAACTCCCGGTACCGAGCAGCCGAGGCCGATGATAAGAGGCACGATGCTGCGCCCCGACAGGCCGATTTTGCGGAGGAAGCTGTCGGTTACGTACGCCACGCGTGCCATGTAGCCGCTGTCCTCCAGCATCGACAGGAAGAAGAAAAGTATGACGATGATGGGGACGAAGCTGCAGACGGCCCCCACTCCCCCGAAAATCGCATCCACCACCAGCGACTGCACCGCCGGACTCACGTTCCAGCGTGCCAGAAGTGCCCCCACAGTGGCGCCAAGCGCACTTATGCCGCTGTCTAGCAGGCCCTGCAGCGGCGCACCGAGCACGTCGATGGTAAGCCAGATGACCAGGGCCATTATGGCGATGAAGATGGGGATGGCGGTCCAGCGGCCGGTAAGCACCTTGTCGATATTGCGGCTGCGGCGGTACTCCTTGCTCTCGCGGGGCTTGACCACCGTCTGGGCACAGAGCTTACGAATAAAGGTATAGCGCATATCGGCTATGGCAGCGGTGCGGTCCAGTCCGCGCTCCTGCTCCATCGTGCTGATTATCTGCTCGATAGCCTCGCATTCGGGCGCGGTGAGCTTAAGCGCCTTCTCCACCCAGTCGTCTCCTTCGATAAGTTTGGTGGCCGCAAAACGGGCAGGGATACCGGCCGCCGCGGCATGGTCCTCGATCAGGTGGATGACGCTGTGAAGGCAACGGTGAACTGCGCCTCCATGGTCGTCCTTGCCGCAGAAGTCGTTGCGTGCCGGGGCCTCCTGGTAGCGCGCCACATGGACGGCATGCTCCACCAGCTCGTCGACACCTTCGTTGCGGGCGGCGGAAATACCTACCACCGGGATGCCGAGTATGCGTTCCATCTCGTTGATGCGGATGGAGCCTCCGTTCCCGCGCACCTCGTCCATCATATTGAGAGCCAGCACCATAGGCACACCCAGCTCCATCAGCTGAAGGGTAAGGTAAAGGTTGCGTTCTATGTTGCTCGCATCTACGATGTTGATAAGGCCCTTGGTGTCCGGATTCAGGATGAATTCCCGGGATACGAGCTCCTCGGCGGTGTAGGGCGACAGGGAGTAAATGCCCGGAAGGTCGGTGATTGAGGTGTACGGATGGCCCTTTATGACGCCGTCCTTGCGGTCGACCGTCACACCGGGGAAATTGCCCACGTGCTGATTGGAGCCGGTGAGCACGTTGAAAAGAGTTGTCTTGCCGCAGTTCTGCTGGCCAGCGAGCGCGAAACTCAGCACTGTGCCTTTGGGGAGCGGGTTCTCATGGTCGCGGGAGTGATACTTGCCGCCTTCTCCGAGGCCCGGGTGGGCATTGTGGTCGTGGAGCCAGGTATTGCGGCCCACTGTGGAAACATCCTTTCCGGCCTGCTCGGACTCCTCCGGAATCTCTCCGGGAAGGGGGTCTCTCACCTCGATATCGGCGGCGTCAGACTTGCGGAGCGTAAGTGCGTATCCGCTGATAAGCAGCTGGATGGGGTCGCCCGTAGGGGCCTTTGCTACAACCTTGAGCACTGCTCCGGGAATGAGTCCCATATCCAGAAAATGCATCCTGACGGCGCCCTCTCCGCCGACTTTCTCTATCACCGCGGCGCGTCCAATCTCCAGCTTGTCTATCGTCATACCATTTTGCTTCACGCCGCAAAGATAGACTTTATGATGCGAGGGAGCAATACCCATTTATAATGATTCAGGAGACCTCTTGCGGGAGGCCTCCTGAATCATTAATAACGGTAAACCGTTGAGTTATAAGGATTTGATATACTCGTCGATAGCCTTGGCGGCGGTACGGCCGGCACCCATCGCGAGGATGACGGTGGCGGCGCCGGTAACGGCATCACCTCCGGCAAACACGCCGGGACGGGTGGTGGCGCCCTTCTCGTCGGCTATCAGGCAGCCGCGGCGGTTGGTCTCCAGACCGGCGGTGGACCTGGAAATCATGGGGTTGGGCGAGGTGCCGAGAGCCATGATCACGACCTCGGTATCGATCTCGAACTCACTGCCTTCAATGGGCACGGGGCTGCGGCGGCCGCTCTCGTCGGGCTCGCCAAGCTCCATACGTATGCACTTCAGAGACTTCACCCATCCCTTCTCGTCGCCGATTATCTCCACGGGGTTGGTCAGCATATCGAAGATGATTCCTTCCTCGATGGCGTGGTGCACCTCCTCCTTACGGGCAGGCAGTTCAGCCTCCGTACGGCGGTAGATGATGTGCACTTCGGCGCCAAGGCGCAGGGCGGTGCGGGCGGCATCCATTGCCACATTTCCGCCGCCGACCACGCATACCTTCTTGCCGGCGTGGATAGGAGTGAGGTAATCCTCGCGCCAGGCCTTCATAAGGTTGTTGCGGGTGAGGAACTCGTTGGCGGAGAAAACGCCGCAGAGGTTCTCGCCGGGGATGCCCATGAACTTGGGAAGACCAGCTCCGGAACCGATAAATACGGCCTTGAAGCCTTCCTCGTCCATAAGGGAATCGATAGTGACGGTCTTGCCGATGATGACGTCGGTCTCAATCTTGACGCCGAGCTTGCGGACCTCCTGGATCTCGTGCTTGAGCACTTTGTCCTTGGGCAGACGGAATTCGGGGATACCGTATTCCAGCACGCCGCCGGCCTTATGCAGAGCTTCGAAAATGGTGACGTCGTAGCCCCATTTTGCGAGGTCGGAAGCGCAGGCGAGACCTGCAGGTCCGGAACCGACAACCGCTACGCGCTTGCCGGTCCTTGCGGACTTCTCCACCCCCTCAAGGGGGATGGCCGGATGTTCGCTGTCGCGAACCGGCGCCTCTTCTGCGAACTCCCTGCAATAGTCTGCTACGAAACGTTCGAGCTTGCCGATAGCGACCGGCTCACCTTTGACGCCAAGTATGCAGCTGCCTTCGCACTGAGTCTCCTGCGGGCATACGCGTCCGCAGACTGCAGGCAGGGAGCTGTCTTCCGCTATGACTGCGGCTGCGCCCTTGAAGTCGCCCTCGCATACTTTGGCGATGAAATCGGGTATCTTGACGCTTACCGGGCAGGCCATTACGCAGCGGGGATTCTTGCAGTGCAGGCATCGGGACGCCTCCAGCATTGCCTCCTCGCGGTTGTAGCCGTAACATACTTCTTCGAAATTAGTTGCGCGGACCTTGGGATCCTGCTCGCGGACCGCGACCCTGGGTATTCTGTTTGCCATTATTTTCCCCTCCCTATTTTACAGACGTGATTCTCATTCGCTGCGGCTTCTTCGGCCCTGTACTGGCCCTGGCGGCGCATAGCCTCGTCGAAATCGACCTCGTAGCCATCGAATTCAGGACCCTCGACGCATGCGAAACGGGTCTTGCCTCCGACGCTCACGCGGCAGGCTCCGCACATTCCGGTGCCGTCCACCATAAGGGTGTTGAGGCTCACTATTGCGGGGATGCCGAGTTTCTTGCAGGTCAGGGTGGTGAACTTCATCATGATCATAGGGCCTATGATGACGGCCTGGGTGTACTTGTGGCCTTCTTCCACCACATGCTCCAACATATTGGTACCCATGCCCTTGAAGCCCTCGGAACCGTCGTCGGTGCAGATGAAGAGGTTGTCGCAGACGCCGCGCATCTCTTCGGTATAGATGAGCAGGTCCTTGGTCTTGGCGCCTATGATAACGTCCACGGGCACGCCGTGCTCCTTGAGCCATTTAGCCTGAGGATAAACGGGGGCGGTGCCGAGTCCGCCGGCGATAAGGATATAGCGCTGCTCCTTAAGCTTGTCGGCAGGCATCTCCACGAAATCGGACGGAAGACCCAGAGGGCCGACCACATCGGCAAAACACTCGCCGGGCTCGTAGGCAATAATGTCGGCAGTGGATGCACCTATCTTCTGGGTGACGATTGTCACGGTGCCTTCTTTGCGGTCAAAATCACTGATTGTAAGAGGAATACGTTCCCCCTTCTCGTCGGCGCGGACAATCAGGAACTGTCCTGGCTGGGCCGCCGCCGCAAGTCTGGGTGCAGACACCTTCATCCTGCAGATGATGGGCGTAAGCATCTCTTTTGTCAATATTTCAAACATTGCGTGTGGTTATTGAATATTAATTAAAAATTGTTCGATTACGTTGTAGGCCTCCATGGGCTGCCGCGGCTCGGGGCTGTTGTCCGTGACCACGAAGTCGTAAACATCGCGTTTTAGCTGGTGGCGTCCTACCTTGAAGCGGGCGGTGCTGGAACCGGCGGCATAGCGCTCGTTGATATCACCCAGAGAAGACAGTGAGATGAAGAGGTCCGAGCTGGAGCGCAAGTCCTCATCGTCGGCATAGATAAAGCTGAGGCTTACGCCTTTATCTGCATAGAATTTCTGCAGCCGGATTTTCTGCGGTTCGGAGAGGTCGTCCGCCTTGTCCAGGTAAACTATGGCGCTGTGCAGTTCCGACAGAGGCACGAGCCCGGTGGGCACGGCACTGTGGTGGCGGCGCAGGCACAACCATCGTTTCAACCTGGTAGTCAGCTTCATAGATTCCCTCCGTTGGCGTTGATGAGCTGTTTGATTTCGATTTTGGCGTCGCGCCAGCGGGGAATGTCGATCTTGGTGCCTATGACTTCCACCACCTTGGCGGCGATAATCGAGCCGACTTCTCCGCATACCTTGAGCGGCATCCCGAGCGCATGGGCGTAAAGGAAACCGGCCGCGTAGGTGTCTCCGGCTCCGGTTGCGTCTATCGTGTTCGCAGGCCAGGCGGGGATGTAGTATTCTTCGTCCCCGGACTTGACCCAGCTGCCGTCCTTGCCCACCTTGACTATGGAGGTTTTGCAGAGCTTGCACATTTCCACCATCGCGGCGTGCGGATCGTCTATCTTGGTGAAGGCCCGGCTCTCGGTCTCGTTGGCAAACACAATGTCCACGTAGCGCTCGACTATATCGTGCAGGAAGGCGTTGTTGCTCTCCACCACGTTATAGGACGCCATATCCAGGGAGATTATGCAGCCGGCATCGTGGGCCAACTCCACGGCCTTACGTATAAGGTTCTGATTCTGAACTAGATATCCTTCGATATGAAAATAGTCGTAGCCCTCGAAATACTCGGGAACCAGATCCTCTGGCACAAGGTCCATGGCGGCTCCAAGATACACGGCGAAGGTGCGCTCGGCATTTCCGCCGCTTACGAACACCATGGAGCGGCCGCTGGAGTGCTCGCTCTTGAGGAGCAGGGTCTTTACTCCGTACTGCTCCTGGTCGCTCTTGAATAGCAGGCCGAGTTCGTCGTCGCCTATCTTGCCGATAAAGCTGGACGGCATGCCGAAGATGGAGGTGCAGACTATGGTATTGGCCGCGCTGCCTCCAGCTACGTACTTGACTCCCAACGGTTTAAGTGCCGCCCATATCTTGTCGCCAGTCTCCATGTCCACGTGCTGCATACTGCCACGGGGCAGATGGTAAGTATTCAGGAGAGTGTCGTCCGGAAGGACAGCCAGAATGTCCGTGAGGGCATTGCCTATGCCGAGAATTGATTTCATAACCTGCAAATATACGAAAATAATCGTACCTTTGCGCCGTGTTCAAGAAGTATCTGATAGTATTCCTGATATCTATGGTACCGCTGATAGAGATTCGCGGTGCCATGCCTTATGCGGTTGGTTTCGAGCTCCCTCTGGTGCCGTCCATTATCGTGGCGGTGCTCGGAAATATGCTTCCTGTGCCGTTCATTTTCCTCTTTGCCAGGAAAGTGCTGGACTGGGGCAAGGATAAAAAGGTGATCGGGGGCTTCTGCCGCTGGTGTCTGGAGAAGGGCGAAAAAGGCGGGCGCAAGCTGGAGGCCAAGGCCGGTGCGGGACTCTACGTGGCGCTGCTGCTCTTCGTGGGCATACCGCTGCCCGGCACGGGCGCATGGACCGGCACCCTCGCCGCCAGCCTCTTAAACATGGACTTCAAGAAGAGCGTGGTGTATATTATGCTCGGCGTGGTTCTGGCCGGTGCCATCATGCTCGCCGCCAGCCTCGGCGTCTTCGGGGCGATAAAGCTGTTCAGCTAAAAAGCGCAGCCGTTGATTGGACGGCCGCGCCTTATAGATTCTGGGTGATTCCGCGAGGTATTATTCAAACAGGTCCGGGCGGATCTGGATATCCCAGTTCTTGTAGTTGAGATCGAAGCGGGTGACGATGAAGCCTCCGCCGTTTTCGCCCTCCTGGCGGAGGACAAGGCCGGTCTCGGGCTCAACCCAGACGCAGTAGCCGCCGTATCCGAACAGGTTCGTTCCGCGGAAATCGAACACCCAGCACTTCCTGCCGCATACGGTCTCATCGCCCTTGTAGTAACGCTTCAGTTTGGACTGATCGCCGCCGAGCATACGTATGCGCTGCATGATGGTGCCGGGCTCCAGGTCGTCGTCGCCATTATTGTCGCGGCCGAAAGCTGCCGGCTCGATGCCGTAGAGGGCTGTCTCAAGCGACTGCGGGGCGTACATATCGTACCAGGCGCGGCCGTCGTTCACGTTTTCGGGAGAAATCGTGTTGCCGTCGCCGTAGAACACCTTATAGTGTCCATTGGGCATCAGGCCGCCGTTGTAGCCAAGCTTTTCCTTGACATCGTACATGCTGATGATGTCCTGCATCCCTTTGAAGCCGTCCTCCGACTCGCAGCACGCCCCCTCGACAAACAGGTTGTCGATGCAGGAATAGCTGTCACGCATACGCTCGCTGCCGTCCTCGTTGAAGCTATGGTAAACGATGCTGTAGTTGTTTGACGGCATGCGGAGCTCGTATTTGCCGGTCCATTCGGGATTCTTAGGATTATCCGTCTTGGCAGCTGACTTGATGAAGGAAACCGACTTAACATGAACTATCAGAACAGCCTCTTTGGAAGCGCGGAGAGCGAGGCGGAGCTTTGCGTCACCTGCCTTCAGGCCCTTCAGGGAGAGCTTGGGGCCGACATTCGAAGCCTGGATGTATTCGGCTCCCTCCGTAATGGAGAATCCTGTAAGGTGCGTTCCGGCAGGATAGAACTCCATCGTACGTCCGAGCAGCAAATCGACTTCACTGACATTCTGTGCCGTCAGCGACAGGGCGGCGGAAACGGCCACCAATAAGGCAATAATCTTTTTCATTGTCTGCTATTTCTTAACAAATTCTACGCGGCGGTTTTTGGCACGGCCCTCATCGGTGCTGTTGGAGGCGATGGGTTCGTGAGAGCCCTTGCCCACCGGTGTAAGACGGGAGCGTGCAATTCCCTGCTCTACCAGAGCGTCGACGATAGCCTCGGCGCGCTTCTGGCTCAGAGGGTCGTTCACCTTGTCGGAGCCGGTAGCGTCGCAGTGGCCCTGGACTTCGAACACCAGGTCTGGATTCTCCTGCATGAGTTTGGCGATACGGCTGATTTCCACAAGGGATTCGGGCTTGATGTCGGCCTTGCCGGTCTCGAACGTGATGGCGTAGGAGATGATCTTGCCATCGTTCATCAGGCGGTCGTACAGAGGCACTGCGCCCTTGGCGATGCGGATATTGGAGAGGCATCCGAATTTATATTCGCCTGAATGTGTGATCCAGAAGTGGCTGGGCACCTTGGCATTCGGTATGTTGATGACGCGCAGGCCGTTGACATAGCCCTTGAAAGCGCGCTTGTTGAAGGAGAAGGCGAGGTGGTTCCAGCCTTCCGTCAGCGGGGTATCGACATCGAAGCTGAGGTTCTTTTCGCCGCCGATGTCGTCTCCGCCGTTAGGCTTCTGGAACTCCCAGCGGATATTGGCTCCGCCATCGCAGCGATTCCAGAAATATATCCAGCCCACTCCGCCATTGTGATTCTCAACATCAGGGTTGCCGAAAGCCAGCTCTATGGTCTGCTCGCCCAGCCACTCTTCGTCGTCCTTACTGTTCGCTACGAAGACGTCGTATTCCACTGTGAAAACGTCTCCCAGGAAGTGCTGCTGGTCTTTCATAAGCGGCTGGACTGTTCCAAATCCGTCGTCGGTGAAGGCTATGACCTTGCGGCCGTCCACTTCTCCAACTTCGGCATAACCCTCCATCAGATCCCACTGTGAGGGGAATTCGCCCATCTTTTCATTCTCGAAATTGTCTTCGAAGATTATCTCGTCTCCGGGGACGAAATCGGTCTTGGCATAGGCGGTCTTGGCCTGCGTCTGAGGTGCTTTGGCAGGCTGCTCCATCTTGCTTTCGGGGGTGTCCTTGGCCTTGTCGCCAAGCCTGGTGCTTCGAGCTTCTACCGGAGCGCACACAAGCGCCAGTAATGCAAAGATGACTAAAAACTTTTTCATGACTTTTGGTTTTATTATTGGTTATTCTTTGGTCGTTTGTGCCACGGGGTGGTCGGCCTCGAAGGCTGCCATACGCTGCTCGAGGAGGTCGAACTGATCGCCCTTGATGCGGCTGGAGCACACTCGTACGCCCTGGCGGCAGCTGCCCATTTTGTCCAGGCTGACCGTGCTCACGCCGTAGGCCAGCAGCTCATCTACCAGGCTGCCGCTGTCCAGTCCCGGGTAGCTCAGGGTGAAGAAGAAGCCGTCTCCCACAGGTCCGCGGGCGTCGGATTCGTAGCTCAGCATGAATCCGTGCCGATGGAAGATTTCCTTCATCCGGGAGGCCCTGGTGCCGTATTCGCTGACGTCGGCGATGAAGTCCAGGCTGCCGTCGCAACTGCTGTTCATCATAGCCGCGAGCCCGTACTGGGTGCTGGCCGTGCAGCCGGATGTCATCTGGTCAAGGATGTTGCCGGTGATGGTGAGTCCGAATATTCCGGAGCCTCCGTAGCGGGCGGAGAGGGCCGGGAACTGCCTGTGGTAGAGTCCGGGGCCAACGCACATTACCCCGATGCGCTGACCGGCGTAGGAGAATATCTTCGAGCCTGACAGCAGCAGGATATAGTTATCTGTGTAGCGGGCCACGGTGGGCGGGTAGGGCTCACGGTAAGGCCTGCCGTAACCGAGGCCGCGAAAGTCCATGCAGAAGTAGGCCATATCCTCTATTACGACGGCCCCGGCTTCGCCTGCCACGCGGGCAATGACTGCAAGTTCTTCCTCCGTGATGCACATCCACGAAGGGTTGTTGGGATTGGAGTACACTATGCCTGCGATGTCGCCGGCGGCCAGCTCCTTCCGGAGGGCCTGCTCCATGCCGGCGCTGCGCAAGTCGGTGATTTCCACGCCTTTCCAGGGGACGCCAAGTATGGCCATCTGCTGTTTGTTGGCGGAGAAGCTGGGTTCGAGGACAAGGATCTTGCTGCGGTCTCCGAAGCACTGCGACACGCCGGCAAAGGCCCCGAAGGCGCCCAGCATGGAACCGGTGGTGGGGATGTGGTAAAGCGGAGGCAGATCGATTCCCAGGAAGGCCTTTACAAAGCGGGAGGAGGCCTCCTTGAGCACCGGCAGGCCGTCGGTGGGCGGGTAGCTTGCGCCGACTCCTGCGTCGAGCGCCGCCTTCTCGGCTTCTATGCCGATGCGGTTCGGAGCGAGGCCCGGTGAGCCTAACTCCATGTGTATCACCGGGATGCCCGTCTGACGTTCGAGGTAGGCGGACAGCCTGGCATTATCCATTATCAAAGCTTCTCCCGGGCGGGAGATATTAAGCTGCCGGCAAGCGTCGGCTATGGTTGCTTCTGTGAATACCCTCATAGGTCGTTGAATGCTTCAAAGAATTCCGGGAACGACTTGGCCACGCAGGCCGTGTCGTCTATTTGTATGGGGCCGTCGGCGCCGAGGGAGGCCACACTGAGGGCCATGGCCATACGGTGGTCGTGGTGAGATGTATAGCTTCCGCCGTGCAGCAGGCGTCCGCTCAGCAGACGGCTTACCAGCGTCTCGCCCTGGACGACCAGGGTGTCGCCCTGCGCTTCCGTCTCAACCCCCATCTGCTCCAGCATCCCGAGCACCGCGGCGGCCCTGTCGGACTCTTTTCCGGCAAGCCTGCCGAGACCGTTGATCCTTGACTGGCCGGCGCAGAAAGCGGACAGCACGGCCACTATCGGGAAGAGGTCGGGGGCGTTGTTAAGGTCGATGCTGAACCCTTCCAGCGGCGCCCGGCGTACGCTGACGGTCCCGTCGTCGAGCTGCGAGACGAGCGCTCCGGCCTCCACCAATATATCGATTATCGCTATATCGGCCTGTATCGACTTCATGTCCATTCCATCCAGCTCGACGCTGCCGAAGACGGCTCCGGCCACCAGGAAGTTGGCGGCGGCGCTCCAGTCGGCCTCGATTCCGAAGTCGGCGGCTTTGTACCTCTGCCCGCCGCGGACCTTGAAGCTGATGCCGGTGCAGCCGCTCCAGTCTTCCTCCTCAAGCAGCTGGGTGTCTCCCTCCATCTCGCTCCGGGTGCTTATGCCGAAGTGTCGGAGTACGTCCAGGGTGATGTACATATAGGGGATGCTCTTGGGGTCGGTTACCAGCAGCGAGCTGTCCTTGTCGCACAGCGGGAGCGCCATCAGCAAGCCGGAGATGAGTTGCGAACCTCCGCTGCCGCTCACTTCCGCGTTGCCCGGAATGAGCCTGCCGCGGACGGAAAGGGGGACGTGGATTTCACGGGAGCCCGATTCGTTCAGGTTGTTGATCAGCACTCCGAAGGCCGCCATGATCGACGCCGCCTGGTTCATCGGACGGCGGGTTAGCGTGCCGTAGCCCTCCAGGGAGAAGGGGATGCCGTTAATTGCCGAAAGTACGGGGATGCTCAGGCGGGCCAGCAGGCCGGATTCGCCGACGTTCAGGAGCGGAAGTCCGAGATCCTGCTGTATGGGGCCGATTCCGGTAATCGCCAGAGTGGTGCCGTCTGCCTCGACGCGTGCGCCCAAAGAACGGGCTGCCTGCAGGGCCGCCTCACTGTCTTCGCAGGGTGTGTAATCGTATAGGTGGGAGGTGCCTTCCGCCAGGGCGGCCGCGAGTATGGCCCTTTGGGCGAAACTCTTGGACGCCGGCATGCGTAAGCCCCGGAGTTCCAGTATCTTTCGGTCGCCGTAGATGCGTTTGGCGAGCTCCGCTGCTACGGGCTGACCAGGGGCTGTGGCCTCCGCTTTGGTCAGGGCGGCGTAGGTGAAGGGGGCGCCTCGGCGAAGGCAGCCGGTGCGGGTGTCGCGTCCGGCATCGCCCATGGCGAAGGCAATCAGGCGGCCCTCCAGGGAATCTACGTCTTCCAGAACTACGCTGTAGAGTGAGCTGATGCGTGCGGCATCCTCCTCCGAATGAGCTGTGGTGACGATTTTGGCGATATCTGCGCCGTATCGGAAACAGCGTGCGAGCGCCATCTGCAGACCGTGGTCGTCGGGGGTGCCGGTGAAGTCGTGATACGAACGGATGAGTTCGGTTCCGCTCTCGCGGCAGAGTTTCTGGAAACGGCGGCTGAAGCCGGACGGGGCCTCGATCTCCAGGTCGGCGAAACGCGCGCCGGCGCTCACCGCGATGGAGAGACGGCGCTCCGACGCCTCCCAATCCTGGCCTTTAGACCTGCAGGTCGCGACCAGAGGAATATCCGTCTGACCGAAGAGTTCCTCGATCTCCCCGTCCGCCAGCGGACACAGGTCCAGGCGTATCTCCGCCATCTCCAGTTGCGGAAGCAGAGCGAGTATCTCCTCGTAAGTTTTATGCTGAATGCTGGTACAAATCATATACAGCCACTAAGATACACCATGCGTTTTGAAAATCCAAGAATAATAAATACCTTTGCAGTCCTTCGCCGCCCCGGACGGGTTAGTTTCAGATAGGTTTGGCAACCGACTGATTCGGCATCCTGCTGATTCGACTACCGACTATCCGCCCCCGACGAAGGCCACTACTTGCCCGAGTGGCGGAATGGTAGACGCGATGGACTCAAAATCCATTGTCCCTTAAAGGCGTGCGGGTTCGAGTCCCGCCTTGGGCACGAAGTCCGGCCATTGCGGCCGGGCCTTTTTCGTGCCCTCGGCGGGACGCTGCTGCTGGCGCAGCAGCTCCTACTATCCCCCTGCACCCCCAAGGGACGGGGGAAAGAATTCCCCCGACGCGCTGGCGCGCTCCCCCTTCTGTCGTCGCTTCGCGACTCCGAAGCTCTTTTGCTGCCGACGCAGGTCCCCGGCCGGGCCTGAAATACTATTGGGCCCGTGGCGGCAAAATGAAAGTTTTGCATTAACAAAACTGCCGGTCATCCGTCTTAAAGATGTGCCGCTTGAGAGCGCGCTGTAGCGGCGGGTTATTTAACTGATTGAGTATGAAGCGTTTTTTACTTCTATTATGCATTTTGCTTCCTTGTGTGTCCTGCATGGGGACTCAAGGTAAGGCGGCGGGTACATCCCGCATTTCTACAACCATTTCCGAGTGCCGTCAATACGAAGGCGCAGATTATCTGAAGCTTGGCCGCTTTGCGACAGGAGCCTTAAAAGGCGTCATACGTGTGGCCGGCATAGACGATCCCGATGTGAGTGAGGCTGTCAGCCTGCTGAGCGGCATCCGGGGCCTTACCGTCTTCAGTTACGATGATTGTTCCGAGGAGGACAAGGCCAGCATAAACCTCAAGCTTACGGATGCCCTGTCAGATTCGGAAGTACTGATGGAAGCAAGAGACTCCGGAGAGAAGGTAAGAATCTATGGCTCATATGACGAGAGTTCCGACAAAGTCAGTGACTTCGTTATATTTGCTCCGTCGGAATCTGCGTTGATCTGCATAAAGGGTTCCGTGTTGATGGAGACCATAGCCAGGATCGCATCCGATGACTGAGTCCCTGTTCCATAAGGATTATCTGCCGCTTGCCGGAACACTCTACCGGATTGCCTACTATATGCTGGAATCCGGGGTGGAGGCCGAAGATGCCGTACAGGAGTTGTATCTTAAGCTGTGGGAATCCAGGGACAGCCTCAACGGGATCAGGCTTCCGAAGGCCTACGCCATCAGGCTGCTGAAGAACATTTGTATAGACAGGATAAGGAAGGCCGGGCACGAGAGTTTCCCCGAAGAACTTCCCCAGACCGGATTCTCTCCGGCTCCTGATGACACCTTCGATGCCAAGGCACGTCTCAACAAGGTCCTGGAGGCTGTCAAGTCCCTGCCCGAGCGGCAGCGTAAAGTGCTCATCCTGCGGACCGTCGACGGCTTGTCTTACGAAGAGATAGCCGAGCGGACTGGAATGAATTATCTCACCTGCCGCGTACTGCTTTCGCAGGCCCGGACAAAAATAAAACACATAGCATGAAAATGATACAAGACATAGAAAAACTGCAGGAGGACGAGCTGGAAATGGCTGCTCTCGGCGAGGATATAACGATTCCCGCCGGCCTGGAAGAGAGAATCAAGGCCGCGATTGCTGCAAAAGAGACCGTTAAGCCCAAGGCCGTCCCGGTCCGTTGGATACCTTATGCCGCCCTCGCAGTTGCTGCGGGCCTCGCCGCAGTGGTCCTTATCCATCACGATGGATCCGGCAAGCTCCAGGATACTTTCGAAGATCCCTATCTTGCATACGCCCAGGTTGAGGCGACATTCCAAAAAATATCGGACAAAATGGCCATAGGAGTGGACATGGCCGCCAAAGCGGAGCATGCCGCCGAAAAGCCGATGGAAATAATCAATAAAATCAATTAACCATGAAACGTATAGCCATAATTGCAGCACTGCTGCTCGCAAGCATATTCTCCTTTGCCCAGACGGGAAAAAGCATTTATCAGAAATATTCCGATGCCGAAGGTGTCAGCGCCGTGTACATTTCACCGGCCATGTTCAGGCTCATCGGCAAGATTCCCGACCTCCACGTCGAAGGCGAAGACGTCAACCTGGCTCCGATAATCCAGTCGCTTTCAGGCCTTTACCTGATCAACAGCGAGAACCCGGCCATCAACACCGAACTCAAAGCCGAGGCCGCGAAGTTAATTAAGGCCGGCCGGTACGAGCTCCTTCTCGAGGCCAAGGACTCGGGCGAAGTTGTAAGAATGTACACGGTTGGCACCGAGACGATAGTCAACGGCTTTGTGATGATTGCCGATGAAGGGGACGAATCCACATTCATCTACCTTGACGGCAAGATGAACCGCGAGGACCTCGAGACCATCATCGCAGAAAAGATGAAGTAAGCCGAGCGTCAGCTCCGGCGTAAACTTCCTGAGGGATTTTGCTGCCAGCATCCGCAATATAGTGGGCGGCAGGAGCGCTTCTTACGAAGAAGAACTCATCACCGCCCGCACGCAGGTCACGCAGGAAATGTCGGACATTGAGAAGATACAGTTGTTTGAGCAGAGGAAGATTCGGACTGCGTGGGATGAGGATATACAGGAATGGTTCTTTTCCATTGTTGATGTTTGTGGGGTGCTTACTGAACAACCTGATTATGATCACGCCAAGAATTACTGGAAAGTGTTGAAATTCAGGCTGATTAAAGAGGGAGATGAGTCGGTTACAAATTGTAACCAACTGAAAATGGTCTCGCCAAAAGACGGAAAGCGTTATTCTACAGATGTCGCGGATATGGCTCTTATGTTTCGTATTATCGAATCCATCCCCTCCAAGAAGGCCGAGCCTTTTAAAATCTGGATGGCTCAGGTAGCGGCAGAGCGCTTCGGATTCGGCAAATACTCATGCATTTCCCAAAGCCGCTCAATTCCCTCCATCAAAAGGTTCGAGAATTGTCCCGCCAGGGGCACGAGAAATCGGCTTCTCAGCTATCTGAGAGGCCGATTGTTGTTTTTACTCTCTCCCCAACTCTCACCGAGTTCTCGCCATCAGTAATCTCCATCGGCGTCGGATGGAGTTTCTTTGGCGGACACAGGAAGTAAAAAGCTTTTATACGGCACAACTGTGTTTATTGGTTATCAATCTCTGGCGTACCTGTTTCCAGGGCTGGTTTGTCCTTTGCGTTGAGTGAGGTCACGACGCTGGTGCCGACTCGTTTCTCAATATTCTCGCGAGCTTCCCCGGCAATGCTGCCACCTTCACGGGCGATGTTTCTACTTTGATTGAAGGTCTTGGGCTGCTTTGCTTGGGAGATTGCCTTTGTGGATACTTCTGCAAGCATATTCAGAACCAATTCGATATCTGTCATATTGTCCCGCAGGTTCTCTTTCTTGAGCCCCTTCAGGTCTTTATATTCCCGTACGGTAAGCCCGCTCCAAGCTTTAGTAAGTTCATTTGTCAGTATAGCATAATCCTTCTCCTTTTCTATACCTCTTGCCTTCCATTCATCAGTCAGTTCTTTACGCATCCGGATGGATTGGAGCCGCTGGTTAATCCAGCCCTCGGAATAGCCTTTTGCCCGGTAATAATCTGCACCTCGCAAGATAGCCAGTTCCGGATCTTGAATCTCATCAAGGCGCTCACTTGCCACCTGGGCAATCCACTGTTTGAATGGCTCTGCCTTGGGGGACGGAATTGATTGGATGAGTCTGAAAAGTTGTTGCTGGTCAGCGACATCCGTCTGGCGCATCTTGCCGTCGGCGGATAGTAATTTCAACCGGTTACAATTTGTAACCGTTTCATTTCCCTCATTCTTTAGTCTATTCTTCAGCACTTTCCAATAATTCCTTGCCGCCTGATAATCCGTGCTGTCAGTCAGCGCAGCAACTACATCAATAATTGAGAAATACCATTTCTCTTCTTCCTCGCTCCACGCGGTTCTAATCTTTCTTTCTCCGAATAGCTGGAGAGCTTCCTTCGTACTCATACAAAACCATTTTCTACAAATATAGCTGACATAACCAGTAATTCCAAGCAATTACAAGCTTGTAATTGTTAGGAAATGTCGATTATTCTTCTAATGGATTTAGGATCTGGCAGAAACTTATGTACCTCCCATAATCTTTCCAATCCCTCCATCAAAAGGTTCGAGAATTGTCCCGTTAGGGGCACGAGCAAGGCAAAAACCGTCCACACTTCTTCGTACTGCGATAAGTTGCGGGCGGTTTCTCTTTTACTTGCCTGCTACCAGCCTTGCTCGCGCCCATTGGGCGCTATCACGTAGACCCACCCCCAAACCCCTCCCTCGGGGAGGGGCCTTAGTCGTTCCGCTCCGAATACTGGAGATTGCCGGCCGGTCGTCGTTTGCCCCGGCGGGACAACCTATCTCCCCCGTCGCTGCGCGACTGCCCCCAGAGGACATGCGGCCGGTCGTCGTTTGCCCAAGGCGCGAAAGTCTTCGTGGCTTCTGACGGATTTTAAGCAAAAAGTCGTCAGAATTGAGTATTTTGAAGCCAATCTGACGGGAAATGCGGTGAAAGTCGTCAGATGTCTTTTTTTTTATACATAGTGTTGGTGACAGCTTGTCTCCAACTGTTGCATTTATTGCAACAATTCCAATTCTCCAAAGGGCCAAATTGCTACGAATAGTAGCATTTTGTGTTATATTTGTAATCTCTTCTTGCTTGATGGGAAGTCGGCGTTGCATTACTTTTGCCGGAGATTACAAAATGAAGAGCCATGAAACTTTCTGAAAAAATCAAATCTCTACGTAAAGGGGCGGGATTATCCCAAGAAGAGTTCGGCGGCAAGGCAGAAGAAGTCGTTCTGTCGGATATTGCGGGAAATACGGAGCTGGACATTAACTCTGACGTGCTTATCAAGGCAGATTCTTTCTCCGGTAAAGTCTCTCTGAACCAGATTGGCGCAGTGTCTGCTATGTATATTCCTGCCGGGAAAACAGTCTCAACAAAGGCCAGAGGCGTCCGCACCAGGATTATCTGTGCCAGTCAGGAACTTATTTCTCCCGAAAGCAAGGATCTTATTGAACTTAATGGTATAGAATCCGAACTGACACTTATATTTGAATAATTATGATTCTGACTACCACCCCGACCATAGAAGGTCGGACTATCGCCGAGTATAAAGGCGTCGTTTTCGGAGAGGTCATCTCCGGTGTTAACTTCTTGAGAGATTTTGCCGCGAGTATCCGCAACATAGTGGGCGGCAGGAGCGGCTCTTATGAAGAGGAACTCATCGCTGCCCGCACACAAGCCATGCAGGAAATGGCGGACAGGGCTGTCAGGCTTGGTGCCGATGCTGTTGTAGGCATTGACATCGATTATGAAGTTCTTGGCGAGAACAACGGCATGCTGATGGTGACGGCATCAGGCACAGCAGTAAGGTTGGGATAACCTTTTTTGCTATATTCGCAAACATTATGAAGAGAATAATTGCCTTAATCATTACTACAGCTGCTATTATGAGTTGCGGAAACACCCCCAAGCAATCGGATAACCTGCGGGATAAGCCCTGGCAGGAGATTGCACCCACCGAGATAGAGTTGAATCCCATCCAGATGATAGACAGGGACTGGTTGGAGGTGTCGGCCGGGAAGGAGGGCAACATGAATCTGATGACCATTTCCTGGGGCGGCATCGGTGAACTCTGGGGAAAGCCTGTGTTTACTGTATATGTGTCGACCAGCCGCTACACTCACAAGTTCATGGAAGAGAACGACTACTTCACGGTTACGCACTTCCCTGCGTCCATGAAGCAGCAACTGGGATATCTTGGCCGGGTTTCCGGACGCGATGAGGACAAAGTGGCCGGCGCCGGTCTGACGGTTGAATTCACCGAACTTGGCAATCCCATATATGCCGAAGCCGATCTGGCCATAGAGTGCAGGAAGCTCTATGGTCAGCAGTTTGACGCCAGTCTCCTCCCTGCCGAACAGCGTGAGTGGTACGAGAAAAGAGGCATCGGCATTCATTATATGTATATCGGAGAAATCCTTCATGTCTGGAAAAAATGACCAGAGTATTGTTTGTCTGCCACGGAAACATTTGCCGAAGCCCGATGGCGGAGTTCATACTCAAGGCGCTGGTTAAGGCCAAAGGGCTTGAAAGTCAGTATTATATAGAGTCGGCGGCCGTGTCGACAGAGGAGACTGGCAATCCCATTTATCCTCCTGCAAAGCGTTGCCTGACTCAGCATGGGATACAGTTCGACAACGCCAAACATGCCAGGCAGATCACCCGAGCCGATTACGACAGATTCGACAGGATCATCTGCATGGATCGTTCAAACCTGCATCTTATCAGACGTATCATTCCCGATGATCCCAAAGGAAAGATTCACCTTATGATGTCGTACACCGGAGTTAGCCGCGACGTTGCCGATCCTTGGTATACCGGTGACTTTGAAGAAGCTTTCCAAGACATTCTGGAAGGATGCGAAGCGATGTTGAGATAAAATTCTATTATATTTGCGTATGCCGTTGATAGCAACAATATTGATTGCCCTTTCGTTAAGTCCGCAGGTTGACACCCTCAGGCTTGACCACGGAACGTATATCGGCGAAGTGCCGGCCGGGAAGGGGAAGATGTATCACAACGAGCGCGGACTTTATATAGGCTCGTTCAACCGCACCGTGATCAACGGCCGCGGCGTACATTTCGGCCCAGGCGGCAGCAAGTACGAAGGCAACTTCGTCAAGGGCAGGTATCAGGGTTACGGCAGACTCTTCATGGCCACCGGAGCGGTTATTTCCGGAGAATTCCGTGAAGGTCGAGCCAATGGCCTGGACACGCTGTATTATCCTGACGGAAAGGTGTTTATCGGAGTTATGCAGAATAACGGAGCCACGTCGCAGGGCAAGACTTACAAGAACGAAAAGGCGGCAAAGGTAACCAAACCGCAATTCCCGGATATCCAATTGACCGAAGACGATATCGATTTCCTGAACAACATGCGCGACGGGGACTACGATACTCCTGCAGTCTTCAAGGATGGAGCCTCATTCTTCCAGGCACACATATCTCCAAACTTCGTCTATTCGGCAAAGATGTCCGAGAGGTCGGCCGTCGTGCATTACGAGTTCACCGTCGGGGCGGACGGCAGGATAAGCGACGTCACCATCACCTCAACCACTGACGAGGACTTTTCCAAAGAACTCATCCGCGTAATCAAACGATCTCCCAAGTGGACCCCGGCCACCAAGGACGGCAAGCCCGCACCCTATACCGTACGCCACCAGAGGGTCTCTTTCAATATGCCCGATTGAGTTCTTACTCAGACAGCTTGCCGACCGTCGTTCTGCTTATCCCCTTCACATACGTCATTCCTGCAAAAACTACCGTTGCAGGAGAAAGAGAAGATACAGTTGTTTTTCAGCAAAAGTCATAAAATCGAAAGATAATGCTTACATTTGCTGACCGGAACCACAGTCTATGACGGACATTGAATTCACCAGGGTGTACCTGGATACCTACAAGGACCTGTGCCTTCTCGCCTTGAGGCACGTCCATTCCGTGTCCGTCGCGGAGGACATCGTCCAGGACTCCTTCTGCAAGGTGCTTGTCCGCCGCCCGGACGTTTTCCGCCTGGAAGACGTCTCCCAGATCAGGGCCTACATGTGGCGCACCGTGCGCAACAGGGCCATCGACTGGTGCCGGAAGAATTCCGGCCGTTCCGCCAGTATGGAGGAAAGGATGCTCGACGCCGAACTGTCATCCCTTGTCGATGAACTTTTCGCTCCCGACAACTACGGTGCCTACGACTACGACGTGCTGACCAAAACCCTCGGGGAAGTCGTCTCGGGCCTGCCACCACGTGCGCAGGAGGTCTTCGCCCTCCGTCGCGAAAAGGGCCTGTCCAACAAGGATGTAGCCCAGCAGCTGGGGGTATCCGTCAAGGCCGTAGAAAAGCAGATGACCCTCTCGCTCAAGCGCATCAAGCGGGCCTTCCTGGAAAAAGGTATCCCGTTCATTCTCCTCCTCCCGCTTTTTTTATAATTTATTGGTAGGGTAGCGCCCCTCCGTTTCGTGGTTTATGTTGATGGACCACGAAAAATCTCTATTTCTGAAGTATCTGGACGGCAAGGCCAGTCCGGACGAAAAGCGGCAGCTGCTCGCTTACCTTAAAGATAACGCCTCGGCGAAGGAAGAACTGCAATCCACCTACAGGCACTGGGCCGACGAACGCGGAAGGTCATTCGATCCGTATCCGTCGCTGGACCGCGTCCTGCAGAAGGTTTCCCGCGGACGGAGAGTCTCCTTCCCCGCACTGGCAATGGCCGCTGCAGCCGCAGTGCTGGCGGCGATCCTTATAATTCCCGCCCTGAGCAAGCGTCAGGCCCCCGCCCCAACGGCAGCGGAGACCGAACTGTACACCTGGCCCGAGTCCGACAAACCCGTGGCTCTTCTTCCAGACGGACAGGTGATACAGTCGGGCGCCATCGAGATGCAGGTCACCTGCACCCCGGGAGGCATCCGGATTGACGGAAGCGACTACACATCCTCCGCCAAGGGCTCCTGCATGCTGTCGGTTCCCTACGGCCACCGGGCACGCATCCAGTTTGCCGACGGTTCCGTGGTCCGCATGAACTCCCATTCGAGGATTGTCTTCCCCGGCAGTTTCGGCAGGGAGCGCAACGTCCGCATGACCGGAGAGGCCCTGTTCGACGTGAGCAGGGACGAAGGCCGCCCGTTCACCGTAGAGCTCGATGACGTCCGCGTCCAGGTTCTCGGAACGCGTTTCCTCGTATCCGGTTACGAAGATGACGCACACCGCGTAGCTCTCGTCTCCGGTTCGGTCAACGTTTCCCTCGGCGACTCCCGTGCCCAGTCCGTCACGCTCGTGCCCAACCAGATGTACACTCTGGACGACAACGGCAAGGTCAATGTGGAGGACGTCCCCGACTGGCGCGGCATGCTCGACTGGGCCGACGGCGTTTACAGGGCTGACGGCACCTCCATGAAAGACATCCTGAACTACATGAGCCGCTACTACGGCGAGAAGGTCGAATGCGACTCCCGCGTGGCCGGCATCGCATGCACAGGAACCCTGAACCTCCGTTCCACCCTTTCCGACATGCTGTCCGAGCTGTCCGGCATCTTCTCCATCAAGAGCCGCAGGCAGGACGGCGTATGGTACGTAACACTTTCCAACGAATAGTCCGATATGCATAAGAGACTCTTACTTATACTGTGTTCGCTCCTCTCCATGTGGTGCGTCGTCCGCGCACAGGAGGCTCCCAGGCTCAGTTTCCCTGCTGAATCCCGCACCGTCGGAGAAACGATACGCCTCATCGAGCAGCAGAGCGGTTATTCGTTCTTCTACCAGACCAACACTATCGATCTGTCCCGCAAGGCGACCGTCGGTGCCGATAAGGAAACAGTGGAGCAGGTGCTCACAAAGCTGTTCGGCGGCACCCAGGAAGAATGGTCGATATCCGGCAAGCAAATCTACCTTAAGCACAGCGGCCAGGCTTCCGGCAACGCCGCGCAGGGCAAAAAGGCGCAGCTTAAGCGAACGGTCACCGGTACCGTGGTCGATGCCACCGACAATCTGCCCATCATAGGCGCAGGCATACAGATAAAGGGTACGCGTACGGGCACGGTGACGGATATCGACGGCAACTTCACCATCGACATCACCGGCGAGAGCGCCGAAATCATCATCAGCGCCCTCGGATACAAGGATCTCCCGGTGTTCATCACCGACCAGGGCGTCGTGGAGGCCCGGCTTGAACCCGACAACGAAGTCCTCAGCGAGGTCGTGGTCGTGGGTGCAGGTACGCAGCGCCGCGTTTCCGTTACCGGAGCAATCGCGGCAATCGACGGCGGAACGCTCGTATCCCCTACTTCCTCGCTCACCAACAACCTGGCAGGTAAGCTCGCCGGCGTCATTTCCGTGACATCCAGCGGTCAGCCCGGCAGCACTTCGGATTTCTATATCCGAGGCATCTCTACCTTCGGCGGCCGCACCACGCCCCTTATCCTGCTGGACGGCGTCGAGATCACCACTTCCGACCTCAACAACATCCCGGCCGAATCCATCGAATCCTTCTCGATACTTAAGGACGCATCCGCAACCGCAATCTACGGTGCCCGCGGTGCCAACGGCGTCATGATAGTCACCACCAAAACGGGTACGGAGAACACCAAGGCGAGGATTAACGTCACCGTGGAGACCTCCGTCCTGCAGCCCGTCAACATTGTGGAATATGCCGACGGCGCCACTTATATGGAGGCCTACAACAACGCCCAGCTGGCCCGCAACCCGAACGCCGAGGTCCGCTACAGCCAGACCGACATCGAGAACACCCGCAACGGCGTCAATCCTTCCATCTGGCCCGACGTGGACTGGTACGACCTGATGTTCCGCAAATACTCCATGAGCCAGAGGGGCAACGTGAACATCTCAGGAGGCGGTTCCCGCGTAACCTACTACATGAGCCTGCAGATGAACCACGACGGCGGTATACTCGACGTTCCGCAGAACTATTCGTTCGACAACAACTACAACCGCTGGCTCTACACCTTCCAGAACAACATCGGCTACCAGATATCGCCTTCTACCAAGATGACGCTGAAGATGAACGCCCAGATCATCAGCCAGACGAGCCCTTCGACCTCGGCGAACTCCATCTTCCAGGCCATCTACAACAATACACCGGTGTCCTTCCCCGCCATCTTCCCGGAGCGGGAAGGCTACAACCATCTCCTCTTCGGTTCCCAGATAATGAGCGCGGGCCGGTTCTACACCAACCCGTACGCCAATATGCTCAACACTTTCCAGGAGACCAACACCAACAAGCTCAACATCTCCGTCACGCTCAACCAGAAGCTGGATTTCATCACGGAGGGCCTGTCGGTGAACGCCCTGGTCAACTTCAACAACTACGCGTCCACCTGGTACACCCGCTCGCTGAGCCCGTACCTGTACAACGTATTCCCCGGCAGCTACGATCCGGAGAATCCGGTGGACTTCCGCCTCAACGAACTGCAGGTGGGTACCGAATACGTCAGCCAGTCGGGCATCTCCACCTCGACGAACAATACGTTCTACCTCGACGGACGCATCAACTACGACCGTTCGTTCGGCCACCACAACGTGACCGCGATGCTGATGTACATGATGCGCCAGTACCGCAGCGGCGTGCTGCCCAACCGCAACCAGGGCTTCTCCGGCCGCTTCACTTACGACTGGTACAACCGCTACCTGGTGGAGCTGAACTTCGGTTACAACGGCACCGAGCGGCTTGCGGAAGGCGAGCGCTTCGAACTCTTCCCTGCTATCTCGCTGGGATGGGTTCCCTCCAGCGAGCCTTTCTGGAAACCCATCCGCCCAGTCATCGACTACCTTAAGCTCCGCGGCTCCTACGGCCTCGTGGGAAGCGACGAGACGGGTACCTCCGCAGGCGCATCCCACTTCCTGTATCAGAATTCTGTCAGCATGAGCGGCGGCATGACCTACCGTACCGGTTATACCGGAAATACGGCGCGTACAGGCCCCTCGGTCACATCCTATGCAGTGCAGGACGCACACTGGGAGAGGGCGAAGGAACTCGACTTCGGCGTCGATATGGAAATGTTCGAACAGCTCAACGTCACCTTCGACTGGTACTACAACCAGCGCGAGCGCATCCTCATGAAGAGGGCCTCCTTCCCCAAGAGCCTCGGCTACGCTTCTTCAGTCCCCTGGAGTAACATCGGTAAGGTGGACAACACCGGTATCGAGCTGAGCGTCAAGTGGAAGAAGCAACTCAGCAGGGACCTCCTCGTCGATCTCCGCTTCAACTATACCTACGCCAAGAACAAGTATGTATATGTTGACGAGCCCGATTATCCCTACGTCTGGCAAACCGAAACCGGCAAGCCTCTCAGCCGCATGACGGGCTATATCGCCGAGGGTCTGTTCCAGAGCGAGGAAGAGATTGCCAACAGCGCCGACCAGTCCAGCTTCGGCTCCTCCGTCATGGTTGGCGACATCAAGTACCGCGACGTCAACGGCGACGGCAAGATCACCACCGCCGACAGGGTGATGCTTTCCCCTTACGGCACCATGCCGAGGATACAGTACGGTATCGGCGCCAGCATCAACTGGAAGAAGTTCGACTTCAGCGTGTATTTCAACGGCTCCGCCAAGCGCAACATAATGCTCTCCGGCTTCGAGCCCTTCATAGCCGACGACTCCAACGACCACAACCTTATGCAGTGGATCGCCGACGGCTACTGGCGCGAGGGCGCAGACAATTCCAACGCCACCTACCCTCGCCTGGGCCTTCTCAAGAGCAACATCTACAACAACCGCCAGCCTTCCAGCTTCTGGATGCGCAAGGCCGACTTCCTCCGTTTCAAGACGCTGGAGTTCGGCTGGTCCTTCCCCTTCGGCAGGGTGTACATCAACGGCGACAACATAGCCGTATGGTCTCCTTTCAAATACTGGGATCCGGAACTCAGCTACTATTCCTATCCGCTTTCCAGGACGTTCAACCTCGGTGTACAGTTCAAATTCTGACGACGTATGAAAAAAATATTACTTGCACTTGCAATCACCTGTACAGTCCTGTCCTGCGACTACCTGTCCGTCATTCCGCCGGAGCAGGCAGACCTCGACGACCTGATTACGGACAACGCCACCGCACTGAACCACCTGTACGGCTGCTACGGATTCCTTCTTGAGGAAATAAGGATATTCCCCGATTTCACCAGCCTGGACGGCGGCGGGACCGACGAATGCGTAGAGCCCCAGGAATGGGGACACATGTGCTCACTGGTCAGGTACAACATGCTCACTCCCGAGTATATCACCGCCGACGACCTGCAGACGAACCGCTATCCCTGGACCAACCTGTACAACGCCATCGGATACTGCAACCTCTTCCTCAAGAATATGGAAGAAACCAAGGCCGACCTCGATCCGGAGCTCCGTCAGCAGTATATCGCAGAGGCACAGTACCTTAAGGCATATTATCATTACAAGGCCCTGGCGATCTTCGGCCCGTGCCCTATTTCCGACAAACTCCTTTCTACAAATATTTCCAAGGAAGAGATCCCTGGAAGGTCCCACTTCGATTACTGCGTAGACTACATTGTGAATCTGCTCGACGAAGCGGCGCAGTCCCTTCCTCCCGTCGACCCGGGTCCGGACTACTGCGGCAGGGCTACCTCCATCGCCTGCAAGGCCCTCAAGGCCAGGCTGCTGCTGCTTGCGGCATCCCCCATGTGGAACGGCAGTTTCCCCGACAAGTCCTGGAAGAACATCAACTATGAGACTCCCGGATACGGCAAGGAGCTGGTGAGCTCCACCTTCTCCCAGGAGAAATGGACAAGGGCGCGCACTGCCGCACAGGAGGCGCTGACCGCAGCGACGAGCGCCGGCTATTCCCTGTTCGGCACCGAGGCGTCCGAGATTCTCCGCACCAACCAGAACATCCCTCTCCCGGCAGTCCCCGGCAAAGGTGAATCGGATGAAGATATCCAGTTCCGCACGCTGGTCATGATGCTCCGCTACATGATGACCACCAACCCCGCAGAAGGCAACAAGGAAACCATCTGGGGCGTTCCGCAGGTGGACAGGCAGTTCCGCATGGCATCCATGCCTCATTACATCCTCAACACCGACGTCCAGCCCAACGGCTACGGCGCCTGGGGCGGACTCTCCCCCACCCTTTATACGGTTCAGCATTTCTTTACGGAAAAGGGCGTCATACCTACGGACGATCCCGATTTCACGCCCGAATCCGAATGGTACACCTCTGCGGAAATGCCCGAGCACGACATTATCAAGCTGAATGTTGGCCGCGAACCCCGTTTCTACGCCTGGATAGCTTTCGACGGAAGTGAGTACTCCCCTGTCCTGGCAAACCGCCAGCCCGTCATCTGCCACATGCGCGATCCCCAGCAGGGCGGTTACAATGCCGCCAAATGGGGCACCCGCAACTACTGCATCACGGGATTCCTGAACATCAAATACGTTCATCCTAACCTTTATTATACCGGTGTTTCCAACAAGAGCAACTACACCGACTGCTACTACCCCCACGCCCTCCTGCGTCTCGCAGAGCTCTATCTGATCCTGGCCGAATGTGATGCCTGGACAAACAACGAGGCGGAAGGCCTGGATGCCCTGAACGAGATCCGCCGGCGCGCAGGAGTTCCGGAATGGACTACAGCAAAACTTGCCGCTGCAAAAAAGACTCTCCTCGACGCCGTGCTTGAAGAGCGCTTCGTGGAACTCTACATGGAGGACCACCGCTACTTCGACATCCGCCGCTACCTCCATGGCAAGGAGCAGATGGGCAGGCAGAACTTCTGGGGGCTAGATGCAGTCCGCACCGGCCCTTCCTTCGAGGAATTCAACACCCCCGTGCTCATCCCTCAGCCCATCCAGTGGCATGAGCGCCAGTATCTAATGCCCATCCCCAACGATGAGGTCTATTCCAATCCACAAATGGTCCAGGCCCCTCTTTATTAATCGGATATGAGAAAGAGTATATACCTATTACTGATTCTTCCCCTGTTGCTGGCAGTCGCCTGCGACCGGGACGACCAGCTAGAGATTTTCCCGGAAGAGTACTTCAAGGTCCTCTATCTTAAGGACGCCGGAACCAGGGACGTGGTTATGAATACGGCCCAGGATGCCGTAACGGAAAAGCTGCACGTGGTCAAGGGTGGCGCACACCCCGAAATGGATGCCGCCTGCAGGCTTGAAGTGATGCCCCTTGCCGATGCCATAACACAGTATGGATACACCGAAGGTGCCGTCAGCATTATTCCTGACGGGTCGTACAAGCTTCCGGGGTCCGTATCCCTCACTGAAGAGTCACCTTACTGTGTCCTCGATGTGGAACTGTATCCCGGCGAGATGGCGCAGGCCATGAAAGACAACCCCGGGAAAACCTGGATACTGCCTATCCTTCTCGTAGGCGACGGAGCTTCCGTCAACAAGGACAATAATCAGGTCCTGCTCAGCTGCACGCTTGTTTCTCCGCTTATCAAATGGGCGGACGGCAAAGACCAGGCGGTCACCATCGACTACAGGACCCTCGACTATCCCGTCGGGCTGGAAATCACCAGGACCGAGATCAACAAATCGGCCTTCACCGGTAAGCTGGAGGCTCTCGGGGAGGATTCCGTGGCCGAATACAACGCCGCACACGGCACATCCTACTCCCTTCTGCCGCCGGAATCCTACACCATCGGCGACATGGCCTTCGCCGCAGGGGAACTGCAGGGCAGCGCCATGCTGAAGCTTTCCCGTACCGGCCTTACTTCGGACGAGGAATACCTGCTGCCGGTACGTCTCGTGAGCGCATCTTCCGCCCTGTTCGAACTGTCGGATGACGTCAAGTACTTCATAATCAGCAATCCTAAATTCGCATATGCAGAGGTCGATCCGGCCAACTGGAAGGTGGTGTTCTGCAATTCGGAAGACCGCAACTCCCGTTACTGGGCATGCAACATGTTCAGCCGCGACCCGGAAACCAACTTCTGCTCGTACTGGAACGTCAATCAGCAGACCAAGATCGGCACCGACGTGGACGACTTCCGTTACCCGGACGAAGGGAAATATCCCGGCACCTGTACCTACACATCCGGACGCCTCGCCGGAACGACTATCGAAGTTCCCTACCCCTGCTGCGACGGCGTACGTAAATATACCAATGTGGTCGTGGTCATAGACCTCGGCGAGACCGTCAACATCCACAGCATCGGTCTGTCCAAGCTGGCAGGCAACGTCGGCAACCTCGACCTCAAGGGAATCGAGTTCTACACGGAAGACCAGTTCACGCTGGAAACCGCAGCCCAGTACAAGGGTGTCGATGTGGCAAAATACCGCGCTGCCATCGCCAATTACAACACGGCCAATGCCGGAAACGAATGGCGCCTGTTCATGCAATGGGATGACATTCCCAAGGGCACGACCGCCGAAGGCCTTCCTACCGTGTGGAACACGACTCCCACAGAAAGTATGAACACTGCGGCCGCCAAAGGACGATACCTCAAGCTGCATCCGACTGCGTCGTACCGTGCAGCCCAGAACTGCATAGAAATCTGCGAACTTTACATAAGGAAACTAATTACGATTGACGGAGAACCCGCCATATAGATGATAAGAAAGCTGCATCATATAACTACCTCTTTGGTCGTGCTTATGTCCCTTGCCCTGGGCTTTTCAGCCTGCGGCAAGGACAAGCCGTATGATGGGGGTAACCCCGGAGGAGACAATCCGGGAACGGTAGTACCGGCAGACGGACAGGGCGGATACCTGTTCGCCCATACCGGTACGGGCAGCAATTATTACCGTCTCTTCTATGCTATCTCCCGCGACGGCATCAAATGGACGGAACTCAAGCGTGGCGCGTCACCTTTGTCTACGTATCACGGGTTCCCGTACATAACCCGGGATGCCAACGGAACATTCTGGCTGATAGGCACTTCCAGCGGTTCAACGCCTCACTTCCCCATCGTGTGGTGGTCAGACGACATGATAACCTGGAAACACAAAGACCTTTCGCCCGCCGTAATGGCACTGCCCGCCGGCTATGAGAACGACACCAACTCCTACGGGGCTATGAAGATATTTTTCGACAACGTTTCAGGGCAGTTCTTCATTACCTGGCACGCAAACGAGAAGGGGCTTTCCGGAGATGCCAGATGGGAATCGATGCGCACGTTCTACATCACCACGAAAGACTTCTCGTCGTTCACTCCCGCCGGCACTCTCTTCGATTTTACCGGCTCCGATGCCGACATGGCACAGATAGACGCCTCCCTGCATTACTATGACGGAAAGTACTATGCCGTTATCAAGGACGAGCGCTGGCCGAGAAGTGCTTCCACGGGCAAGACAGTCAGGATTGCCGTGGCCGACTCGCCCACAGGTCCCTGGTCCAATCCCGGAGGAAGCGTCACCCCTGCATGGCGGGAAGCTCCTACCCTGGTACAGTCTCCCGACGGCACTGAATGGTACATGTACGTGGAAGACTACACTGTGCACCGTTACGAACTGTACAAGTCGTCATCAATCACGAAGGGAACGGCTTGGGAGAAGGTAAGCGACATGGTTCCGCCCACAACGGACAACTGCCGCCACGGATGCATCATCCGCATAGACGAGACCGTTTACAGCAAACTGAAAGCAACATACGATAAATAACAACATAATCAACAAACACAATGAAAAAAGACCGATACGTCTATCCCGAAGTGAGCCTGGATTTCATGGAAATCCGCAGCACACTATTGACCGAGAGCTCGGACCTCGATGCAACTTCTTCCCTGGAAAGCTTTGAGGACGATGGAAACCTCATTGTCTGGTAAACCTAAAAAGAGAGCAGTTATGAAAAAGAACAGATTAATCGCACTCGCTGCCCTTGCAGCATTGGTTTGCCCGGTTTCCTGCGAAAAGGAAGCACAAGTCGACATTACTTCCTTCGAAGCCGAAAAGGCAGAAATCTCGCTGGTCGCAGTAAACGAGACCGGCTCTAAAGTAAACGTAGATGCAGACCTCATAGTCCGCTGGTCCGACGAAGACCTGATTGCTGTCTTCGACGGCTCGGATAAGAATCAGTTTGCTATCAAGGAAGGCTCCAACACCGGCGCTTCTGCAACTTTCACCGGAAAGGCAGCCGGTTCCGACCTTTACGCCGTTTATCCTTATGCGGCCGCCAATTCTCTCTCCGGCACCAGCCTGTCGGTGACAGTTCCCGCCGCACAGACGATAAGCGCGGGAGCGATTGTCGATACCACGGCTATCGTGAGCGTAGGCAAGGCCGATGGCGGCCAGATCGAGTTCAAACAGGTATGCGGCCTCGTCAAGATAGTTATCAGCGGCGGCGGTATCCGTAAGGTCATTCTCGGCGGCAACAACCTGGCAGGCACTGCAACGGTGGCCGCGGACGGAAGCATTTCATCCGTTACCGACGGCGTCGGCAGCGTTGAACTCAGCTATGAGGGTGGCGCCATCTTCCCGGCCGGCACATATTACGCAGCCGTGCTTCCCGGAACGACAGCGGCCGGATCTTTCTCCCTGCAGCTTGTCGGCGGCGGCGGTCTGACCTGGCAGAAATCCGCTTCGTCGGCCGTTTCCATCGCCCGCAGGCAGGTCGTAGGCGCCGGTGACGTGAACAGCGAAGCAGTTTTCGTGCGTCATATCACCAACAAGGACGAATTATTCGCCTGGGGCGAGGCAATGGGCAAGGAAAGCAACGTCACAGTTTATCTGGACGCCGACATCGACTGCGCCTCCGATCCCTGGGTGGGCACCGGAGCCACGTTCGACGGCGTCTTTGAGGGCCAGGACCACAAGATCTACAATCTGGTCGTCACCTACGACGGCGACACCGGATTCATCTCCAGGCTTACCGGTACCCTTAAGGACGTGATTATCGGATCTTCCGACGGCTCAAGCTGGGACAACACTTCCTGCATAACGCACAACGGAATGTCCGAAGTCGATGCCGATACACATTATGTCGGCCTCGTAGGCCGCATGGCAGGAAACGGCAATCTGGAGAATGTCATCAATTACGCCTCCGTCGTGGTCGCCAAAACCTATACCCGTGCCTATGTAGGCGGACTGGTCGGTCTTATCCCCGGCTCGGAAGCCGTTTCCATTACGAACTGCATTAACTACGGCTCCATCACCAACAACTCCACCTGGGACGGCGGCCAGACCAGAATGGGCGGCATCCTCGGCCAGGGAAGCGGAACCCTTTCGGCTTTCAATATTGAAAACCACGGGGCCCTTACTGTCAACAACGGTGTGACCAACTTCGTGGGCGGCCTTTGCGGAGACATCGGTTCGGATTCCGATATTACGACTGCGAGCAACTACGGCACCATCACGTTTACAGATTCAGGTACCCAGAAGACTTATCTTGGAGGCTGTTTCGGTTCAATCCGCGGGTCTGCCCTGTACGACTGTCACAACTATGCTCCAATTACCGCCACACGTGGTGCCGAACACTGGTTCGGCGGTATCGCCGGCTTCATGGAGGCCGGAGAGTCTGCGTTGACGGAGTGCACGAATCACGTCGGAGCGGACCTCACCGTAGCTGCTTCCGTAACGAAGCGCGCCATCATGGGCGGTATAACCGGCGGTTGCCAGTATAAGGGAGAGGGGCCGTTTGCAGTCACCATCGATGAGTGCAAGAACGAGGCGTCCATTACGAACCAGGGCTGCGCGTCCGATTTCGGCGGCATCGCAGGTCTCTTTGACAACTACCTGTATTCCGCTACCATTACGGTCTCGACCTGCGAGAATACGGGTGAGATTTCCAGCACGGTACCGGATGACGGTACAGGCATGAGCCGCGAGCTCCGTGTCGGAGGCATTATCGGAGGCACTGATCCGGAAGATACTGGATGTACCCAGGTATATCAGAGCTGCATCAACCGCGGAAACGTTTCGATTTACGGTGCACTTAAAAAAGGAGCCTCCGTGCGCTTCGGCGGAATCGTAGGCAATGCATATACCGCCACCGTCATTGACGGCTGTAAGAACTATGCCGACGTCGGCTGTCCGAATCCCGGATCCGATGCCGGTGCTGCCGTCTTCTCTTTCGGAGGCATTCTCGGCTCTTACCATACCAGGACTGAGAGCCGTCATCAAAAGGTCTCCAATTGCATCAACCTCGGAAGGATATCTTCCGCCCGCGAATTCAACAACCAGTATCTGGGAGGCGTAATCGGCGGCGGTTCGAATGCGGACTCTTATCCCGAACTCACCGGCTGTAAGAATTTCGGCGAGATTTACGCCGCTAAGAAGACAAATACTCTTGTGGGCGGTTTATGCGGATATACCCGCTGGGTCGTGTCCTACTGCGCCAATTTCGGCGATGTGACAGGCGGATCATGGAACGGGGCCGTCGTAGGTGACGGAAACAAAAATGCCGTTTTTGGAGAGGGAGTACAGGTCGGCGACGGCGTCGAGGTTACAGGCGCGGCTCAGGAGAGCGCCAAATACACACAGGGCAAGAAAACCTATTCATTCCCTGCCGTGACCGGTTCTCTTGAAAAGTATTGGTTCAGCGGCTGGTCCGACGCAGCTATAACCGTCACGGTCGTGGATCAGGAGACTTACTCAGAATAATTATGAAAACATATAGAATAGCATTATTGTCATTGTTGACTGTCGCAGCCTTTTCCTGTGAAAAGGAAAACGGCTTCGACAATCCGGAGGGTGTCTCCGGACCTAAAGTTAAGATTTCTTTAACGGCGAAAGAAGAAGCAGAGGCCGGCTCGTCAAAGGTTACCCTCGACTTCTCCCAGGCCCAGAATGTACGCTGGTCGGACGACGACCTGATCGCCGTATTCGACGGCACTGCCAAGAACCAGTTCAGCATTGACGCCGGCACCAATACCGGCGCTACCGCAAAGTTCTCGGGAGAGGTCACTGCAGGTTATACCGACCTCTATGCCGTATATCCGTATTCTGCCGCCGCGTCCCTTTCCGGATCCAGCCTTACGGTGACGGTGCCCGCCGAGCAGACGGTCAGCAGCGCCGCCAAGGTCGATCCCGCGGCACTCGTTTCCGTCGGCAAGGTCAACAACCACGCCATTGAGTTCAAGCAGGTATGCGGACTCCTCAAGTTCGAAGTCAACGCATCCGGAATCGAGAAGGTCATCCTGCGGGGTAACAACCTGTCTGGAACGGCGACCGTCGGAGTTGACGGAGTAGTTTCTTCCGTATCTTCCGGCGAGGGCAGCATTGTCCTCACCAGCGCCGACGGCACTTTTGCAAACGGAACTTACTATGCAGCCGTGCTTCCCGGTACGACTGCAGCGGAATGCTTCACCGTTGCGTTCGTGGAAAGCAGTGGCCTCACCCATGAGAGGACTGCATCCGGAGCCGTTAGCGTCGCCCGCAAGCAGGGCCGGGGAATCGGAGCTTATGATTCCAACTTTACGCTTAGCCGCCACATTTTCACCAAGGCTCAGCTTTATGCCTGGGGCGCGGCCATGGGCACGGACGACCACATGCCTGTCTTCCTTGAGGCAGATATCGACTGCGCATCCGATCCCTGGACCTACGGCACCGTGGAATTCAACGGCGTCTTCGACGGCCAGGGCCACAAGATTTACAACTTCGTGGTGGAGAGCGCTTCTCAGTCAAGCTTTATCTATACTCTTTCCGGAACCTTGAAGAATGTCGTCATCGGTTCGTCGAACGGCACATCATGGGACAACACTTCCCGCATTACCCATACCGGAACATCCGGTTCTATAGAATATGTGGGCCTTGTGAGCCGCTTTACCGGCAACGGAAAGATCATGAACGTAGTCAACTACGCCAAGGTGGAGGTCCCTTCATCTTCCACTTCCAGGGCTTTTGTCGGCGGACTTGTCGGAGTTGTTCCAGATTCGGCGCTCGGCGTCATTATGAGTGACAGCAAGAACTACGGCGCCGTCTCCAACGCTTCCTCCTGGTCCGACAGCCAGACGCGTATGGGTGGTATTCTCGGACAGTGCGACGGTGCATTTACAGCTTCGGGCATCGAGAACCACGGAGCCATTACGGTCGGTAACAACGTCACCAATTTCGTCGGCGGCCTTTGCGGCGACCTGGGCGGCGGTTCATCTGTTTCCGGTTCCAAGAACTACGGAACGATTACATTTACCGACAGCGGTACCTCCAAGACATATCTCGGAGGCTGCTTCGGTTCCGTCCGCGGCTCGACCGTTTCCGACTGCCATAACTACGGTGCCATTACAGCATCACGCAATGCCGAGTGCTGGTTCGGCGGTATCGCTGGCTTCTTTGAGTCCGGCGTATCGTCGCTGACAGATTGCGTAAACCACACCGGAGCAGACCTTATGGTCACCTCTTCCGTTGCAAAACGCGTCCTTATGGGCGGTATTACGGGTGGCTGCCAGTATAACGGCTCTGGCCCCTTCGGTGTTACCATTCAGGACTGCAAGAACGAGGCTGCCGTCACCAACGCCGGTTGCGCTTCCGACTTCGGTGGAATCGCAGGTCTCTTCGACAATTATCTCTCTTCCGCTACCATCCTGATCCAGAATTGCGAGAATACCGGCGCCGTTGCAAGTACCGTTGTGGACAACGGCACTTCGATGAGCCGCGAACTCAGGGTTGGCGGTATCATCGGCGGTACCGATCCGGAAGATTCTGGATGCGAACAGGTTTATCGTTCCTGTATCAACCGCGGTTCGGTTACCGTCGACGGTGCCCTCAAATCCGGCGCCTCCGTCCGTGTGGGCGGTATTGTCGGCAATGCTTATAACCTCACAACCATCGACAAGTGCAAGAATTTCGGCAACGTCGGTAGTGTCGTAGGAGGCGGGGATGCTGGTTCCGCTGTCTTTACCTACGGCGGCATTCTTGGATATATTCAGAGCCGCACTGCATCTCGCTACCAGAAAATTACTGACTGCATCAATACAGGAACGGTTTCTTCCGTGCGTAATTACAGCAACCAGTATCTTGGCGGAATCGTCGGCGGTGGCACTACCGACAACAACGTTTACCCCCAGGTGAACGGATGCAAGAATTATGGCAATATCTCCGCCACCAGGACTACCAACACTCTGGTTGGAGGACTTTGCGGTTATATCAAATACACCGTGGCCAACTGTGCTAATTTCGGTGACGTTTCCGGTGGCTCATGGAACGGAGCCGCGGTTGGTGACGGTAACGCCAGTGCCGTCATAACAACCGGCATCGAGGTAGGTGACGGCGTTGAAGTCACAGGCGCTGCCAATGCCGGCACCAAGTATTCGGCAGGCAGAACAACCTACTCCTTCACCACGACATCTACGGCCGAAAAGAAATGGTTCAGCGGATGGTCCGATGCGCCCATTACCGTTACCGTGGTCGGTCAGGAGACCTACAGCGGCAGCACCGAGCCTGAAGAAACCGGAACCGGAGGCTATCTCTTCGCCCATACCGGACACGGCGACGGCAAGTACTACCGCCTCTACTACGCCCTTTCTCACGACGGTCTCAGCTGGACCGAGATCAACGGCGGTGAATCCCCCATGCCCACTTACTACGGTTTCCCGTACATTACACAGGATGCGGAGGGCACTTTCTGGCTAATCGGAGTATCCAACACCACTCCCCGCAACCCTGTAATCTGGAAATCTAAGGATATGGTCAACTGGACCGTGGTCAAAAATATACCTCGCTCAGTTATGGCGCTTCCTGCCGGATATATCAACGACACCAATTCATTCGGTGCCATGAAGATTTTCTTCGACCCCGTGTCCGAGCAGTTCATGATTACCTGGCACGCCTGCCTGGACGGACCTGAAGGGTCAAACGACTTCGAGACGATGCAGATATTCTACATCCTCACCACCGACTTCGAGACCTTCACTCCGGCGCAGAAGCTGTTCAACTTCACCGGCTCCGACGCAAACACTCCCCAGATCGATGCAATAATTTACTATTACTCGGGGAAATATTACGCCGTAATCAAGGACGAAAGCGAAGCCGGCTCTACCTCGTATTACAAGAGGCCGAGGATGTGTACGGCAACGTCTCTTACCGGCCCCTATTCCAATCCGAGTGCTCAGTTGACTCCGGCATACAGGGAAGCACCGACTCTTGTCAAGTCTCCAGACGACAACTACTGGTACCTGTACGTCGAGTATTACAACAGCGGTCATGTATACGAACTCTATCGGTCCAATTCCCTGACTGCAACCAACTGGACCAAGGTGTCAAGCTTTACTCCTCCTTCGACCGACAACTGCCGCCACGGCTGCGTCATCCCCATCGATGCAAAGGTTTACCGCAGGCTTGAAGCTGCTTATGGAAATTAACAAATAACAACAATAATATTAACGACAGAATGAAAACAAATCTTTACACCGATTATCTGGCGCCCAGCACACAGATAATCCACGTCAAGCTTCTGGGATCCATGATGATCACCAGTACAGTTGAAAGCGCTTCTTCCGAGAATTTCCAGGACGAAAGCGAGTATCAGTCTATTTGGTAATCTAAACGGCTCCAGAATGAAAACACGTATTTATCTTACTCTTGCGGCAACTGCATTACTGCTCTTGCCTCTCGCCTGCGAGAAGGAGAACGAAGAGCAGAATCCCGTTCCCGTCTCGGACAAGGTCTCCGTTTCCATCTCTGCAACAGGTGAATCGGCGACTAAAGCATTCATCGATTTCAGCCAGGCCCAGAACGTCCGCTGGTCGGATGACGACCTGATTGCCGTATTCGACGGCACGGCCAAGAACCAGTTCAGCATCGACGCCGGCACCAACAGCGGAGCATCCGCCACGTTCTCCGGAGAAGTCAATGCCGGATATTCAAGCCTCTATGCCGTATATCCTTATTCCGCCGCAGGCTCACTTACCGGCTCCAGCCTTTCCGTGACCGTGCCTGCCGCCCAGACCGTGAGCGCAACAGCCAGCGTCGATCCCGCCGCCATCGTATCTGTCGGCCAGGTTGATGCAGGCTCCATCGAGTTCAAGCAGGTATGCGGACTCCTCAAGTTCCAGATCGACACCACCAATATCACTAAGGTGATCCTCCATGGAACCGATCTCGCCGGAACCGCCACCGTCGCGGCCACCGGCGTCCTGTCTAGCGTGACCTCAGGCGAAAGCAGCATCGAAATCACCTATTCAGGCGGCTGCTTTGCCGAAGGCAGGTATTTTGCCGCCGTTCTTCCGGGAACTACCGCAGCGAACAACTTCACGGTTGAGTTTGTGGAAGACACCGGCCTCAGCTATGTAAAGTCTGTTTCCAAGGCCGTTACCGTAGTCCGCAAGGAAGGCAAGTCCATCGGTGCTTATGACGATTCTTATGACCGTGTCCGCCATATCAGCAACAAAGCACAGCTTTACGACTGGGGTGCAAACATGGGCAATGAGCATGGTACCATAGTCTATCTTGATGCCGACATCGACTGCGCTTCCGACCCCTGGACTTACGAAGATGCTACTTTCGACGGTGTTTTCGAGGGCCAGAACCATAAGATCTACAACCTCATCGTCACTGCGGCTTCGGAGAACACCGGATTCATCTCCAGGCTCCTTGGTTCGCTTAAGAACCTGACGATCGGATCCTCCAATGGAAGCAGTTGGGACGGTGTTTCTACCATTACCCACAATGGTTCGTCGGACGCTGACGCCGACACCCGCTTCCTCGGTCTCGTTGGTCGCATGGTAGAAGGTTCGAGCATGATTGGCGTAAACAACTACGCTGCCATCGTGGCCGCCGCCACCAACTCACGCGTTTACATCGGCGGACTGGTCGGAACTATCCCTGAGGCCAACAGCGCAACGCTGACCAATTGCAAAAACTATGGTTCCGTCACCGACAATTCCACGTGGACCGGCGGCCAGACCCGTATGGGTGGCATCCTGGGACAGTGCAACGGTGCGTTGACGGCTACAGGGGTAGAAAACCATGGCGCGTTGACGATCAACAATAACGTCACTAATTTTGTCGGTGGCCTCTGCGGCGACCTTGGAGGCGGTTCATCCGTTTCCGGTTCCAAGAACTACGGGTCGATTACATTTACCGACGGCGGCACCTCGAAGACATATCTTGGAGGCTGCTTCGGTTCCGTTCGCGGCTCGACCGTTTCCGACTGCCACAACTACGGTGCAATTACGGCATCTCGCAATGCCGAATGCTGGTTCGGCGGTATCGCCGGCTTCTTTGAGACCGGCGTATCTTCGCTGACGGATTGCGTCAACCACACCGGTGCAGACCTTATGGTCACCTCCTCCGTTGCAAAACGCGTCCTTATGGGTGGTATTACGGGTGGCTGCCAGTATAACGGCTCAGGCCCCTTCGGCGTTACCATTCAGGGCTGCAAGAACGAGGCTGCCGTCACCAACGCCGGTTGCGCTTCCGACTTCGGTGGAATCGCAGGGCTCTTCGACAATTATCTCTCTTCCGCTACCATCCTGATCCAGAATTGCGAGAATACCGGCGCAGTTGCAAGTACCGTTGCGGACAACGGCACTTCGATGAGCCGCGAACTCAGGGTTGGCGGCATCATAGGCGGTACCGATCCGGAAGATTCTGGATGCGAACAGGTTTATCGTTCCTGCATCAACAGGGGTTCGGTTACCGTCGACGGTACCCTTAAATCCGGTGCCTCAGTCCGCGTAGGAGGTATCGTGGGCAATGCCTACAACCTCACAACCATCGACAAGTGCAAGAATTTCGGCAACGTCGGTAGTGTCGTAGGAGGCGGGGATGCTGGTTCCGCTGTCTTTACCTACGGCGGCATTCTTGGATACATTCAGAGCCGCACCGCATCACGCTACCAGCGGGTGACTGATTGCATCAATACCGGAACGGTTTCTTCCGTACGTAATTACAGCAACCAGTATCTTGGCGGAATCGTCGGCGGTGGCACTACCGACAACAACGTTTATCCCCAGGTGAACGGGTGCAAGAATTATGGCAATATCTCCGCAACCAGGACCACCAACACTCTTGTTGGAGGCCTCTGCGGTTATATCAAATACACCGTGGCCAACTGTGCTAATTTCGGTGACGTTTCCGGTGGCTCATGGAACGGAGCCGCGG
>Ga0310690_10000567_pt1 | contig 76613 bp, 61 predicted proteins | sample AusTroGonzalo_MG_2_FD_207661 | JGI IMG/M metagenome (GOLD analysis project Ga0310690, IMG submission 207661) | Bovine rumen microbial communities from tropical cattle in Woodstock, Queensland, Australia - Gonzalo_04 (v2) (version 2) | ecosystem: Host-associated > Mammals > Digestive system >...
TTTATGCGATTTGCTCGACACATTCAGCTTCTTCATCACTTCGGCGGGGTCGAGGTCGGGGTGTTTCTCCAACATCGCCATCAGAATTTCCGTCTGTTTGTCAATTTCGTGCGATTTCCGTTTGTTCGTAAGCCACACAATCATAATCGGGAGCACCACGCACAATCCAATGACCACAATAATGACCATAATGATTCCTAAAATATCTTCGTCCATTTCTTTGAATTTTTAAGGTTTGACATTTTTTGTTGTTGAATCGATTCATTGGTTAAACGAATGATGAGGGCAAAAGGTGACAAAGGAAATGTTTTTTTTGAAAAGACAGACAAAGACAGACTCTTTTTACTTGACGAAATAGTGGATTGAAAAAATGCATACCTTTGCACGTTGCAATTTAAGACTGATTACTGACTACTTAAAAATGGATACTTATCGTTTCAGAAAACAGATACATAAGCTGCCAGGCAAGGTGATTCACCATGTGCCGATGCCGGAACCGCAGGTCGTGGAAGGTCACGGCGCGCGGTCGCAGATCGGAGAAATCTGCAAGGAATGCGGCTACAAACAGGTATTGCTGGTCACTGACCAAACTTTGCTAAGGCTCGGTTTCGAGCAAAAGATCCTGCAATCGCTGGAGGAAGCCGGGGTGGGTTGCACCCTCTATGCGGACATCAACTCCGAACCGAACATCGAGCTGATTGACGCGGGACGCAATATTGCAATGGAATGCCAAGCCGAGTGCGTGATTGCCCTTGGCGGCGGATCGGTGATGGACACCTGCAAGATGATTGCTGCCGGCGTACGGTTGCCTCGTCTTAAAACCAAAGCCCTGTTGCTCAAGTTTTTGGCCGTGCCGAACAAGACCCTGCCGATGATTACAGTGCCCTCTACGGCCGGTACGGGCGCAGAAGTGACCGTAGGCGCCGTGGTGACGAACGCGCGCGGCACGAAGGGCTCCACTGTGATTGTTGGTTTGGATGTGACGCACGTCATCCTCGACAGCGAGCTCACCATCCACGCGCCGCAGCTGGTGACGGCTGCCTGCGGGATGGACGCCCTCAGTCATGTGGTGGAAGGAACCCTGAGCGATGTGGCGGTCTATGTGGAGGATGCCTACCATTCGCTGGAGGGCGTGCGGCTGATTCTGCAGCATCTGCCCGTGGTGATGCGCGAGCCGGAGAATATCGAGTCAAGGTTGGCAATGTGCCGCGCGGCCATGTACGGCGGCAACGCCATCAACACCCAGTTGGCCGGCTACATACACGCCTTTGCCCACAGTATCGGAGCTAAGTACCATATCCCCCACGGACAGGCCATCACACTGATGATGCTGCCCGTGTTAGAGTATCAGAAGGAGGCTTGTCTGGATAAATATGCAATCATGGCCCGCTATTGCCATCTTGTTGAGGAATCCGCTTCTGACAACGAGGCCGCTGAAAGCTTCCTCCAAGCCGTTAGAGAGCTGATTGTAACCTGTGGTTTGGACAAACTGGAATCACCTGTGCAACCTGCCGATTACGAGGAACTCACGCACATGATCGCGGCCGACTCCATCAATTACTCCGCCCCGATGACGTTCAGCAACGAGGACATCGCGAGGGTGCTGGAAGCGGTGACGAAATAAACCCAAAACTATGTCATACACAAACGAACAAATCCAAGAAATCGTCGCCGCACAGCGGAAATTCTTCCGCTCGGGCGCGACACTTCCTGTCAAATGGAGAATAGAGCAACTTAGGAAGCTAAAGGCGGCGGTGATTGAACACGCCACCGAGTTTGAAGACGCCCTGACCGCTGACCTCGGACGGAGTAGGGCAGAGGCTTTTCTCTGCGACGTGGGCCCCATCGTTGTGGAAATCAACGAGATGATTCGCGGGTTGCGACGCTGGGCGCGGCCCGAGACGCACTTCAGCGGTCTGATGTGCTTCCCGAGCATCATCACCAAAGTCTATAAGATGCCCTACGGTGTGTCGTTGGTGATTAGTCCGTTCAACTTCCCGATTTTGCTCACTATCGGCGTGGTAGCAGCGGCGATGTGTGGCGGCAATACGGTGGTCATCAAGACCAGCAGCAAGTCAGGTGCCTGCACCGCCGTGATGAAACGCTTCTTTGCGGAGGCCTTTCCGCCCGAGTACGTCACCCTCATCGACGGTGGTCACGATGTGGCGGATATGTGCCTCTCACAGCGCTTCGACAAGATCTTCTACACCGGCTCGCCCTCCGTAGGCAGGCACGTGATGGCGGAGGCGGCCAAGAACCTCACGCCCGTGGCGTTGGAGCTCGGCGGCGAGACCGGCAACTGGTGCGTGGTGCGCAAGGATGCCGACCTCAAGGACGCGGCCCGCAAAATCGCCTTCTTCAAATTGCTCAACGCCGGACAGATCTGTATCAACATCAACCAGATAGCGGTGGCGAAAGAGGTGGCGGAACCCTTCTTGGAAGAACTGAAAAAGGCTTTCGCAACGCAAATCGGCGAGAATCCGATGGCGAACGAAGAATACCCCAAACTCATCACGGAGGCTGCTTACGACAAGTGCGCGAAATTGGCCGACGAGTACCGCGACCGCATCATCTACGGCGGGGTAGGCGACAGGGAAAGTTGCAAATATTCGCCCACGATCATCTATCCGGTGAAGCAAGACGAGCACATCGTGCAGCACGAGCTGTTCTGTCCGCTGCTGCCCGTGGTGCCCTTCGCGGATGCTGAGGTAGATGCGCTGATGGAAATGATCGCCGAGCGCGAGCATCCGTTGGCTATGTATCTTTTCACCAAGGATATGAAGTGGGCCAATCGCACTATGCAGACGCAGCAATACGGCGGCGGTTGCATCAACGAGGTATGCATCCACCTGATGGTGAAAGGCGTGCCCTTCAACGGCACGGGCCATTCCGGCATGGGCGCCTACCACGGCGAATGGGGTTTCCGCGAGTTCACGCATCCGCAGACGGTTCTCAAGGGCCATACCCGTTTCAATCTCCCTTTGCGCGAGCATCCATACAGCGGCAGAATGGGAGAATGGAAATTGAAGATATTGAGATGGTTTGAGCGGTAAATTCTTGTTTTGGATTGTGAATACATCCAAACATTTTGTATCTTTGCCACGTTCAATTTAAGCCTATGAGCCAGGAGGATTTTTCAGAAAAAAAGCCCGATAACCGCCGCCGCAGGCTGCTCTTCGTCATCGGAGGGCTGATTGGCCTTTTGCTGGGCGCGGTGCTCACCATGTTGATGGTGGACTGGCTGGACTACAAACATCCTACTGTGGTTAAGGTCTTTGAACCTTCCACGTCCCAGAAAACGGATACCGTGGTGAATTATGTGATTCACAAATACCAATCGGAAGAATCTGGCAAATCCGGTGCTTTGGCCACTGACACGTTGGCGATGGACACCAGTATGGTGGACGAGCTGGATTATCAGGATTTCATGTTGGACGAGGAGGATATGCAGGAGGAAGAGGCTGCTCGCCAGAATGTTGTGGGCGAGCGGATGCTTCAGAAGGTCATGCAAAAGGTTATTTATCTCAACCATAACAAGCAGGAAACACCTGTTCCCGCCAACGGCATTGCCCAGATGCAGATACAACAATGGGAAACGCCCATCAAAAACAGATTGTCCTATCAATTTTCGAACAATACGCTTAAACTGAAAGGCCTCAATGTTGAAACGGTAAAAGTGGTCAATTACGATGACAATTTTTATCTGTTGGCAGGCAAACGGGTTTTTGTCATCAAACCGAACCGGCAGTATGAAAAGCTGGTTGAGGTTTATGATCTTACTTTTCCAATGAAGTAGTGCTTGGCTCCGGCAGCAATGGAGTGGTGTTCTCCTCGCGCCTTTCAGGATTGTCGAAAGGAAAGCTGTTTATTTCTTTGTGGATTTGGAGGAAGATTCCAGCGCTCGCTTAATCCTTCGTCGTGCGCGTGAGTCAAAACTTTGTTTGTATGCCAAGCCCACACCGGCTGTGTAGTTGATCTGGGAGTTGAAGTCAGGGTTGTAATAGCTTTCATCGTGCTCACCGATGTAGGTGTATGCCTTCAGCTTCCAGGTGCCTTCCTTGTTGATGTTATACTCCACTGTGAAGTCTCCGTAGATGTTGTTGGAGACAGCCGTGCTTTTGTCATTGTAATATCCGATGCTGGTGGACATGTTGATACGATTCTGCAACAGGTTGGCATTGGCTGTGATACCATATTCCGCGGCGGTGCTTTCGCTTGCCTGGTTGTAAATCACACCAAATGAACCTTTCTTGCCTTCCATCAGCTTGCTTATCGTGTTGTTGATGAAGTTGCTCAACATGGAGTAGTTGTCGCCGGTTCCGCTGTTGGAGAAGAGGTCGTTGGGCATGAAGTTGTTGGTGACCATGAAGTAGGCAAACTGCTTGGTCATATTCTCCTTGTTGGTGGTGTCGATGGCGTTGTAGAAGATGTTGCGCACCTCTGGACTGCTGTTGGGCAGTTCGAAACTGAATGTCGGATCGATGTTTTTCATAATCTCTCCGTTGAGATGCAAGTATGCATCTACGTTAGAAGATGCAGTGCTGACGAGATACTCCTGCGGCACAATACTGGCCAGGGAGGTTTTGGAACTCTTGTATGCACTGGCGTTTACCACCATGTTGTCCAATGGTCCATCGAATATGATGCTGCCGCCCGGAACGAGCGTGAACCGGGAGTTGACGATATTGTACAAGGAGAAGCGGAAATAACCGGAGTGCAGGGCCAGACTGCCGTATAGGTTCAGATTGTCTTGAGGGTTGTACGTGAGGCGGAAGTTGCCGTTGGCGCGGGCGTTGAGCGTGCCGCCAATGGATTCCAGCGACAGGACTATGTCAGCGTTGTCCGTGACATTGAAAGTGAAGTCGAAGTCCAGCTCCATACTGGATTTGGATTCTTCGGTGCTGGTAGAATCGCTTGAAACTGTGGTTTTGAACCGGATAATGTCGGATTCGGAGGCGGAATTGGCCGAATTGACCTGCAAGTATATCTTGGTGCCTTCCAGAGTCTCCAGATTGGCCCCACGGAATGCCAGCTTCTCGTCCGTACCTGTGATGGTGACCATGCCGGAGGCGTAACCTTTGCCGTAAAAACTGGAGTTGACGGTCTTGGGTGTATTGAGCACCATGATGCCGGGTGTGGTGATTTTCAGGTCAAAGAGCATGTCTTTGAACATCTTGTGCTTGATGCTGCCCCGGAGCACGCCTTTGTTGCCGTCAGGATCGCTCAATCTCATGTTGTCGAAGAAGATGCCTTCAGCGTTGAAACGGATATTCTGATCTTTTACATCATAGTTGGTGCCAAGGGCCGCAATGCCCATGTTGGCTTCAATAACCTTGACGTTGCCGTCAAAGTAGGTGGAGTCGGGGTTGGCGTAGAAGGAGAGCTTGCCGGAGGCCGTGCCTTTGATGTGGTCGCTGAATCCCGACAAGAACGGGTCCAGAAAGCCTGCGTTCAGGGTGTCGAAGGTGGCGTGCGCCTGGAATCTCTTTTTGTTGGTCTCATAGAGTCCTTGGACGTGAGCGAAGATGTCATCCTCTTTCTGGAATTCACGCACATCGTATGAAGAGAGCGTGCTGGCGGTTAACACTTCATTGTTATGGAAGAACCCGCCCGTGAAACCGATGTTGCCCTCGCCGTTCCAGCCGGCCATCATAAACAGGTCGCCAATTTCCGTGTCGTTGAATACAAAGTCGTCTGCCAGCACTTTGCCTAATAGCAGTCGCCGCTGCCCGTTGCGCAAGTGCACGTCGGCAGTGAGCCGGCCGCCAAAACTCATCGTTGAAATCAGAGGATTGGCCAAGGCGAGGTCCAATGCATCCGCTTTGATGTTCAAGTCAGATGTGCTTTTGTTGAAAGAATAATCTCCATCTACGTGCAGGAAGCTGGAATCGTTGTGGATGACAAGATTGTCCACGGAGACCCTGTTCTTCTTGAGATGGATTGCGTTTCCATAGTTGAACACCCAGTCCATATCATTCAGACACAGAGATGTGTTGCGAAGATGGAAGATGATATCTTCGGGTTCAGTGATGACAACGGAACCGGCCACCTTGGATCTGTGTCCCGTCTGCTTGTTGAAGTCGTTGTACCAACTGATGTCGTACAGCACACTGTCGATATTGGAGTTGCCTTCAATGGCGATGTGATCGAATTTCAGCTTGCTGTTCCGCTTGCCGATGATTAAAGAATCAATGGAACCATCCAACTTGATGCGTTCCTGATCAAGCGTGTTGCCGTTCAGGGTTAGGTTGTGAATGCGGATTTTGTTACGGATGTAGAAAAATGGGATATTGGCTTCGACCATGTCATTACGCTCGTCGGAGTACAATGCCATATCTAAAGTGGAATTGGAAGCAATGAACAGATCGGGGAAAACGAGTTTTAGCACGTTGTAGGTTCTGTAGGTGCTGGCATTCGCTATGATGTAGTAGTCCTTGTTGTAGGGACTAGACATCTTCTCTTTGTCCTGATGGGATTTTGGGGCAGGAATGAGGCTGGGAAAATAGTTGTGCGCAAAGGCTTTGATGGAATCTATGGCGCAGGCCAGCGGATAGTTGGTCTCCAAGGAGGCGTTGGCAATGTTGGAAGACACGATGAACTTGTGCGCTATATCGGTGTTGATGGAGGTGATACGGAAACGGCAGTCACTCAGGCTGTCGCCGTTGTTATAGACGCGAATGTTGTCGCATCCAATGTATCCGCTCACATTGTCGATGTTGGAGCCTCGGAGAGTGAAGGTCAGGTTGTCGAAGCCGGCTTCCATGGTGGGATTCTGCTGCAGGGTGTAGATGATTTTGTCAATACCTTTGGCTGTGGAGGAATCCCGTTGTGGCATGACGTTGGCAATGGTGCCGAGGTCTATGTTGTTCATGGCAATGTTTCCTTGCAATATCGGCTTTTCTTCGGTCATGTCCAGTTGCCCGATGATGTCGCATTTCAGGTGCGGGTCGTCGGAGTGCAGGGAAAGATCATACAGACGGTTTTTATAGACCCCCGATACGGAAGTGTTTTTTAACGGATAGTTGTAGATGTCCAGACGAGAGATGTCGCCGTTGATTGTTCCCTGTAGCTTTTGAAATCCTTCCTTCGACCATGTCTTATCGCCCAGTCCGCCCTCGAAGGCCAGGTTGAAAGCAGTACCGCCGATTACTTTGTCGTTGTGGATCAGCTTGGCAATGTTGATGCCGCTGGTGCTGACATTTCCTTGCAACATTAGCTTTTCGTCGTACACCAAGGAGGTGATGGAGGCGTTGAGATCGCCGACGGCGGAAGTCGCGGTAAGGTCAGTGTTGAAGTCTGTGAGCGTGCCGTTGAATGTCAACCGTCCGTGAGTTTGCCCGAGTTCTGCTATCGTTTTGTTGATTTCCAGTTTCTTGTCTCCCGGCAGGGTAAGCAGGGCCAGGCCAGGCACATACACACTGCAGGAATCAATGCTGACGTTGTAATGCGCTTTGGCTGGAGTTGTGATGTTCTGCAGGGCCAAGTCGCCGTGAAGCTGGTTCACGGGACCGCAGTTGGCACTCAAGTTGATGAGGCGGAAGTCGTTGACGGTGCCGTCAAATCTGTCGGCGGAGAGGGTGACCACCTCGGACATGCCTCGCAGCTGGCCGACGAAATCGGCCACATCGCGCATGTCTAGCTTGGAGGGGCGCACTTGGGCTAAGATGTGCACCGAATCGAGGAAGTCGGCGTAGTCAAACCAGTCATCGTAATTGAAGTTCAGGTCGAAATCAAGATTGCTGCGGGGAGTCTGCACCTTGAATCCTTTGAATTGCATGCCGTGAGGGCAGATGTGGAAATCACCGCTTCCGTCTGTCATGCTGAACCCGCTGTATTGATTGAATGCCAGGTGATTGAACTGGGCTCCGACACTGTCGTTCAACACGATGAAGTTATCTACCTCCCAGTTGATGTCTTTCAACTCTAAAAAGGCGTAGTCCATCGGCGGCTGATTGTCGGTGCTGAACACCTCCCGCTGGTAGTCGTTGATATAAGAAAAGCGAGAGTTCTCCAATTTGAGGTGTTTGGCGGTAAGCAGGAATGTGGGCTTTACCTCGCTTCTTGGAAAAACCCTTGCCCATAAGGATATGTTGACGCTGTCATCGCCCAAATATTTCCGGATTATGATGTCTGCATACTCCAAAGTCACATTTCCGAATTTGAGCTTGAAGGGTTTGAGTGAGATGCCGCGTATGCGTGCATTGACCTTGCCCACGTATATCATGTCGTTGTTGTGGGTGTCGCAGATGCGCACCTCATGGGCGACCAAACGCAGTGATGGAGTGAGGCGTACATCCTTGATAGACAGCTCGGTGCCCCATTTTTCACTGATGCTCTGTGTGATTTTGTTGACAACGTAAGTCTGTATGGCAGGCACGAAAAGTAGTCCTACGAGCAGGAGGTCCAACGCAATGAATCCTGCCAGAATCCAAAGGATTATTTTCCCGATTTTTTTACTACTTTTGCTGCCCACAATTGTTAGACTATGTCTGTTTATATTCTTGGTATAGAATCTTCCTGTGATGACACCTCCGCCGCCGTGGTGGAGGGCACAACCATATTGTCCAATGTCATTGCCAGTCAGAAAGTTCATGCTGAATTTGGCGGGGTGGTGCCCGAGTTGGCGTCCCGTGCACATCAGCAGAATATTATCCCTGTGATTGACACTGCATTAAAGCGTGCAAAGATAAATAAAAATCAATTATCTGCCATCGCCTTTACAAACGGTCCCGGATTGCTCGGCTCATTGCTCGTGGGCAGCTCGTTTGCCAAGTCTATGGCGTACAGCTTGCAGATACCCCTGATACAGGTGGATCACTTGCAGGGACATGTATTGGCGAACTTTTTGAACAAACCTGACGAGGACAAACCCAAGCCCTCGTTTCCGTTCCTCTGCCTGACCGTCTCCGGCGGCCATACCTTGCTTTTGCAGGTCAACGACTACTTCGACATGCAGCGTTTGGGTGGCACTATCGACGACGCGGCTGGCGAAGCGTTCGACAAGGCGGCCAAGATTCTCGGTCTGCCGTACCCGGGCGGTCCGGTCATTGACAAATATGCACAGGAAGGCGATCCCAAGAAGTTCCAGTTCGCCGTGGCTCATATTCCTGGACTGGATTACAGTTTCAGCGGGCTTAAGACCTCTTTCCTCTATTTTGTCCGCGATCATCTTAAAGAGAATCCGAACTTCATTGAAGAGAATATCCATGATCTTGCAGCATCGATTCAATACGCCATTGTTAAATCCTTGATGGATAAGGTGATAAAGGCGTTGAAAACATCGCCCTGCAAGGACCTTGTCATGGCGGGTGGTGTGTCGGCCAACTCCGGTTTGCGCGCTGCGGCGGTCGATGTCGCGCGACGCTATCACCGCAATCTCTTCTTGCCCACCTTGGACCTGACCACTGACAACGCCGCCATGATTGCCGTGAGCGGCTACTTCAAGTATTTGAAAAGAGAATTTGTGAATGTGGACGTGGTGCCCTACAGTAGCGAGAAAAACAGAAACTAGTGAGCAGTGAGTGGTGAGTAGTGAGTAGTGAGTAGTGAGTAGTGAGTAGTGACTTCTAACTCCTAACTCCTAACTTCTAACTCCTCACGTCCATTGCGTTTCGTAAGGCGCTGCCAATCAGCATGAAGGATAATACCAGCAGCATGATGGCGATGCCGGGCACGATGGCGAGATAGGCTTTGTCCAGCACGATATAAGCATAGTTTTCTTTCATCATCATCCCCCAAGATGGCATGGGCGGCTGCACGCCCAGACCCAGGAAACTCAGGCCCGCTTCCATCAGGATGGCGGACGAGAAATTGGAGGCGGCTATCACGATGATGGTGCCGGTTATGTTCGGAAGTATATGTTTAAATATTATCCGTAAACTATTGTATCCTAATGCTTTTCCAGATTCCACAAAATCTTGTTCGCGCAGGCTGATGACCTGTCCGCGCACCACACGCGCGATATCGACCCACATGGTGAGGCCGATGGCGATGAAGATCTGCCAGAACCCTTTCCCAAGGGCGAAGCTGATGGCGATGACCAGCAGCAGGGTAGGGATGGACCATACCACATTGATGATGAACATGAGCACGTCATCGACCTTGCCGCGATAGTAGCCGGCAACCGAACCAATAGTGATGCCGATAACGAGGGCAATGAAGATGGAGAGGAATCCTACCGACAGGCTGACGCGGCTGCCCATCATGAGCTGACTGAGCACATCGCGCCCGTAGCGGTCCGTGCCGAGCATAAATTTGCGGGTAACCACAGGCTGGCTGGCCAGTTCGCTTTTGACGTAACTAACCCAGTCGCGCTGCTCGAACAGGCGCACACGCAGGGAATCGCCGGCCTCTTGGTACTCGCTGATTGGAATGGTTTGATATTGAGCAGGCTGCCCGAAGAGCATCTTGTGCAGGCCGTTGACCTTGGGGATTGCATGTCCGGGTTGGACTTGCAGCAGCTGCACCGAAAATCCGGGTTTGCGCAAGGCAATCTCCAACTGCTGGTGGTTGCAGTATGGCGTGCTGTCTGGCGTGATGAGGTAACCCAGAATGGAAATGATGATGACCAGCAGGATGAATCCCAGCGACACCATGCCCTCCCACTGCTTGTGAAAACGCTTCCATGTGAGAGCAGACAATGAAACGGAATTGTAGTCTTTGGGCTTCTTCTTGAAAAATTTCATCATACTGCCAATTGAGGCCGCAAAAGTACGAAAAATTATCCGCAAACCTGCGGAGGAAGTGGCAATATTTCATATCTTTGCATTATGATTTCAAGATGGGACACGACTATGAGTAAGGATATGAAAAAATCCAGCAGAATCCGTGAAATATTGCTTGTGTTGGCCTTGGCGCTCATTTCGGGCGGCGCGTTCGCACAAGACAACATTTTGGTTAACATCAGCTACGCGCCGCAGGCAGACTCGGTGTTCTTTGCCAAGAGCCGGGCTCGCATGGCACAGATAAGGAAGACACGTCCGACGGTTGCAGTGGTGCTGGCAGGAGGCGGGGCAAAAGGTGCCTCGCACATCGGTGTGCTCAAGTATTTGGAAGAAAAAGGCATCCCCGTCGATCTCGTGGCGGGCACCAGCATGGGTGGACTTATGGGCGGCATGTACGCCATGGGCTACTCCGCCAAGGAGATTGATTCCATCGTCAAGACTATCGACTGGAATATGATGATGAGCGACAATATCCCGAACGATTTTTATTCGTATGAACGGAAAAAATACAAGGGTACCTATATCATGGATGTCCCGTTTGAAGGAAAGTCGTTTGTCCGCAGTCTGCCCTCCGGGTTCCTGTATGGTCTGAATGTGTATAACATGATCAGCAACATATCCGTAGGCTATCAGCATGACATAGATTTTATGGAACTCCCGACCCCGTTCTGTTGTGTGGCCACTGAGATTGTGACGCAGACGGAGAAACGTTGGGCAAAGGGCTCCCTGATTGACGCCATGCGATCTACCATGTCCATCCCCGGCTATTTCAGGCCTGTTCGCGTGGATTCGATGATTCTGGCCGATGGCGGCACGAAAAACAATTTCCCCACCGACGTGGCAAAGGCTGCTGGTGCAGACATCATCATCGGAGTGGAACTCTCATTGCCCAAGGACTATACTGGAGTCAACAATATCGCAGACATTCTCATGCAGACGGCACGCTATTCGGGCGGCGGCGAAGCGCACAACCGCAATGTGAAGAACGCCACCGTCTATATCACGCCCGACATCTCGGGCTTCGGCACATTGAGCTTTGGTACGCAGGAAATAGCAACCCTCATTGACCGTGGCTATGAGGCCGCAGCCCTGCATGAACGTGAGCTGGACAGCATCGTGCGCATCGTGGGCAATGGGGGACGTCAACTGCATAATGCAAAAGCCATTAACATCACGGAACAAAAAGTGAAAGTTACCTCTATTGTGTATAAAGGTATTACCGAGAAGGAGATGAAATATATAGATGTTATCATGCCGCTCGATGTTGGAAAAGAGTATGACAAGGAGGATTTTGAAGCGGCACAGTCCGCCATCTATGGCACCATGGCATTCTCGCATGTGACTTACAGGCTGATTGGGGATGGCGCAGACGGATACAAAGTGTTGTTCAGTTGTGAGAAACGTCCGATTCATTCCTTGGGTTTTGGCCTTCGTGCGGATTCAGAAGAATGGCTGGCAGCCATTTTCAATGTCGGATTCTGGAAAAACAACATCTTTGGTCATGAAGTGAATGCAACCTTGCGACTCTCCATGTCTCCGTATCTTAAAGTTGACTGGACGTTCCGACCTGTTGTGGGACCGAGGGTGGGGGCTTCGCTGAAGACCCAGTTCCGTACGATACACGGCTCCGAGGCTCGCGCACTCACCAGCCGCTACTATGAACAATCGTTGCGCAATGAGCTTTGTTTTTATATAGCCGACAAGCATTGGAACCTGGTGGATCTCTCCTTCGGCATCCGGTTGGAGAACACCCCCTTTTACAGGCTCTATTCGGAGACCACCTTCTTGGAGGAACACTCTTGGCGTACCTATCCGTATCTGTATTTGCACTTTGTTTATGACAGAAAAGATAATATGTATTTTCCGACAAGGGGATTTCGCGGGTCGCTCACCTACGACTATACCCTCATTAACACCCATTTCGTCTCCGCGAGTGTGTCAGGTGCGATACCGGTGTGCAAGTTTTTCACCATTCTTGGCTCTGTCAACGGACGTTATATCTTGGGCAGACCTAACAAGAATGTCTATATGGACAACTATGTGGGTGGCGCCATGAATGGACGTTATTATGACCATCAGATTGCTTTCTTTGGCATCAACGGGGAGAGAACCTGCGATGAATTGCTGACAACTGCGGATTTGGATTTCAGATTCAAGGTGTACAAGAAATGCTATGTATCCCTGCTGGCTGCGGCCATGCACGACGGTGCTTGGCTCAAGAGCATGAACAAGCCCATCTATGCTGCTGGCTTAAAGTTCAGTTATCAGTCGAAATTCGGCCCGCTGACAGCCAATGTGCATTGGAACAGCACCAATAAGGTGGGGATTTACCTCAGCGCGGGTTATGACTTCTAAACGAACTGCCCGCCTGCTTTGAAAATCATCATATCATTATTGCAGATTCTATGATTTTTACTATTTTTGCAGCGGAAATGAACCGTAAATCATTATACCTCTTTTACCTCATAAACCTCATGAATCTCATGTACCTTTTATAAACCTTAAAACTTTATAACCTTTTAACTTTTTTATCTATGGGAAGAGCTTTTGAATATCGTAAAGCAAGAATTTTCAAACGTAACGCATATTTGGCCAAGACTTTCACCCGTCTGGGCAAGGAAATCACAATGGCTGCCAAGGCTGGTGGACCTGATCCCGACCAGAATTCCAAACTCCGTCTGCTCATCCAGACCGCCAGAAATGAGAATATGCCGAAAGACAATATCGATCGCGCCATCAAACGCGCCTTTGAGAAAGACCAGTCGGATTACAAGGAGATGGTTTATGAAGGTCGCGGACCTCACGGCATCGGTATCCTGATCGAGGCTGCTACCGACAACAACCAACGTACGGTAGCCAACATCCGTAGCTATTTCAACAAGCTGGGCGGCTCGCTGGGCACTTCCGGCATGCTCGACTATCTCTTTGATCACAAGAGCATCTTCACAGTGGCTCGTACCCCTGAAATCGATATTGAGGAGTTCGAGCTGGCTATGATGGACTTTGACGCAGAAATCGATGCTGACGATGAGGAAATTATCGTGATGGCAGAGTTTCAGTCTTTTGGCGCTATCCAGAAATATCTTGAAGACAACAAGTTTGAAATCAAGAGCTTCCGTTTCGACCGCATTCCGAAGGAGTTGAAATCCCTCACCGAAGAACAGCGCGCCGAGGTCAATGTCCTGCTCGACAAAATCAATGAGGATGAGGATGTGACCAACGTATATCACAATATGGAAGAACCGGTAGAGGAGGAATAATTGAGAATTGAAGTTCTCTAATCCCCGAAGCCCAAACTACCGAATACCAAAACCCTAAATCAAACCATTATGTACTACTACAAATTCAAAGTCTATTACGATGAGGTGGAGGATTTCGTGCGAGACATTGAAATCCTGGCCAACGACAATTTCGAGTCTCTGCACAAACTGCTCTATGAATGCATTGGGTTGAAGGGAAATGAATTTGCAGCTTTCTCCATTTGTGACCCCAAGTGGAACAAACAGAAGGAAATCACGCTGATGGACACCTCGGATGACGAGGAGATGGAAGAGCCTGAATATGACGATGGCGACACCTTCAGCACCAAGAGCCGTCTGCCCAAGTTCGTGATGCGCGACTCGCAGTTGAACAAGTTTATTACGGATCCTCACCAGCACATTCTGTACGAGTATGACTTCATGAATCCCAAGATTTTCTATCTGGAGTTGCAGAAGACATTACAGACCGACAGCGCTGAAGGCTTTCCGCGTTGCACGTTCAAGGCGATGGAATTGCCTCCCGAGGTGAAGGTCAACATGGCCAATTTGGAAGACCCTGAGCTGGAAGATGAGGATTATGATGACGAGGAGGATGATGATCTCTTCGGCGAAGAGGGCTTCAATGATGAGGATTTTGGCGATTTGAACGAATACAGTGACTTCTGATCGCACTCTGCTCATCGTCACCGGTCCGACCGCAGTAGGCAAGACGGCGTACACCATCGAGCTGGCCGAGCGTTTGGGCACGCCCATCATCTCCGCTGACTCGCGGCAGATGTATCGTGAGATGCGCATCGGCACCGCCGCTCCCACTGAAGAGGAATTGGCCCGAGTGCAACACTTTTTTGTAGGAAATCTATCTATTCACGATTATTATAACGTCTCCATGTTCGAGCAGAAAGTGCTTGAATTATTGGAGACGCTTTTTGTTGACCATCCGGTGGTTATCATGACCGGCGGCAGCCCGCAGTACATTGATGCGGTGTGCAACGGTATTGACGAGTTGCCAGACCCAGACCCGGATATCCGTCAGTATGTTAACCAGCTTTACCAGACCAACGGCTTGGAGGCCCTGTGTGCGCAGTTGGCCACGCTGGATCCAGATTATTACGCCCAAGTGAACCACAACGACAGCAAGCGCATGATTCGGGCAGTGGAGGTGAGCCTGCAGATGAAGAAACCCTACTCGCAGTGCCTGCATCAGCCCAAAAAGCAGCGGGATTTCAAGATTGAAAAATACTACCTCAACCGTCCGCGCGAGGTGCTCTTCGACCGCATCAACCGCCGCGTGGACCAGATGATGGAGCAAGGATTGCTGGAAGAAGCGCAACAACTGCTACCATATCGGAATTTAAATGCCTTGAATACGGTGGGTTATAAAGAGCTGTTCGATTATTTTGACGGCAATTGCTCATTGGAACAGGCCGTCACGGACATCAAGACGCACACGCGCCGCTATGCCAAGCGGCAGCTTACATGGTTCAAGCGCGATTATACGGAGATATTATTGTAGCGGCTTGCCGAGCAGGTCGCGGATGACCACCGAGGCGACGACGCATCCGAAAATGGCGGGCATGTATGAGATTGTGCCCACCGTGGACATCTTGTTGATGGATTCATCTTTGTCGATAACGATAGCCTCTTCGGGCACGTTTTCCGTGGAATAGACCACGGGGAACCCGCCGCGTACGCCCAGTCGGTAGAGCCGTTTGCGCACGGTTTTGGCCAAATGGCAGTGCGTGGACTTGGAAATGTCGGCCACCTGCACTTTGCACGGGTCCATCTTGCCGCCCGCGCCCATGGCCGACACGATGCGCAGACTGCGTTGCAGGGCCTGTTGAATCAGGAATACTTTGGGCGACAGTGTGTCAATGGCATCCACCACGTAGTCGAATGGGGCAGAGTCCAGAAGCTCGGCGGTCTTCTCGTCGCGGACGAACAACTTCACGCAGTGCAGCTTGAGGTTGGGGTTGATGTCCAAGAGCCGCTTTGCCATCACCTCCACTTTGCTTTTGCCGATGGTGGAGTGCAGTGCTGGCAGCTGGCGGTTGAGGTTGGTTGTGGACACGGCGTCCGCATCTACGATGGTCATTTCCCCGATGCCCGCGCGGCAGAGCATCTCGGCGGAATAAGCGCCCACGCCGCCCAGGCCCACTTGCAGCACATGCATGCCAGACAACTTTGCCAAGTCATCTGCGCCTAACAACAGTTCGGTGCGCGCCAGCCAGTTTTCTTCATTCATCTTGGAGGTGTTTTTGGATTAGAGGAAGATATGTTTTTTCGTAGAATGTGCGATAGGAGCGGCTCAGCAGGTGGTTGTGCCACAGGATGATGAAGTCGCCTTCCACGGCCTCGCAGCGTGCCCGCAGGCGGTTGATGATGTCGTTGCTCTCCTCAATGCCGGCGTGCAGGTAGTCAATCAGGCTGCCGTCCATCACGATGAGCGGGTGCTCGATGATGTGGGTGGCGCAGTCGTTGGCCAGGTCGTAGAGCGGGTAGGGATGGCACGTGCCGCAGCGGAATCCGGGTTGCTCGGCGTAGCAGAGCGTGTAGTCGTCGGTGATGCCGCACGCTTGCCAGAGGGAGAGTGTGTCGGGGCTGAAGCGCAGGTAGTGCTGCCGGCTTTGAGAAATTGGCGTGCTGGCAACCTTCTCCAGTCGCGCTTTTTCCACGGCGAACAGTTCGGGATTGTCGTAACTGCGGTAGCTGCCGTGCAGTCCGACCTTCATGCCCGCCTCCAGGATAGTGTCTATGCAGTAGCGTACATTGGGATTCTCAATGTCGTAGGTGCTGTCCGGCTCGCCGCTATGCTGTGCTTTGAAAAAGAAAACGGAGGACAGATGTTGTGCTTCGGATTGCCGTGCCAGCTCCAAAATGGCAGTGATATAGGGGTCTTGTCGGCTGTCGGTGCGCCATTGGCGGTACTCGCGAATGGACTCGATTGTTGCTTTCCAGCTGTGTTCCAGCAGCAAGTCGCGCCCCGCGATGGACTTGAATGCCTGCCACGGCGATCGGAAGCGGTATAGCAGGTCGATGTCGTGCGTGGGAATGAATTGGTGTTGGCGGGGGATAATGTCAAGCTCGGGTTTCAAGAATTCCATAATCCACTTCCGCAGTAGCATCGCGTATTCATCCACCAGTGGAATATGGATGAAGTCATAGTGTTTGGCCAAGCTGTCTTGATAGCGGAACCGGCCGTGGGTGTCTCTTGGGTAGCCTTCTTCCTCCTTTCTGGATAAAAGCAGAAACGATGGTGTGATGAGGTCGAAGGGAATCTCCAACTCGCCGTTTCCGTTTACGATTAGTTGTGCAAGCTTGCACGAGGATGGTTGGAACACGGGGACATCCGCTTTGCCGTCTGTGCTAGGCAGGTGCGTGAGGGTGGCATTGCCTTGCAGGAGCTGGGCGACTTCCTGATCGGACAGCAGGGCGAAGGATACCGTCAGCTGCTCACGGATGCACACTGTCACGGAATGTTCGTCCCGTGCCACAGAGAAGGGGATGGCCTCGCGGGAGGGCATCGCGACCTTCAGCAGATGCGACAGGGTGTAGTGGATGGCGTTGTCGGTGAGCATGACGTTTCTTTTTTGCAAGTGCAAAGATAACATTTTTCGTATTTTTGCCGACCAATTTTTTACGACATGAAAAAAAGAGTCTTTCTCACTGGCGCCACCGGCCTCATGGGGTGGGCGGGATTGCAGGAACTCCTGAAACAACCCGATAAATTCGATGTTACCATTCTGGCTCGCCATAGCAAAAAGAACCTGAAAAAGCTGGCACCGATTATGGACAAAATCCATGTGGTGTGGGGCGACCTTACCCGCTATGAGGATGTGCTGGCGGGTGTCTCCGGCGCAGACTACGTCCTTCATGTGGGCGGCATGGTCTCTCCGTCGGCGGACTACTTTCCCAAGAAGACCCTGCACGTGAATGTGACAGCGGCCCAGAATGTGGTCAAGGCGGTGCTGGCACAGCCCAACGCCGACGATATCCGCGTGGTCTATATCGGCTCCGTGGCCCAGACTTCCGACCGCAACGAGCCCGTGCACTGGGGACGCACCGGCGACCCCATCTGCTCCAGCGTCTATGACCATTATGGCATCAGCAAAATCATCGCCGAGCGCATCTTCGCCGACTCTGGACTGAAACACTGGGTGAGCCTCCGCCAGTCGGGAATCCTATACCCAGGCATCCTGAAAAACTTCGATCCCATCATGTTCCACGTGCCCATCCGCGGCATGCTGGAGTGGGCTACGGTGGAAGACTCCGGCCGCCTGCTCGCCAACGTGTGCGGCGATGACGTGCCCGAGGAGTTCTGGAACCGCTTCTACAACATCAGCAGCGGTCCCAGCTACCGCATGACCAACTACGAGTTCGAGTGCAGGATACTGAAGGCCGTGCACTGCCCGCGTCCGGAGAAGATTTTCAACACCAACTGGTTTGTGCTTCGTAATTTCCACGGCCAGTATTATTTGGATGCCGATGAATTGGAGAAATATCTGCATTTTCGCGAGAACTCCACCGCTGATGAGTATTTCGACAAGATGAGCAAGGGGCTGCCGTGGTTCTTCCATTTGGCCAAGATTGTGCCCGCGTGCATCATCAAAGCTGCTTTGTGGCCCATGGCCAACAAGAAACGCTGGGGCACGCAATGGTGGATTAAACACAATGACCAAAACCGCATCAAAGCTTATTATGGCAGTTTGGAAAACTGGAAAAATATCCCCGACTGGAAGCATGCTGACCTCTCGGCACCTGTCGGCATGGATCAGTCCGTGCATATCGACCACGGCTACGACGAGAGCAAGCCGCTGTCGGCCCTCACGCTGGAAGAATTGCAAAAGGCGGCAGAGTTCAGAGGCGGCAAACTGATTTCCACCAGTTATGATGGGGATCCTGAAAAGCAGCTGGAGTGGGAATGCCACAAAGGACATCGCTTCATGGCCTCGCCCAAGTTGATACTCCTGGGTGGTCATTGGTGCCCCGAGTGCCTGCCTCCCGCATGGGATTACGACGACCTCGCCGCACACAGCCCGTTCTTCGCCCAGATATGGTTGCCCAACCACCAAGGCGAGCATAATGTGTATGGCCCGGAGATTTTTGATGGATGGGAGGAATAGAGATGAGAGATAATAGATTAGAGATTAGAGATATTTTTTGATGGATTTTTTCTCTAATCTCTAATCTCTCATCTATAATCTTTAAAAGAATGAATATGAAGTTTTTTCGTGCAATATTAACAATAGGTGCCCTGTGGCTAGCCTTTGCCTTACGCGCGCAGGTGCAGATGCCCAATCCGGGGTTTGAGAACTGGCCCGGGGAGGCTACCTCTTCGCCCAAGGGGTGGCACTCGTTTGACGAAGCAGGCGGCGTGTTTGCCAAGACGGTGTCGAACAAGGGTGGGGTGGGCAATCCTGCAGCCCTGGAGCGAGTGGCTGGCCACAGTGGCAAGTATGCCGTGGTGATTCGCTGTACGAAAATATTGGGTGTGTCGGCCAACGGTGCGCTGACCAGCGGGCGCGTGTATATGGGCGCGATGGGTGCCTCCAGCGCGAAGAACTACTGCTTTACTGACCGCGCCAATGGCTATGCCTTCAAGTTCACGGGGCGCCCTGATTCCATTAGCTTCTGGGCGAAGTTCGACATGAAGGGCGATATCTATGCCACCGCCAAGGCCCATCTCCACACCGATTGCGATTTTAGAGATTTTGTGGATATTGGACAGGAGTCTGACATCGCGTCGGCTATTCTCTATTTCAAGAATCCCAAAGATGGAAAATGGCACAAGTACAAGCAGGCTTTCAAGGCGTACGACAAAGTGTATAAGGCTACGGCCGCGCAGGCTCCCATACCCACGTTGAATACTTGGACGCGCAAACCGAGTTATTTGCTGTTCTGTTTCTCCACCAACCGATATGTGATGAGCGGTGCCAAGGGCGATGCGCTTTATTTGGATGATATCCGCTTGGTTTACAACAAGCATCTTTCTTCCATTCAACTTGACGGAAATGAGTTTTACGGCTTTCGGAAGGGCACTGACAGCTATGTCTGTTTTGTGCCCTCCCGTGAAGATGGACAATATCCTTTTGTTACCGCTGTTGCCGAGTCGCCGCGCGCGGTGGTGAGCGTGAAGCAAGCCTCAGCAGAAGATCCTGTGGCGGAGATTACCGTGTCGCATGACGACGTTTTGGCCGGCGAGGCCGAGCCTGCACTGTATCGCATCCGTTTTGTCACGTTCCCGACCTATCAAACCGCGTTTTCACCCTATTTTTCCGAAACGCGGTAACTCCTTTATTTCTTGGAATCTTGATGCCGCACAGAACTAATTCCCCTTCTGGATTCAGAAGGGGAATTATCCCCTTGTGGCACAACAGAGCAGCAATCATTTATATCAGTGCCATCAATTCTCAATTAAAAAAGAAACCTTGGGAAACTTTTGGCGGTTGCAACCGCCATATCCGACCGCATAGTTGATATCTCCTGCGGGTACCTTGATAGTTTCCTCTGCTTGGGGATTGCCGTGCAATTGTTTCAGAATTCTATCATGCCAGATGGCCGATAATACGAGTTCTTTGAATGAGACATGGAACGGTCCGGCAAGGTAGCCGCTGCCGGAAAGCAGCCCTTCGGAGGGATGCAATCCCATGCGCAGCACGGTGATGTCTCTTTCTTGGAAAAACAGATACAGATCCTTGCACCAATCCACGGCCTCTTCCAGCGAGAGTGGCTGGTAGCGCCCCTCGGCATAGTCAGTGGCGAGGCGCGTGCCATTGACCACGAGGGTTGGGTAGATGCGGGTGCATGTTGCCCCGAAGTCGGCAATGTTTTGGGCGGTGCGCAGGGCTTTCTCTTTCGTGTCGCCGGGCAGCCCGATCATCATCTGCAAGCCTAATTCAAATTCGTGCTTCCGTATCATGGCGGAGGCCTCCTGCACCTGTTGCACCGTGTGCCCCCGGTTGGCAGCCTGCAGCACTTCGTTGTCCAAAGACTGAGCACCCAGCTCGATGAGGGTGACGCCGTGCTGTTTGAGGTTGTCCAAAATCTCCAGGCTGATGTAATCGGGATGGGTGGAGAGCTGGATGCCCTCCACTGTGCCGTTTTGCACGTAGGGATATGCCACATCCAAATAGGCGTTCTGTTCATCAATGCTCATGCCGGTGAAACTGCCTCCGAAAAAGGCAATGCGGATGTGGCTGCCTTTCGGTATGGTGGCCAAATGCTGTTGGATGATGCTGTTAACCTCTTCAGGGCTAAGAATATGGTCTTGGCCTGCAATGGCAAACTGGTTGCAGTACGTGCACCGGTGCGGGCACGCTTTCTGCGGGATGAAAATGGGGATGACCCGATGCTTGGCAGTCATCGGCTATTGCAGCTGCAGCAGATACTGGCGGATGGTTTCCTGTAAACCGAGATACAGCGCATCGCAGATCAGCGCATGGCCGATGGAAACCTCCAAAAGGCCTGGAATCTGCTCTTGGAAGTATTTCAAGTTCACCAACGAGAGGTCGTGACCGGCGTTGAGGCCGATATTCTGTTTTTCGGCTTCTTGTGCAGCAACGACGAAATCGCGGATGGCAGCTTCGCGGTCTTTGAGGTAGTTGGCGGCGTACGACTCGGTGTAGAGTTCCACACGGTCGGTGCCAGTGGCTTTGGCGCCTGCCACCATTTTCGGGTCCGCATTTACAAAGATGCTGGCACGGATGCCCTTGTCGTGCAATCGGTTGATGATTCCTGTAAGGAACTCACGGTTGGCAAGCGTGTCCCAGCCGGCGTTGGAGGTCAGCGCCTCGGGCGGATCCGGTACGAGCGTCACCTGCGTGGGAACCACAGTTGTCACTAATTCCATGAAACTGTCGGAGGGATAACCTTCGATGTTGAACTCCGTGGTGACGATTTTCTTCAAGTCATAGACATCCTGGTATTTGATGTGGCGTCCATCCGGGCGCGGGTGTACGGTGATGCCTTGTGCGCCGAAGCGCTCGCAGTCTTTGGCCACCTGGATCAGGTCGGGCATATTGCCTCCGCGTGCGTTGCGGATGGTGGCTACTTTGTTGATGTTGACACTTAATCTCGTATTCATATCCATTATTTCTTTTCAATATTTTCCGCCACAATCTCGGCGATATCCTTGACTTTGGCATTCGTTCCGTGTTGGAAGGCTTTCTTGCACATCGGGCAGGCAGTGGCAATGACATCCGGATTGGGTGCCATGAGATTGTCCAATGCCGAGTTTCGTATGGTACTTTGCTGCTCTAAGGAGATGACCGTGTTGCCGAGGTTCAAACCGCAGCAGAGGCTGTTCTCCTTCTCGTTTTGGGTCTTGAGCAGGGTAGAAACAGCTTTCAGCACTTTGCGTGGCTCTTTGTAGATGCCGCAACCGCGCCCTAACTCGCAAGGGTCGTGGTAGGTGACCTTCAAGTCGCTCTTTTGCACCTTCAGCTTGCCATTTTTGATGAGCATATTGATGTATTCCGTATGGTGAAGCACCGGAATGGAGAGCTTGTATTCTTTCTTGAAAGAGGTGTAGCAAATAGGGCAGGAGGTAATCAGCATCTGGGCGCCAGAGTTGATGATGAGCTCGGTGTTCTTGCGTCGCAATTCTGCCGCCTGGTTGTTGAAACCCTGTTGCAGCAGGGGCCGTCCGCAGCAGATGCTCTTGTCCTCATCCATGAACCAGTATTTTTGATCCACAGCCCTGAAGATGGTTTGCATGGACTCTGTGATGCCGGGGGTAAGATGAGACATGCACCCGCCGAAATAGGCCACACGTCCAATGGCGTTGAAAGATTTGACCTTGTTGAGATATTTGTAATTGTCGATCAGGTCCAGCTCGCCTTTGTCTCGGGAGATGCGCCGCAGGTTCATCAGATCAATGTTCACAGGACACTCCTCGGCGCAGCGATGACAGATCAGGCAGTTCTTGCCGGCGGCGATGATGTCCTTGTGATGCTCCAGGTTACGGAGATTGCGCAGCAGATAAACCGACTGCACGTCGGTAATGCCCAGATCTTTGTACAATGGGCATACATCGATGCACATGCCGCAGCGGGAGCAGGAGCTAAGCTCGAACTTGGAGAAACCGGTCAGCTTGGTGTGCTCGCGCAGACCTACCTTGCGGAAGTAGATAAGGAACACTTCCGTGAAGATGTGCATGTAGCGGGTGAACGGCAACAGCACGAAGAAGACGCACAGGTCGATGGAGTAGAGCGTCCAGAATGGCATCTCCAAAACTTCTGCCACATGGGTGCTGAATAGATCTCCTATGGTCTGGGTGAGAAAACCGCCGTTGTGATACAGGCATGCGGATACTGACTCGCTGAGCAGACGGAGCGGGAAGATACCCCACAAGGAGACTCGAATGGCCCGGTCCATGACCGTGTGCTTCGTGGCACGTTTCATACCCAGTATCTTGGAATGGATTTTCTTGACAAGAGCCAGGAAAATACCAGACAAAACGTAGAGCAAAAGAAAATCCATCAATTGGGTGAATACCCATGCGGTGTGTGTGTCTGGCGGAGCTTGATGGAAGTAACGGTAGAAGATGGCCACCCAGTAGTGGAAGTTTCCCTTGGTGCCGATTCGGCTCTCGATGGCGCCGACCACAATCAGCAGGAACCAACCGAAGGCGATGCTGCGGTGCATATAGCCCAATCGCCAGTTTTTCTTGGTGATGCGCACGTGCAACAGGCACTCGCGGAACATCTCTCCGATGGCGGGCAGGAACTTGATGGAGATGATGTTCTTGAGCAGCGTCTTCTGCTGAAGACGGTCGAACTGCCGTATCCAGCGGATATATTTGTACAGACAGATGATCAGGAGCGCGATGGATCCCAATACAAATGGCAATACGAAAGGACTGAAGTTTTCCATTATCCTATGATCTCGTTAGTGTTGGTGAGTATTTGGCGCATGTTGATGATGAGAGAACGCAGGTTGACGCCTCTCGGGCAAACGAGTGTGCATTTGCCGCAGAGCATGCATTTCTGGAGTTCTTGTTCCAGCTTGTCATACTGTCCTCTGCGGAAATAGCAGTGTGTCTTGCGGATGTTGAAGTCGGTGAACTGGCGTGCCGAACAGGATGCGGTGCAGTCTCCGCAGCTGATGCAGCGTTTGAAGGAGGGAACCAGTTCCTTCAGGTGCTCGAATTTGGATAAATCTGATTTGGAGAGATTTATCGAGCGGGTTTTCGATATAGAGAATCCAAAGTCTGCCATGTTATTTCAATACTTTATCTCGAAGATCCATGCCTCCGGTCACCTCAAAAATCTTGTGTACTTCTGCCATGTCCTCATGCGGGATGGTGCGCAGTGCTCCGGAGCCTTCGCCGTGGTAGTTGGCACCCAGCTTGGGCGCAATCTCCTCAATGTTGTCGATAAACCAGCGCCACACGGGACCTTGTTCAATGTGCTTGTCAGGGTCCACACGGTCGGGGTGCACGCAGTAGCCGATGTCGAGGATGTTTTGCTCGATGCCGTTCATCAACTCCACTTGCTGGCGTCCCATCTCGCTGTCTTTGAAATAGCCTAACTCTTGGGAAATCTTGCGCAACACAGTAATGATTTCACCAGGGGCGTTGCCGCGTGGGCAGCGTGGAAGACACGACATACACTGTCCACAGTACCAAATAGTATCAGAACGGAGCAGCTTCTCAATGGCGTTTTCGTCACCACGCTGAACCGTGTCACAGATGCGGCGCGGGTCGTAGTCATAGAATTCTGCTGCCGGACACACCGCCGTGCACATGCCGCAGTTCATGCACGCCTTGAGTGCCTCTTCGTATCGGACATCCTGTTTGATTAGGTCGGTAAGTGTCATGATTAGCGGGGTTTAACTCTGTTTAATCGTAACAGATGGAATAAGAATCTTGGGAAAGCCTTGGTTCGGTCTCTCTTCAGGAAGTCAAGTTTGATGTTCAATTTGTCGTTGAGGGCAATGAAGTGTGTTTCCACAAACTCGATGAGATTGCCGTCAGGATCCTCGATGTAGGTGAAATGGCCAGAAGCCTTTCCCATGCCGAACTTCGTATCGTCTGGACAGCTGTCCACTGTGAACTTGAAGCCCAGCTCATTGCAACGTTTCTCCAGTTCGCGCATATTGATGACGTCGAAGCAAAGTTGGATAAAGCCCGGATCACCCCAGAAGCGGCCTTCGAAAATCTTGCTCGGAGTGCGGTCGAGGGCCTGCACCAGCTCGATGGTGCTGTTGCCATACAACTCGCTGAATGGGCCTTGGAACGGCTTGGAACGGGCAAGTAGCACTCGGCGGTAGTTCTGGCTGCCCCCGCGAAGGCCTTGCCAATCGCTGAATACGCCGGTTTTGTCATAGACCACTGTGTCGTAGCCCAGAATGTCGCGATAGACCACCAGGGAACGGTCGATGTCGGTGACACCCACCATGGCGCCCACCACACCGCCGGAGTAGTAATCCCTGTCGATGAAGATATAGTTGTCTTCCACTACTTGGAAGCAGTTGCCGGCGGGGTCGTGCACGTAGAAAGTGGGCAGGCCTCGCGGGTCGGTCACGATAGGACTGAGTTCTGCACCCTTGTTGGAGAGCTCCTCGTGGTAGGCGGGGATGTTGTGGCTCTTCACCTTGGCGGCGAAGACGCCCAAGTCGCCGATCTGGATGTCAAAGGAGACGGGCATGGGCTTCCGTTCCGAATACTGCCAAATCTCGAATCCGCCGCCGCCCTGCAAGTTGCAATTGATGCAAGCGTGTCGCTTCTGCGGCTGGTTGCCTGTGTAGGGCAGCATTCGCTCCGCCACAGTGTCGTCTTCCAATATCTTGACGTTGGCTTGGAACATGTCGTGAAGCCATCGCTCCGTGGCGTAAAAGTCCTCTGTTCCAACGCCAATCTGCATTATACCTGCAAACCAATATTTATCCATAGTATGAAATAATTATTAAGCCGCAAAAATACAAAATTATTGGTTTGTCGGGGCGGGTAATGGAAAAGAGAAGAAAGCGGTTTTTTAGCGTGCTACGTAGGTGCCGTTCAAATACCCGATGGTGTCCGGCCAGACCAGCGTGTCAATCTTGGAAGCGAATCCGCACCATGCACCTAAAGCGTTTTCACCCTCGATGTTGGAGATTACGGGGGCGGGATTGGTAAAGGGATTGGTGCCCATGATGGCCTCAGTGCCGCCCGTGAGCATGAATCGGTATGAGTTGTGGTCCATCTGGCTGTGCTTGGCATACACAGTGTCGCCGGGACGGAAAGTGATTCGCCGCTGTGCTTGCCGCTCTTCCTCCGATAGCATGTACGAGAACATGGTGGAGTAGCCGTACCGCTCCAACTCGTAGTTGAAGGTGATGCCGTTGAGTGTCTTGTCATCAAAAGCAATCGGCACTGTGCTTACCCAAAGGCGGTCCTTGAACGAAGGACAAGATACCTTGAGCTGGAAGGCGTAATAGTTCTCCTCTGCAGGATTGTCGGTCATTTGAACACGGATGGTCCTCATGGTGTCCGCGTTGATGTATTCGGAAATGGTGGAAAACCAGATATCCTCCAATTCGAAAGTGTGCGGGATGGTTGTGGTGGCCTTGTACGTCTGGCCATCGTAGTTGATCGTCAGCGTGTAGCTGGTGTTCTCCTTGCCCCGGATGTTGTTTCCTCGGTAAGCGAAATACACGGGTGATTCGTCGCAATATTGGAACGTCAATCGCTCCGTCTCCCCGTCCGAAGAGGTGACATACACTTCCGCATCCCGGATGAACACGTTGTTCAACAGGTAACTCAGGTCGATGTTGGCAAAGTATGAAATGCTCTTTGAGAGAATCACCATGGCTGGCTTCCCGTTCTCAATCGTGCCCTCCACGACCATCTTGGGCTCGTAGTCTGGCAAATCCACCTCAATCTCCTGCTGGCACCCCGTAAATACCAGAGGCAAAAAGAAGAGGAATATCAAACAATATCTTATAAGTTTATGTATCATTCTCTAATCTCTAATCTATTAATCTCTAATCAAAACTTGAACCACCACATCGCCGACGGAATGATGGGGAAGAGACTCATCTGGTAGGCTTTGGAGTTGATGGAGAAGTCGTTGCTGTTTTCGTCGAAATTGGTGGAAGTCTCGAGGAATATGAAGAAGGGGTTTTTGCGGTTATAAACGTTGTAGATGGAGAAGTTGAGCCCGGTCTCGAAGCGTTTTTTCTTGGCGATGGTCCAGTTGACGGCGATGTCGAGGCGGTGATATGGCGGCATCCGGTATGCATTGCGCTCGCTGAACTCCGTGATGTAGGAGCCCATATAGAAGTAGTAGCCGATGGGGATGGTCATCGTGTTGCCGGTCTGATAGACCCACAGGGCCGACACGCTCAGCTTGTTGCGCAATATCTCGTAGCTGAGGCTGATGGAGACATCGTGTCGGCGATCGTACTTGGCCCAGAAGGGATTGCCGTTGTTGAGCTCGTCGAACTGCCGGCGGGTGTAGCCCAGCGTGTAGCCGATGAAACCGGTGAATTTGCCGCGTGTTTTCTTGACGAAGAACTCGGCTCCGGCGGCCCATCCTTGCCCGAAAACGTAGAGCTGGTCGGGGTTGACGGTCAGTGCTTCGAAAGAGAGCCCGTCGCGGTACTCCGCGAGGTTGTACATCTTCTTGTAGTAGAGGTCCACGTAGGTCTCGAACATGTCGTGGTGGAAGTTGCGGAACACACCCAACGAGACCTGTACTACAGTCTGAGGTTTGAGCAGATCGGTGCAGGGCATCCACACGTCTGTGGGCAGTGTAATGCTGGCCATGGAAATCTGGTGCAGGAACTGGTAGTTCAGCGTGGCGGAAGCCTTGATGGAAGTGGACGAGTCGATCAGGAAACGGAGCGACAAACGCGGTTCCACTTTGTTGTACTGGCTGATGAGCTCGCCGGGCTTATAGACGGTGGAATCGACAACTGCGCCCGTCTCGTTCAGGTGGTAACGGGTGAATGCACCGATGTGACTGAAATGAGTGTATCGCAAGCCGGCGTTGAGTTTCCAACGTTTGGCAATATCCCACTCGTCGTGTGCATAGATGCTCAGCTCGTTGGCGAAGTAGGGTTGCACTTTCGGCAAAGAGAAATCAAATCCTTCGCCGGCCTGTACCGCATATTGCCCGGGCAGGCATTGGTGCAGGATGTCGTGCACGCCAAACCGGATGTTGTGCTTCGGCGTGGGAAGCCAAGTCAGCTCGCTCTTCAACCCGTAATCGCGGATGCCTGATTTCAACTTGAACTGGAATACATCCATTCCCATTTCGGTGTTGAAATCGTAGTAGCTGAACGTGGCAGAGGTGTTGAGGAACATCCGTTCGTTGATAATGTAGTTCCAGCGGGCAGAGGCGGCGGCGTTGCCCCAACGGAACTTGCAGACGGTTTGCGCCGAGGCCGACTTGAATCCATAAACGTCATTGCCGTAGTAGGCTCCGAAATAGAGCCTGTGCTTGTCGTTGATGATTACGTTGAACTTGGCGTTGAGATCGTAAAAGTAGAAGTCCATGCCTTTAAGCGGCGATGTGGAGGGCAGCACTGGCTGTATAAGCATGTCGATGTACGTCCTTCTGCCGGAGATGATAAAGGACGCCTTTTTTTTCTTGAGAGGCCCTTGCACGGTCAGGTGTGAGAAGATGACACCAATGCCGCCATCCACCTCGTATTTTTTCATGTTCCCCTCTTTTTGGTAGATGTTGAGGATGGATGCGGCTCTTCCCCCGTAGTAGGCAGGCATTCCCGACTTGATGAGCTCCACATTCTTGACCGCATCGGCGTTGAAGATGGAAAAGAACCCGAACAGATGGCCAGCGTTATAAACCGTGGCTTCGTCGAGCAGGATGAGGTTCTGGTCAGTGCCGCTCCCGCGCACATAATAACCGCTGTTGCCCTCGCCGCCCGACTGCACGCCCGGCAGCAGTTGCACCGACTTGATCACGTCGGCCTCGCCCATCAGCGCTGGCATTGCCTTGATTGCCTCGATCTTCATCTCCATGCGCCCCACATCGGCACTGGCTATGTTGTGGTCGCTCTTTTGCCCCGTGACCACAACCTCCTCACCCGCTATGGCCTCCTGCTCCATGTCGAAGTTGCGCATGACACTCTTGCTCATGTGCACCACCTCGTTGATGGTCTGGTATGACATGTAGCTGACGGTGATCTGGTAGGTGCCGGTAGGCACAGTGACGGAGTAGAAACCCGCTTGGTTGGTGATACATCCCTGCCGGTTCTGCGTGTTGGCCGTATCTACAAGCATGACGTAGGCCCCCATCAGCGATTCGCCGCTCTCGGCAGCCTTCACTGTGCCGGACAAGGTGACTCGTTGCGCAAAGCTTGAGCAGAGCACAAACATCATCAGCACCAAAGTGCCGGACAGTTTCTTTATGAACGACAAGCATATTTTCATAACCGAGCGCAAAAATAGATTTTTTTCGGATAATAAAAAATTCTTATCTTTGCAATCTTCATTCATAAAAAGAATTCATCAAAAATAAACCTAAATAATCTACTATGAAATTACAATACAATGACGCTTTGTTTGCTGTCTCCGAAGAGGATCTTCATGCTCATGCCGCTTTGGCGGAGGCCGCTTATCAGGAAACTGTTCAGAAGAGTGGGAGAGGCAATGACTTTCTAGGCTGGCTGTCCCTGCCCGAAGATGTCACTGAACAGGATATTCAAGATATTGAAGAATGTGCTGCCAAGCTGGCTGCCCAGTCAAAAGTGGTGGTGGTTATCGGCATCGGTGGCTCCTATCTGGGTGCTCGTGCCGTGATTGAAGCTCTGCAGCATTGCTTCAAACCCATGGTGCGCACTACTGCGCCCACGGTTATGTATGCCGGCAACAACATGAGCGAGGACTATATCCACGATTTGTTGGAGGTTCTGGATCAGCAGGACTACTCATTGGTGGTCATCTCCAAGTCTGGCACGACTACGGAGCCGGCTTTAGCGTTCCGCATCCTGAAGCAGCATTGTGAAGACAAATACGGCGTGGATGCCGCACGTGATCGCATCGTGGCCATCACCGACCGTGAGCGCGGCGCGCTCAAGACACTGGCTACGCAGGAAGGATATCCCACTTTCGTGATTCCAGACGATGTGGGCGGTCGCTACTCTGTGCTCACTCCGGTGGGCTTGCTGCCTATCGCCATCGCGGGCTTCTCTATTCGCAAATTGCTGGAAGGTGCCAAAGCCATGCGCAAAGAACTGTACGACAATGCGGATTTTGCCCACAACCAGGCTATGCAATATGCACTGCTTCGTTATATGCTCTACAACCAAGGTCTTAAAGTGGAGTTGATGACCTCTTTTGAACCTAAGTTCTTCTATTTTGTGGAATGGTTCAAGCAACTCTTCGGCGAAAGTGAAGGCAAGGAGAACAAGGGCATCTTCCCCGCAGGCGCCATATTCTCTACGGATCTTCACTCTTTGGGACAGTACATTCAGGAAGGTACCCGTCAGCTGTTTGAGACGGTGCTGACCGTGGAACATGCTCATTCCTTCGTCAATATTCCTTTCGATGAGCAGAATACCGACGGACTGAACTATCTGCAGCACCGCAGCATTGACGAGATTTGCCATATCGCGCAGCAAGGCACCTGCCAGGCGCATGTGGATGGCAAAGTGCCCAATATCAAAATCAGCATTCCGGAAATCAATGAGTTCCATCTGGGTGAGTTGATCTATTTCTTCGAGATGAGTTGTGCCGTCAGCGGCTATATGCTCAAAGTGAACCCGTTCGACCAACCCGGCGTGGAAGCCTACAAACGCAACATGTTCCGCCTCTTGGGCAAACCAGGTTATGAGAAATAATCGATTTTTAATCTATCTATATTCCATAATCTCTCATCTCTAATCTCTCATCTCTAATCTCTCATCCCTCATCGTTTACAATGCAAATCTTCATCTTCTCCTTCTTCGTCTTCTACGTAATCCTGTTGTTTGTTATCACCGGAATCACTTCGCGCAAAGCGGATAACAAAACCTATTTTACCGGCAACCGCAAGTCGCCATGGTTTGTGGTAGCGTACGGTATGATTGGTAGCTCGCTGTCGGGGGTGACCTTTATGTCAGTGCCCGGCGATGTCTATACCACACAGTTCACTTACTTTGGCGTAGTGTTAGGTTATATTCTTGGTTATCTGGTGATTGGAGGACTTCTTCTGCCGCTTTACTATAAGTTGAATGTCACTTCTGTGTACGAGTATTTAGGCTCGAGAATCGGGAAGGAGGCTCATAAGACAGGCTCAGTACTTTTTTTTGTTTCGCGCCTTTTGGGCTCGGCCCTGCGGATGTATTTGGTCATTTTCGTGCTCCAAGTGTTTGTCTTCGAAGGCTGGCATATTCCGATATGGCTTACTGCAGTGGTTATGATTATCATCATCCTGCTATACACGTTCCGTGGCGGACTGAAGACGGTTGTGTGGACAGATTTGCTGCAGACTACTTTTCTGCTCACCGCTTTGGTGATCACCATCGCCGTGATTATGCGGAATATGGGTGGCTCGTTTTCGGATGTGTGGCAGGCTATGTCCACCGCCGGCAAGGACGGCACCGATTGCCGAAGAGTGTTCAATGTGGATTGGAGAGACAACAGTTATTTTCTGAAACAGATTATCGGCGGCATGTTCATCACCATTGCCATGACGGGTTTGGATCAGGATATGATGCAGAAGAATCTGTCATGCAAATCCTTGCGTGATGCGCGTCGCAACATGGCATCGTTTACCTCTATCTTGGTGGTGGTGAATATGCTCTTCCTGCTCCTCGGTGGCATGTTGCTGGCCTTCGCCCAGCAAAAGGGCATCGATGTTGCCAGCATGCCGACCGACCGCATCTATCCCGAAATTGCCTTTAACTACTTGGGCAAGGCGGGCGCGATAGTCTTCGTGTTTGGCCTTATCTCGGCCGGCTTCTCATCTGCCGACGGCACATTCACGGCACTGACCACTACGGTGTGTTATGACATTCTGCGGATTGAAAACCGCTATCCCGATGAGGCTAAGCAGACTCAGGTGCGCAGGCTGGTGCACGTGATTATCTCCATGCTTTTCCTGGCGGTCATCATCATTGCCTCCAGTCATCACAACGATGCGCTTATCCGCATCATCTTCATGGTGGCTTCTTATACTTACGGTCCGCTCTTGGGCATGTTCATTTTTGGCATGTTCACGAAACGTGAGATTCCCGATGGACGACGCTGGCTTGTGCCGGTCATTGCGGTGCTGATCCCCTCGTTGTGCTACTTGCTCTCCCAACATTCGGTACAGTGGCTGTGGGGGTACAAGTTTGGTTATGAGCTGCTGATTGTGAACGGACTGCTGGTGTTCGGCAGCTTGTTGGCCATCAGCAAAAGAAACATATTTAGCGTTCTTGAAAAATAATAATTAATTTAATATAAAAAAACAATAAAATTATGATTATGAAACCGATGGAATGGATTTGCATGCTTGGCCTCTTGGTCGGTATGGTTTCCTGTGGGGTAGATATTCCCCAGGAAACGAAGACGTCATTTGAAACGATGGTAGTTAAGAAACAGGATATCACGGTGCCTATAAAATTCAGTGCCAAACTGAAGGGAGAGGCGGATGTGGTCATCTCGCCCCAGGTGAGCGGTCAGCTGATGCAGATTTGCGTGACCGAAGGCCAGCAAGTGAAGAAGGGCACCGTACTCTTTGTCATTGACTCACGCAACGCGCAACTGGAATTGGAAGCGGCGCAGGCAAATCTGCAGGCTGCCGAAGCTTCCGCAAGAAGTGCGAAATTAGAGTATGAGTCAAACAAGAACCTGTTTGAGAAGAACATTGTGAGCCGCTATATGCTGGACAACTCCGAGAACTCATACAAACAGGCGCAGGCTGCAGTGAGTCAGGCCAAAGCTGCAGTGAGCCGTGCCAAGGTGAACCTGGGTTTTTGCACCGTCACATCTCCTGTGGAAGGACTCATCGGAGAAATCCCCGTTTCAGAAGGACTTCAAGTTTCTCCGGGTACCCAGCTGACCATTGTCAGCGGCAATTCGAAGATGGAGGCTCTCTTCTCAGTGCCTGAGTCGATTTTGGAGGAAGCTTTTGCCAGTGGTTATGAAGGAAAGATGGAGGACGCACTGAAGCTGTATCCGGACGTGATCTTCTTGATGAAGAACGGTACGGAATACACGCATAAGGGACGAATCACCAGTGCCACCGGCGTGGTGAACGCCGCCACGGGTACCATTGCCTGTAAGGCCACCTTCCCCAATCCCGAAGGTCAGCTCTATAGCGGTGTCCAGGGCTCCGTTGTCCTGCCGGACGAGCTGAAGGACGTGATGGTGATTCCGCAAAACGCCGTGGTCCGCTTGCAGGACAAGGCGTTGGTTTATAAGGTGAAGGCTGACAGTACCGCTGTCGCTGTTACCGTGACCTATATTGATCCCGGCAATGGAAAGGACTTCATCGTGACGAGCGGTTTGAAAGTCGGTGACAAGATTGTGACCGTCGGAGCAAATAATGTACAGGAAGGTGATCAAGTGCTCTTCCCTGAAACACCGAAAAATTCTAAATAGGCCATGAAAGGAAATATTTTCATCAACAAACATGTGATGGCATGCGCGATTGCGATTGTCATTACGCTGGTGGGCTTCATCTGCATTGTGACGTTGCCCATTGAGCAGTATCCGAATATTGCACCGCCAACGGTGCGTGTCTCGACATCCTATACCGGCGCCGATGCGAACACCATCATGAAGTCGGTGGTGCAACCGTTGGAAGAAAACATCAACGGCGTGCCGGGTATGACCTACATCACTAGCTCGGCTTCGGCCTCAGGCGAGGTCTCCATCCAAGTCTATTTCGAGCAGGGCACAGACCCCGACATTGCCGCAGTGAATGTCCAGAACCGTGTCAGCAGAGCAACGGCGCTGCTGCCCTCGGAGGTGACAAAGGTGGGCGTGCAAGTGATGAAACAACAGAGTAACATCCTGCATATCGGTGCACTGAAGAGCGTTGACGGCAAATACGACGCCGACTTCATCGCCAACTACATCGATATCAACGTGCGTCCGCGACTGATGCGTATCACTGGTGTGGGCGACGTGATGTCACTCGGTAACACCTACGCCTTGCGAATCTGGCTGAAACCCGATGTGATGGCGCAGTACGGACTGGAGCCGAACGACGTGTTCGCGGCCATCGGCGGACAGAGTTTCGTTGCTGCAACGGGCTCGTTGGGCGAGCAGAGCGAGAATGCCTACCAATACTCGATGGAGTACAAGGGAACGCTCAAAACCGTCGAGGAGTTCAACGACATTGTGTTGCGCACCAGCGACGGCGGACACCTGCTACATTTGAGCGATGTGGCGGACGTGGAAATCGGAGCAGTGAGTTATAACTTCACCTCTAACATTGACGGCAATCCCGGCACCATCTACATGGTGTTCCAAGCTCCGGGCGCCAACGCCACGGAAGTGAATGCCCGCATCAACAAGCTGTATGAGGAGCTGAAACCGACGATGCCTGCCGGATTGGAATTCGAAATTCTGGAAACCTCTGACGACTTCCTCTTCGCGGCCATCCACAATGTGGTGGAAACACTCGTTATCGCCATCATCCTCGTCATTTTGGTTGTCTATTTCTTCCTGCAAAGTTTCAAGGCGACTGTCATTCCTTCGCTGTCGATCATCGTGTCGCTGTTGGGCACCTTCGCCATCGTGAAGGTTGCAGGTTTCTCGCTAAACATATTGACGCTATTTGCTTTGGTGCTCGCCATCGGAACGGTGGTGGATGACGCCATCGTCGTGGTTGAAGCGGTGATGGCGAAAATGGAGGGCGGCATATCGGACGCCCGCGAAGCCACACGCCAAGCCATGAGCGATGTCTCCATAGCAGTCGTCTCGTGTACACTGGTCTTCATGGCTGTGTTCATCCCTGTGGCCTTCATGCCCGGCACTTCGGGGTCGTTCTTCTTGCAGTTCGGTGTCACGCTTGCATCATCCGTCGGTCTGTCGTGCATATCGGCACTGACACTCTGTCCGGCCTTGTGTGGCCTGATGATGCGTTTCTCCAAGGATGAACAAGAGAAAAAGAATCTGAACTTCTACGTCAAGAAGGCCTATACCGTCAGCTATAACGCCATTCTGAACAAATACAAATCCGGAGTCAGCAAGTTCATCAAGCGTCCGTGGGTTGCGGGCGTGTTGCTTGCAGGCGCCGCCGTGTTGCTCATCATCGCCATGCGCGGCCTGCCGTCAGGACTTGTGCCGCAGGAAGACCAAGGCGTGTTCTTCGCTGAGGTCCGTGCGCCGGAGGGCTGCACCTTGCATGAAACCCAGGAGATTGTAAAGAAAGTGGAAGAAAAGGTGAAAAAGATTCCTGAACTGGAAAGCTACGCGGTGGTCAGTGGCTACGGCATGATGGCCGGAAGCTCGGCCAGCTGCTACGCCACCCTCATCATCCGCCTGAAGAACTGGGACGACCGTCCAGGCATGAACCACAATATCATGCTCGTCTATAGCCGTTTCGCTCTGGACTGCGAAGACATCAAGAATGCAACAGTCATTCCCTTCCAGATGCCGCAGGTGCCAGGCTACGGCTCTAACAGCTGCGTAAACCTCGTGTTACAGGACATGCAGGACCGCCCGATGTCGGAATTCAACGCCGATGCCAACAAGTTCCTGGCCAAGCTGAACGAACGTCCGGAAATCATGATGGCGATGTCCGCATACTCCGAGCGTTTCCCGAAATATGAGGTCAGCATCGATGCGCCGCAGTGCGACCGTGCCGGAGTATCACCCGCAGCCGTGCTCAACACGCTCGGTGCCTACTGCGGTGGCGCGTACGTCGGCAACTTCAACCAATTCGGCAAAGTGTATCGTATCATGTCTAACGCCGCGCCGGAATATCGTCTTGATCCTTCCGCGCTGAACAACATCTTCGTTCGCGTGAGTGGCGGCAAGATGGCTCCGATCTCGGAGTTCGTCACCCTGAAAGAAATCGTCGGTTCGGCATCCGTTGATCACTTCAACCTCTTCCAGAGCATCACCTGCGGTGTGATGACCGCCAGCGGATTCTCCGAAGGCGACGCCCATGAGGCCATAGCCGAAGTGTTCAAGGAGGAGATGCCCGCCGGCTATAGTTACGAGTATAGTGGCATGTCGCGCGAGGTGGAAGAGGCTGCCGGCTCGAACGCCACAGCCCTCATCTACGTCATCTGCGCCATCCTCATCTACCTTATCCTTGCTTCGCTCTACAACTCATGGTTCACGCCATGGGCTGTGCTGTTCTCCGTGCCCTTCGGCCTGATGGGCTCGTTCGGTGCCGTTTGGCTCGTCGCAAAGCTGCACCTGCCAGGCATGGAAAACAACATCTACCTTCAGACGGGTGTCATCATGCTCATCGGTTTGCTGGCCAAGACAGCTATCCTTATAACCGAGTTTGCTTCAGAGCGACGCGCTCAGGGCATGAGCATCCGCGACGCCGCCTTCGCCGCATGTGAGGAACGTTTGCGTCCGATCTTGATGACCGTCGTGACCATGATTGCGGGTATGATTCCGCTTATCATCGCCGGTGGTGCGGGCGCCAACGGAAACCGCGTGCTTGCCCTCGGTGTCACCGCCGGTATGGCCGTCGGTACGCTGGCGTTGGTATTCGTCGTTCCCGCATTCTTCATCGTGTTCCAGACACTGCATGAAAAATTCCAGGGGGTACCCGTAACGGCAAAGACAGAAGAAGTTGCTATTTCAGATAATGATAACGAAATTCCATCAGAAAAATGAAAAGAATAATCATATTCGTTGCCGTCAGTGTACTGTGCTTTTCGTTCACGGGCTGCGGCATCTACAATAAATACACATCGCAAACGAATGTTTCTTCCGACATCTACGGCACCACGGAAGATGTGACGGCAGCTCAAGCCGACAGTTCTATCGCAGAGTTGTCATGGCGTGAGTTTTTCACCGATCCGCTGTTGCAGCAACTCATTGATTCCGTGCTTGCACGCAATACGGATGCCAAATCGGCACGTATCGCTGTGGAGCAGGCGCAGATTTCCCTTCGCGCTACGAAATTGGGCTATTTGCCCTCTCTTACTCTTGCCCCTTCCGTCGGCGTAAACTCTTACTTGAATCAAGGCAGTTTGGTGCCTACGGTGACTTACAGTCTTCCCTTGCAGATTGATTGGACCCTCGATATCTTTGCTGTGAATACCAATCAGAAGCGTAAGGCGCAGGCAGTCCTGAAGCAGGCTGAAGCCCGCGAACAATTGGTCAAAGCAAATCTTGTTTCCGCTGTGGCGCAACAATATTGCATGTTGCAGCTCCTTGACCGACAGTTGGAAATTTTGCTTTTCACCGATTCCCTTTGGAATGCCTCTTTGGAAACTCAGCGTGCCCTTTGGGAAAACGGCAAGGCATATTCCACTGCCGTCAATCAGATGGAATCCTCCTATTTGAATGTGAAAACGCAGATTGTGGACATGAAACGCAGTATCCGCAGTGTGGAGAATGCCATTTGCCAGTTGCTTGCCGTTGCGCCGCAACATGTTGAACGCAGTCGCTGGAGTTCATTTGAGCTTCCGCAGCGGTTAAGCACGGGAGTTCCAGCCCAATTGCTTGAAAACCGTCCTGATATCCAGATTGCCGATTATGTGTTGGAAGAGGCCTTTTATAATACTCAGGCTGCCCGCGCTGCATTCTACCCCAAGATTTCGCTGCAGGGCGTGTTGGGATGGGGCAATAATTCAGGAATTATTGCCAACCCGGGTACCCTGTTGATGAATGCTCTTGCTTCCCTCGTGCAACCTGTTTTCGCATTGGGAAAACTGAAAGCCAATCTCAAAATCAGCAAGTTGTCGCAGGAAGATATTACTCAGCAGTATGTGCAGACCGTCATCAACGCTGGCAATCAGGTGAACGAAGCGTTGGCCGACTGCCAAGCCGCCCGTGAAAAGGATGTGTACTACAAACGTCAGATTCAAGTGCTGCAAGATGCCTACAATGGCACGCACGAGTTGATGGACAACGGCAGGGCCAGCTATTTGGAGGTTTTGTCTGCTCAGGAAGGACTTTTGGGCGCGCAGCTCAGCGAAGCCACGAACCTTTACAATGGATCCCGTGCTCTCATCGCCCTTTACATTGCCCTCGGCGGTGGTGCGAAATAGTAGAATCTAGCTTAGCCTGTTTCTCTACAATATTTTTGCGTTTCCTTCGTTAAAATCAATTGACTGACAACTTTATTGTACAATATGAAGAATTTGACGCTGAAATCCGAGGTGCTCGTCTATGAGGATCGGAATGAACTGCCTGAGGAAATTGCAAGGTTGCTCGCCAAAGCGGAGGATGCCGCCACGCGCGCGTATGCCCAGTACTCCCATTTCCAAGTGGGGGCGGCCTTGCTGCTGAACAATGGCGAGGTGGTGACGGGCAGCAATCAGGAGAATGCGGTTTATCCGTGCGGCTTGTGTGCAGAGCGTACAGCTGCCTTTTCTGCCTCTTCGCTCTATCCCGAAGTGCCTTTCCACACGCTTGCCATCACGGCTATCAATCCCGTGGAGCCTTTGAAGGAGCCGGTGTCCCCTTGCGGTAGCTGCCGGCAGGTGCTCTATGAGTATGAGCAGAAATTCAACCAGCCTATCGAGGTGATCCTCTCCGGACAAGTCGGACCTGTATACCGTTTCCGTAGCGTGGCCGACTTGCTGCCGTACACTTTCCATGCAGGATTCCTGCCCTAATCGGGCTTGTTCATAACTTTATCGGGCTTGTCTTTCCGAACAGACCTCTTTTTTGTAGATATTTGCCATCTGAAATATTTACAAAATACAATTTCTTAATTTATGGAAAACAAGCCAGTTACCGAAAGTAGGCCGGCAAAAACACTGTCGTATAATCGCGTGGATACCACATTGGGCGTCACGGGCAAAGTGACCCCGCAGGCCGTGGATTTTGAAGCCGCCGTGCTGGGTGCCCTGATGATTGACGACAACGCAGTGAGCACCATCCTCGACTTTCTTTCAGCCAAAATGTTTTATGTGGAGGCCCATCAGCATATTTTCCAAGCTATTGAGAAGCTCTTCATGCTCACACAACCCATTGACTTGCTTACCGTGACCAACCAGCTCCGTAAGGAAAAGTTGCTGGAAGTGGTGGGCGGCGCATCGTATCTGGCTTCGTTGACCAACCGTGTTACCTCTTCGGCCAACATTGAGTACCACGCCCGCGTGGTGATGGAGAAATTCGTGGTCCGGGAGCTGATTCACAACTGCAATGAAATTATCACTGACTCGTTCGATGATTCCAATGATGTACTGGACCTTTTGGATAAGGCAGAAAGCAAGATTTTCAATATCGTTGAGAACAACTTCAAGCGCGACAGTAAGGTGCTGCATCAGGTTGTACGCTCGGCATTGGACAATTTGGACAATCTGCGGCAGAATGCTGACAAAATCCAAGGTGTGCCCTGCGGCATTCGTTCCATTGACGAGAAGACGGGTGGCTGGCAGAAATCCGACTTGATCATTGTGGCAGGTCGTCCGGGTATGGGTAAAACCTCATTCGTGCTCTCCATTGCCCGCAATGCAGCACTGGATTATAAGATGCCCGTAGCCCTGTTCTCTCTGGAAATGTCGGCAGAACAGCTAGTGCACAGACTGTTCTCCATTGAGTCGGGTATCCCGTCCGACCACATTTCAAAGGGCAACCTCAGCGATAATGAGTGGATCAAATTGATGGACAGCATTGGTGTGCTGGAGAGTTCCAATCTGATTATTGACGACACGCCGGCCCTGTCGGTATTCGACTTGCGTGCCAAGTGCCGCCGTCTGAAACACAAACATGATATCCAGCTGATCATCGTGGACTACCTGCAGCTGATGCAGGGTGGTAACGACAACGCTGGCAAGAGTGGGGGAAACCGTGAGCAGGAAATCAGCTACATTTCCCGTTCGTTGAAAGCGTTGGCCAAAGAGCTCAATGTGCCAGTCATTGCCTTGTCGCAGCTGAGCCGTGCGGTGGAAACCCGCGGTGGCTCCAAGCGCCCTATGCTTTCCGACCTTCGTGAGTCCGGATCTATCGAGCAGGATGCCGACTTGGTGCTCTTCCTCTATCGTCCTGAGTATTACCACATGGATACTTTTGAAGACCAGACTCCGTCGGCAGGCCTTGCAGAGGTGATGTTTGAGAAGAACCGTCATGGTTCCACCGGGTCTGAACGCGTGCGCTTCATCAGCCAATACACGAAGTTTGCCGATGTGGAGCAGAATTATTTTGAAGGGGAGACGACCTTCATGGATAACAGTGTCATCAAACCTAACCAGAGTTTTGCAGAGATTAGCAGCAGCATGAACGATGATGATGGTTCTGTGCAACCGGACACGTCGCTGGGCGATTTGCCATTTTAGCCATCTGAAATATCTGTAGCGTATGAAGAAATTGTCAATGGACGAGTTGAATCGCATCACGCCCGAGCAATTCAAGGCTCAGGAGAAGCTTCCTTTGGTGGTGGTGCTTGACAGCATACGGAGCATGAACAACGTGGGTTCTGTATTCCGAACTTGCGATGCCTTCAAAGCGGAAAAACTCTACTTGTGTGGCATCACAGCCTGTCCGCCCAATCGCGAAATCAGCAAGACTGCCCTCGGCGCCACCGAAAGCGTGATTTGGGAATATCAGGAAGATGTCGTTGAACTTGCCCTGAAGTTGAAATCAGAAGGCTACAAGGTCTTTGTGGTGGAGCAAGTGGACGAGTCCGTCATGTTGCAGGATATGGATTTCTCAGCCATGGGAAAGGTGGCCATCATTGTCGGAAACGAGGTGTTTGGCGTGGATGAGCGTCTGCTGCCTGTGTGCGACGGAGCCATAGAAATCCCACAGTTCGGTACCAAGCACTCCCTTAACGTCACCATTGCCGCCGGCATCGTGATTTGGGAAGTCGCAAAAAGCAAGATTATTGAATAGCCCCAAAATCAGCATCCAAATAAATGCTTGTTGAACCTTGAACCCTAATCTCTAAACTCTAAACTCTAAACTCTAAACTCTCATCTCTAATCTCTAATCTCCTCTAGAACGCGTACCCAATCGCAATTTTCAAGCCATTGCCCCATCTGAATTTCCGTGGCGTGTTTTTGTCAAACCAAACGGAATTGATCCAAGGACCATAGCTGGTGCGTGAGGGGTCGTAGATCGGAATGGCATAGTCAATGCGGAGAATGAGGAAGTTGAAATCCAGTCGCAATCCCACACCCACGTCAATGGCCAATTCTTTGTAAAAACGGTTGAAATCGAACTCTGCATTCGGCATGTCGTCGTTCTTTTGGGCTAACCAGATGTTTCCGATATCGCTGAAAATGCCGTACTTGAATGATTTGTATAGAGTGCCTCTATATTCGAGGTTCCATTCTATCTTGATGTCACCAGTGTATAGACTGTCTTTGCCGTGCTCGTAGGCGCCGGGTCCCAAACCGCGGTATCCCCAAGCTCTCATGCTGTTGCTGGTGCCGACATAGAAGCCGCGCTCGTAAGGGATGCGCGAGTCTTTGTCTAACGGAATCATCGCTCCGGCGGACAACCGGGTGGCGAAACTGTTGTTCTTGTTGATTTTGTAGGTATAGTTCCAAGTGGCCTCAAGCTTTTCGAATGAGGAGTAGTTGTATCCGGTGCTGTCCAGTCTGTTGCGGCTGATTGTCCATCGTTCTTCGGGCGTGATAAGGGCGTTTAACCCTTTCAAAACAAGACCTGACGATTCAAAGTTGACAGAAATACGCATGTTGTGCTTGTTTTGGGTCACCTTGAAGGGTACCAGATAATTCATGCTGTATTTGAAAGAAAGCAGGAAGAATTTTCCAAATCTGCTCTGATAAGATTCGGGATAGTTGTCATAGTTCAGCAGGCGCGCCGCCCGTCGGTCACTGTTGTTGATGGTGCTGATGTCAATGGGACTGACACTGTGGTTGAGATAGTAGCTCGGACTCCAGTTGTAGGTCATGCCGACGTTGTACATCAGACGGCGGTATAACCCGTTGTAGTTGATGCTGGCATTGACGGAAGTGCTGTATCGGATGCCAGTTGCCTTCTGTGTCTTATTGAAAAGAAACAAATTGGGGAAAGTGAGCGTTGCACCAACACCGAACTCAGGATAGGCGTATGTGGTGTTGTGACGGAACAGGTTGGTCAATGAATAGTAAAAATAACCGCCAGACACGTTGATGGTCAAGTGCTCGGCCCCTTTGAAGATGTTTCGATTGGTGTATGAGAACGAGATGGCTGATTTGTCATTGCGCAAGTCCAGCTGTCCGCCAATACTGTGAATCTTCATTGGGGTCAAGTAATAGTATGAGTCCAGCACACCAGTCCGGTTGATGGTGTCCAACAATTTCTCGTTTTCCTTGAATTCGATGCTGTAATAGCTGAAATTGTCCAACTGGCTGATGGCCTGGCTGCTTCTCCGGCGTACGATCTGGGAGTAGGGAATGTCCCGTTTGCTGTAGATGGCATTCGCCAATGTACCGTAATGGAAATCCCGGATGGGCTTCTCCAGCCAGTCGTAGTGCGGGGTGATGAAGTAATAGCGCGTGTGGTCGTTTTTGTCCCTGGAATGGAATCTTACCGTGTCATAATGATGGATGAGATTGTCAAGTGCGCTGTAGTTGGTATAGACATACACGTTGTTGTAAGTGTATTTGTACAAATAACGGGAGGCATTGTCGTTGCTCGGAATCTTCATGATGATTTCCAAAGAGACCGTGTGAGGATTCGTGTTCAGGCTATCTTGCGGCGGATCGTAGGATACCTCGCAGCTGATGATGGACTTCTCCACATAGTAGTAGCCTTCGTCCCGGATCAGGTTGATGATACGGGTCAATTCGTCGGATATGATTTCCTCGTTGTATAACATCCCCGGCTCCAGCAAGGTTTCGTCTTTGTTCAGAATGACGATTTTCTTGTATTCGGGTATGTCGATGTTGTACGTGATGTTGCTGATGCGATAAGGCTCGTTGGCGTTGATCAGATAATTGACCTTGACCTTTTTGTTGTTGTGTTTGTTGTGCTTTACTTGATAGGAAATATCGGCGTCAAAGTATCCCGACTGCTTCATCACAATCTGAAGTTGGTCAACAGAGTTGTCTATTTCGGCGGAATCCAGCAGGACAGGGGCTTCGCCAACTTTTTCTCGTAGCCATTTTTTGAATTTGGTATCCTTGATTATCCCGTTTTTGTCCGGAGTAGGCATTCCCATGGCATAAAGTCTGGGTTTGACCAGGAAAATGGTGAGAAAACGGTCGTTTGGGATGGGGCGGCAATAGGATTTGAGGTTGTCAAAGTCGGTGCTGGGCGCCCCTTTTACCTCCACATTGTTGCGCAGCAACATATATTCATTCTCCTTCAGCACCCTAGTTGGACTACAGGCGGAGAACAATAAGGCTGTTGCGAAAATCAACAGTGGAAGAACCTTTTTCATGGCTATTTGTTTTTCCCTTGTACGGGGTAGAAGATGTATTCGGCACAAAGGATGATGAAGGCGGAAAGCACGGTGTTTCCGATGATGGCGGTAAGGGAATGCAGGAAGTTGTGGAAAGACAAGGTCTCCAGCATAACTACCAGTAGCTGATGTACAAAGGTGAGAAAACCGACGTAAGATACCAGCCATTTGAAGTCTTTTACGCCTGGGATAAGGCGTTCCACGCTGTCGCTGGTCTTGCGGCCATTGAGGGCCTTGACGATAAACGGGCGGATGAACATGATGACGGTGCATGCCGCTGCGTTCACGCCGAGCGTGTGGGTGAACATATCAACAAATAGACCACAGAAGAAGCCTATCAGATACTGGATGGATTTGGGCAGCTCCAAAGGCAACAGCAATAGCCCAAAAAGGTAAAAAGCCGGAGTGATGAACCCGAACAAGTGTATGTAGTTGCAAATGAATACTTGCAACAGGAGCACGAGGATAATACGCAATATGTTCGAGACTACATTATTCATTCTTGAAGTTGGCTTTTAATGAATCTATCTCCGCTTTGTGGAGATTTTCGATCAGATAGACAGTGTTGAGCTTGTTGAAATTGGTGGCCAGTTTGACCTTGATGGTGAGGAAGCTGGCGTTCTTGCCCACGGAAACCTCTTTCACGGTGCCGATCAGCAATCCTTTGGGAAAGATGTTGGAGAAACCGCTGGTTAGCACGGAATCGCCAATGTTGATTTCCAGATGTTGGGGAATGTTCTCCAAATAGGCAACTTGAGGGTTAGGTCCTTCCCACACCACGGTGCCCACCTGGTTGATGGGGGAGACGGTTGCACTGATGCGCGAGTCGGGATGCAGGATGGGGATAATGGAAGAGAAATGGTCGGATACATCACTGATGACCCCGACCACACCTTGCGGACAGGTGACCGCCATGTCGCGGCTGATGCCGTCTTTGCTTCCTTTGTCGATGATGAGATAGTTGAACGCCTGATCGGTCGTCTTGTAGATCACATGCGCATACGTGTAGTCGTACAGGCGCATGCTTCTCGGATGCAGCGAGTCGGTTTTGCTCATCATGGAGATGACAGTGTCATTCTTGTAGATGAACATGTTTTCATTTTCGCGCATCAAGGCGATGTTCTGCTGGGTCAAGAGATCGTTCTCCTGGCCAAGACTGAATTTGTGGATCATTTCCGCCCAATTCTTCTGGATGGGGCCGATGGTGTTCTGGCATATCCTGGCAAACTTGTATTTGCTGTAGGACATGGACTTGCCCATCATGATGATGCTCACCACCAGAAGAATTGCCAGCAGGAAATAATGAAAATTCTTCTTGAAAAACTCAATCAGGTTGTTCATTCAGATATTTTCTTACAGTTTTTCGGCGAACTCTTTGCCTGCACGCAGACAGGCGATGTTCACATTGACGATGTCTTCGCCCTTGCGTGCGAAGTTCTCGCGCACGGCAGCCTCGATTTCCTCAAACGGAATTCCGAGATACGGGGAAGCTGCACCCAGTATGACCATGTTGGCAGAACGCGCGGAACCGAGGTCCTTCGCGATTTTGTCAGCATTGATGACCACCTTGTTTTTCAGTTTGCCCAATTCGGCGTTCAGTTTGTCGAAATCCGGATAGTTGGGGATGTTCACGAAAGGTTGGTCGTTGGTGATCAGCCAGCCGGTCTCCGGGTTGAGCCACGGCAGATAACGCAATGACTCCATGGGCTCCACGGAGATGATCATGTCGGCCTTGCCCATCGGGATAAGGTCGGAGGCGATTTCCTGGTCGGAGAGGCGGAAGTGCGATTGCACGTCACCGCCGCGCTGGCTCATGCCGTGAACCTCGGCCTGTTTCATGTACATTCCTCTTTTGACGGCTGCATAGCCGACGATGGTGGCGATGGAGAGGATACCCTGACCGCCTACACCTGCTAATATGATGTCGATTTTCATATTGATTTCTGTTTTTATTATTTCCATGTGTAGAGACGGTATGCATACCGTCTCTACACAACGGATTGTGATTATTCGTGGATGATATGGTTGTTATTTTTTCGCAGCCTGCTGTTTCTTCATGCGGCGGCTGAGGGTCTGGATGCACTCACGCGTCGGGATGATGACGGACACGCCTTCGTATTCGAGTTCCTTCTCGATGATGGCCACGTTCTCGTCATGGTGTGCCTTCAGCGGGTTGATGCGGTGGATGTGATCCTCTTTCACGCCGAGGCCTTTGCAGATCTCGCCGAGCACGCCGAGGGCATGGGAATCCTGACCGCCGGTCATACCTGTGGTGCTGTTGTCGAGGATCATCACCGTGACAGGTGTGTTCTCATAGATGCAGTCCAACAGGGAGGTCATACCGCTGTGCGTGAAGGTGGAGTCACCGATGACGGCCAGCACCGGACGCAAGCCTGCGTCGGCGGCACCCTTGGCCATGGTGATGGAAGCACCCATATCGACGGTGGTGTAAATAGCATTGTAAGGAGGCAGAGCACCCAATGTGTAGCAACCGATGTCGGCAAACACTTTGCCCTTGCCGTATTTCTCCATGGCAGCGTTGATGGCGTTGTAGGAGTCGATGTGCGGGCAGCCCACACACAACGCGGGCGGTCTGGGCACCACGAGTTCAGGAATAGGAGCGCCGTAGGTGTCGGGCAGACCGAGAGCTTTGGCCACGAGGTTCGGGTTCAGTTCGCCGTCACGAGGCAGCGCGCCGCTCAAACGGCCGATGATGTTGCCCGTGCGGTTCAAAATGCCGCGCACCTGCTCTTCGATGAAAGGATAACCCTCTTCAGCCACGAGCACGGTTTCGCACTCGTCCACCATCTTGGCGATGAGCTTGGAAGGAAGCGGGTATTGGGAAATCTTCAGGACAGGGTGGGGACACTTGCCGCCTTCGTAGTTCTCCATCAGGTAGTTGTAAGCGATGCCGGAAGCGATGATACCCATCTTCTTGTCGGGACCGTCGATGTATTTGTTGAACGGGGAGTTGAGAGATTCTTCCTCAAAAGCGTCCTGTTTGCCGAGCAGGGTGCGATAGTGCACGCGTGCGTTGGCGGGCAGCAGGATGAACTGTTTCGGGTTCTCCTCGATGTGCAGCGGATTTTGCGGACGCTCGGCCTTGCGCTCCACGCCGGCACGGGAGTGTGACAGGCGCGTGGTCAGACGGATCAGCACGGGCGTGTGGTATTTCTCAGAATAGTCGAAAGCCGCATACGTGATGTCGTAAGCCTCCTGTTGGTTGGAGGGCTCAAAGGACGGAATCAGCGCGAACTTGGCGTAGTAACGGGAGTCCTGCTCGTCCTGAGAGGAGTGCATCGACGGGTCGTCGGCCACCACCACCACCATGCCGCCGTTGGCACCCGTGATGGAGGAGTTCATAAACGGGTCGGCAGCCACGTTCAGACCCACGTGCTTCATGCACACCATGGAACGCTTGCCGGCGTATGACATGCCGATGGCAGACTCCATGGCGGTCTTCTCGTTACCAGCCCAGATGCTGTGCACCTCGCCAGCGCGACCTTGTTTGGAATTCTGGATAAATTCAGTGATTTCAGTGGAAGGTGTGCCCGGATAGGCGTACACACCCGACAAGCCGGCATCCAATGCAGCTTGGGCAACGGCCTCATCTCCTAAAAATAATGTTTTGGACATAAAGAGTGTTTTAATTTAATATATTGATTTTTAATTATTTGAAAAATTTTTTGCATCATCAGACTGAGATAAAAAACTATTATCCAACAGCCTAAAATCTGCCCTGCAAAGATAGCAAAAATATCATTGGATACCTATTATTTTATGGCAATAAAAAAGCACCACAGAAACTGCGGTGCTTTAGGTTTTTGGGTAAGGAGAATCGCTTACAGGATCTCGATACTGCGGGAGACTTTATGTTCCTCTTTGTGCATTTTGGGCAGCGTGATGGTCAGAATGCCGTTCTCGACCTTCGCCTCGATGTTCTGTTTCTCCACATCTTCTGGGAGCGTGTAGTTTTGCTCGTAGTTGGTGTAGGAGAATTCACGGCGCAGGTAGTGGTGCTTCTTGTCGCTCTCCTTGTGCTCCATCTTGTTTTCGATGGCGACACAAAGATTGCCTTCATCATTGATGCTCACGCGGCAGAATTCCTTGCGGATGCCCGGGGCAGCCACCTCCATGGTGTAGGCCTTGTCGTCTTCTCTTACGTTGACTGCCGGTGCTGTAGTATTGGCACGAGGCATAAAGTCATTGTTGAAGAAATCTTCAAATACTGTTGGAACCCAACTGTTTTTAAACATTACTGGTAACATGATATACCTCCATTTTTTTATTGGTTAATACTTTAATTTTTTTCCGACCGCCTCCGCTTTCGTTTCTGCGACCGGCATTGTCTATATAACAATCCCCGTGCCAAACCGTTTTTACGACAAATTGTCTTGGCTTTCGGACATTTTGACATGGAATTTGTTCTTAAACATGCCTTTTTGACATCTTTTTTTCGGACTTATCCCCTTTAGGCTTGCGTTCATCCTGCTTCCAGCAGATATTTTGCATCTATTTCAGACACCCTGTTCCGCGGTGAGTGGGCTCTGTGCTTCGTGGCGATACCACGTAAAGCCCTCGCGGCGCAGGTGTCGTATGCGCCGAAGTGAGATGTTTGCCGCCGCGAAAGTCACACACTGGCAATGTGATAACAATACATTTACAAGATTAAAAGGGATAATTCCGATTTTTTTTTCTTAAAAAAGAAGTTTTTTTCAAATGATATTTAATATATTTGCAGCCGCATAAGGGAAGAAAATGATTAGGCGGATTTTATAACAGGTTGAAATTAAGAATATTATCTTTAACATATCAACATTAACCTTTTAAATTAAACGCTTATGAAAAAGTATTTCGCTGAAATGGTAGGAACATTTGTTCTTACATTCTTGGGATGTGCTACGGCCATGTTCCTGGGTTGTCTTGAACCTGCTGGTGTGGTGGGCACAGCTATCGCATTCGGTCTTACTGTTGTGGCCATGGCTTACACCATCGGCGGCATTTCCGGTTGCCACATCAACCCGGCCATCACCTTGGCAGTCGCACTCTCCGGCCGTATGAGCTGGAAGGATGCTTGCGGCTACTGGATTGGCCAAGTCATTGGCGGTATCATCGCCGGTGCTTGTCTGCTGTTGCTGGCCAACGTGGTTACAGCTCCCGATCTTACGGGTGGTCTCGGCACCAACGGCGTCGCTAACGCTGGCGGTCCTTGGGGTGCATTCCTCGTGGAAGTCATCGCTACGTTCCTCTTCGTGCTCGTGGTGCTTGGCACAACCGACGAGAAAGTGGGTGCTGGCAACTTCGCTGGTCTTGCCATCGGTTTGACTCTCATCCTGGTTCACCTCGTGTGCATCAACCTGACAGGTACTTCCGTGAACCCGGCACGTTCCATCGGACCGGCTATCTTCGCTGGTGGCCAGGCCCTCTGTGACCTCTGGGTGTTCATCTGTGCTCCGCTCGTGGGCGGTGCCCTGTCTGCACTCGTGTGGAAATGCTTCTCCTGCAACTGCTGCTGCAAGAAAGAGCAAGAGTAATCCCATTGCGGAATCATGAAAAAAGCGCCTCAAACGAGGCGCTTTTTTTGTGTTCTAATTAAGAACTCTGTACCTACACCATTCCGCGAAACGCGCAAGCGTTGAGCGGAATCCCCATCATCTTCCGAGGCACCCAGATCCCCTACATCTTCTCCGGCACATCAATGCCCAGCAGTTTCATGCCGTTGCGGATGGTGACGGCTACCCATTGGGAAATCCGGAGCCGCAAGATGCGCTTCTGCTCGTCAGCCTCCTTGAAGATGGGCGTTTCCTGATAGAAATGGTTGAACTGCTTGGCCACATCGTAGATGTAGTTGGCGATGAGGGCTGGACTGAAACTGTCGCCGGCGGAAAGAACCACCTGCGGGTAGCGGTACAGCATCTTGATGAGCTGCTTCTCTTCCGCTTCCAATATGGTGTTGGCTAGTCCATCCGTAATAGAGATGCCCTGTTCCGCGGCTTTGCGCAGGAGCGAGCAGATGCGCGCGTGGGTGTACTGGATGAACGGAGCCGTGTTGCCGTTGAAGTCGATGGACTCAGCAGGATTGAAGAGCATGTTCTTGGTGGGGTCCACCTTCAAGATGAAGTACTTGAGCGCGCCCAAGCCCACCATCTCGTACAGCTTGTCTGCCTCGTCCGACTGGAAGTCGAACTTGCCCAGTGCTTCGGTGCTGGACTTGGCCTCCTGGAACATGCTGTCCATCAAGTCGTCGGCATCGACTACGGTGCCTTCTCTGGATTTCATCTTGCCGCTGGGCAGCTCCACCATGCCGTAGGAGAGATGGTAGATGCTGTTGCCGAACTCTTTCTCCAATTTCTTGCCCAATACGAGTTTGAGCACATCGAAGTGGTAGTTCTGCTCGTTGCCGACCACATAGATCATTTTTTGCGGTTTAAATTCCTCATATCTTAATTGGGCGGTGCCCAGGTCCTGTGTCATATACACAGAAGTGCCGTCTTTGCGGAGCAACACTTTTTCGTCCAGCCCTTCGTCGGTGAGGTTCACGCGCACGGAGCCGTCTTCGTGGCGGTAGAACACGCCTTTGTCCAGTCCCTCCTGCACCAGCGATTTGCCCAGCAGATAGGTGTTGGATTCATAGTATGTTTTGTCGAAATGGATGCCCAGACGCTCGTAGGTGGCATCGAAACCGGCATACACCCACTGGTTCATGGTCTCCCACAGCTTGCGCACTTCTTCGTCGCCGGCTTCCCACTTGCGGAGCATTTCGCGAGCTTCCAACATAATGGAAGCTTGTTGCGCGGCCTCGTCCTCGGAAAGACCATTGGCAACCAGTTCTTTCTGTTCCTCTTTGTAATGTTGGTCGAAAACCACATAGTATTTGCCCACCAAATGGTCGCCTTTCATGCCCGAAGACTCGGGTGTTTCGCCGTTGCCGTAGCGCAGCCATGCCACCATGGATTTGCAAATGTGTATGCCTCTGTCGTTTACGAGGTTCACTTGGACTACAGGATAGCCGCAGGCTTGCAGTATTTGCGATACGGAATGACCCAGCAAATTGTTGCGCACGTGCCCGAGGTGCAAAGGTTTGTTGGTGTTGGGGGAGGAGTACTCGATGAGCACGGGAGCCTCCTGCCGGCGCTCAGCCTGCCCGTAGGCAACGTCCTGGAAGTGGCTGTGCAGTTGCTCGTTCCAGAAACTGTCCGCGATGGAGAGGTTAAGATAGCCTTTCACCACGTTGTAACTGCTGATGAAATCCACGGCAGAACATAGCTTGTCACCAATCTCCTTGGCCACCATGTCGGGGGCCTTGCGTGCGAGTTTCACATACGGGAAGACCACGATGGTGAGGTCGCCCTCAAACTCTTTGCGCGTAGGCTGGATGAGGCTTGCGTCAGCCTCAATGCTGATGTTGTATAATTCCGAAAGCGTTTGTTGCAGTGCGGTGGCTAATGCGGTTTCTATTTTCATTGTAGTTCTTTGTAAAAGGTTGTCTTATTGTTTGTTTTCGCGTTTTTTGAACAGGGTTTTCCAGTAGTTCATGTGCCAGAAGATGTGGAAAAGCGCGACGATGGTCATGGCGATACCGAATTCCACATGGTAGAATTTCACCTTCCAGAACCAATCCATTTTCCATCCATAGTTGATTTGCAGTACCAGAAAGAATCCTAACAGGCAGGAAACCAGCGCAGTAATAAGCAGGATGGAGTTCCAGATTTTGCGGTGTGTTGTCTTTTTCAACACGTTGGCTTTGACCAGAATGAACGTTAGGGCATATAATCCCAGGGTGAGAGCTGTAATGAGGATGAGATCGTACGGTTTCTTCTGCGGAGTATTGTCTGCGGGCTTTTCAACCGTAGTCTCTTCTTCTGCTACCGCTTCAGTTGATGGCTCTTGGCTGGTGGCGATATTCTCGGTGTTCACCTCTTTCGGCTCCTCTTTTACAGTTTGAGCAGGGGACTCCTTTGTGTTCTTTGCATCCTTTGTGCTCTTTGTGTTCTTCGTGTCCTTTGCGTTCACTATTGGCGCAACCTCAGCCTTGCCAGCATCGGTCTCTGCCGTGCTTTGTGTTGCCGGAGCAGGGGAGGAGAGTCTTCCGCGGTCGCAGAAGCCGTCGCCGTTTTGGTCGATGAAGCGGCCGCAGCGCCCGGGGCAGTCAATGGCGCCGCAGTCCTGCACCACCTGTGCGGTGGCGAAGAGGCAAGTGCCCACGAACAGCATCAAGGCGAGAATGGTTTTCTTCATGGATGGTTGGTTTTGGTTTGGAATGATGAAGAAAAAAGGGCAGTTAAGACGCTGCCCTTTTGTGATTATTCGAAGCTGATTAATTCGATATCGAAGATCAGGGTGGCACCTCCCGGGATCAGGCCGCCGGCACCTTGGTCGCCGTAGGCGAGGTCGGACGGGATGTAGAAGGTGAACTTGGAACCTGTGGGCATAAGTTGCAGACCTTCGGTCCACCCGCGGATCACCTGGTTGAGGCCGAACGAGATGGGCTCGCCGCCGTTCTTGTCGGTGGAGTCGAACACGGTGCCGTCGATCAGTTTGCCGGTGTATTTCACGGTCACCTTGCTGGTTGCTGACGGTTTGGGACCGTTGCCCATGGTGATAACCTTGTATTGGAGTCCGGATTCAGTCACGTGCACATCAGGGTTCTTCTTGTTCTCTTCGAGGAAGGCGATGCCTTCAGCCTTGGCGGCGTTGGCCTTGTTGGCTTGTTTTGCCTGCATGTCCTGTTGGAATTGCATGAAGATTTCCTGCATCTGCTGGTCGGTGAATTTGTTCTGGCCGGCCATGCCGTCGTTCACGCCCTGAATGAAGGCGTTGATGTCGAGGTCCACACCGTCATGTTTAACTTGGGTTCCGAAGTTGGCGCCGATGGCGTAGCTTACTTTCTGGTCTTGTGTCATTGTTTCTTGAGCTTTAACGGACAGGGCAGTGCTGGCGAGCACGACGCAGAGTCCGAGGGTTAATAATCTTTTCATTTTTATTGCTTTTAGATATTGATTCTCGTTAAGGGCCGCAAAAGTACAAAAAAGTAATGAAAAAATGTATATTTGCCTCATCAACTTTTCAGGTTTTGTAAGCCATGTCTCTGGATTGAGGTTCAATTCGCGTATGCGCTTTATAGCGTAATTGAGTTTTGTGAACCTGAATTTGGCATATATTGGTCACATGGTAAAACCTGGGCGCATCCGGTGCGCTGTGTGCGCGACTGAAACGTCTTTACTCCCTCATCTTTCCTAAAAGCGTGCCGGACGATATCTCCATCCGGCTGAAGGCAAACCATTTCTTCCCCAAATCTTTGAGCGAAGCCCCGATATGGAACACGGAGTCGTCAATGCAAAGGAACCGGTCGTGCGCCTGCGCGAATTCATGCACCTCAATAGGAGGATATTGTGAGTCGTGTTTCAGCATGTCGGCACTGAAAGTTGATGTAACCTTCTTGGTGTAGATGACCGCCTCAACCCCGTCCGCACGCTTGTCCAGCAAGGCCAGTGTCGTGTCATCCACATAGTTGTCGAACAATACCACCCGCTGCTTGGCACTCCGGATCAGGTCGCTGACAAACCGGTGTGCATCAAACACCTGGCCGTCGAAGAAGATGCCCTGGGAGGGTTCGAGACGAGCTTCGTCCAAACGGCGAAAAACTTCGTCAATGCGATTGTTTGTCACTGACAGTTGATTGAATAATAGCATTTGATTTTGCTCCATGTTCTCGAATTTACGGTAAATCTGCGACTCCGTAACCATCAAATGATGACGCATAATAACAAAAGCGTCTATGATTTGAACGCTAACCTCTACCGCTGTTTCACTATGCAAAACAGTCGAAAGCATGGCTACGCCTTGTTCTGTGAAAGCGTACGGCAGCACACTTGAATGCACCAGAGTCTTCAACCGGTCACAATTTGTGACCAGTTTATCAGTTTCATCTACAGATAGTTGAAACCGAAAATGGTCCGGAAACCGTTCTATATTCCTTTTGACCGCCTGGTTGAGCACCTTGGTTGTTACCCCATAAAGCCGTGCCAGGTCGCGGTCAATCATCACCTGCTGCCCGCGGAATTCCATGATCATCGCGCCGATAGACTCGGTGCTTTCAGTCATCATAGCTTCTGCTTTGTTTTCTATAGAATCAACATAAGTTTTGTGTGGTTGGATTTTGTCTTCCTGTTCCATGGTAATCGTTTTATTTAGAAATATTATTGTTGTTCATTGTCGCCCGCCTGTTGCCTGTTATCAGGCCTCAGGAGAATGACATTGCAAAGATACAATAATTGGCAATGTGAAGAATATTAATCGTGGTTTTGTTTTCGTTGAGACGCGCCATGGCACGTCTCTGCAGTGGATACCCCTGTTTTACGAAACCTTGCGGGTAAGGATTATTACTTTCTCTCCGGCGCGTAGCGTGGTGCCGAAGAGGTACACGTCGCCGCCGTCGCCCAGCTTGAGCTGCTTGCGCAGCTCTTCGGCTGTGAGCGGGAAGTTGCGCACCGCCACGTTGGCCTTGCCGATGTCCGCCAAATGCCGCTTTACCTCCTTCTTGTTGAACGGCACGACATTCTCTACGGTGAAAACCCGCCCAGGGAAGTCTGCCACGGGCTCGTCGCACGTGTACAGGTGCGAGTGCGCGTGCAACTTCCGCAGCCCGTACCGCGTGGCCACGCACTTGAACGCCCCGGCTTTCATCACGGCAGCGTTGGGCTCTAACAGATACTTGCCCACACCGTCGGCCAACTCGGGCATGGCGTCAGCCTCCTCCTGACTGCTGAACTGGAAATCCTGCACGTTTTCTCCCTGTATGTTAACAGCGTGATATTCAATATTCTCAACTTTGTCATGGCTGAGCAAGAACAGGATCTCTTTGCACTCGCCGTGCACCGCGAGCACATGTATCTCCCGCGTTTCCGGCAATTGCTGCAAGGCGGCCTTGAAGTCCAACATGGGCGACAACTTCACCAAAACCCCTTGGCGGGCTTTGCCGAGCAGCGTATCTTTGAACTCCGGCACGTTGGGTGTGCAGTCGGTCAGCGCGACCACCCGCTGCCCGTGTCCGTCCCTTCGCGAGGGATCGAGATAAAGGAGGTCCACTTCGGGCAACGTGGGCAATATCTCTTCCATGGTGCCTTGTCTGATCTGGATATTGCGGATTCCCATTGCGTGGATGTTGTGCTCAAACACTTCAAGTAATTCTGTAGATGGCTCTATATAAAATCCTTGTTGAAAGTATTTTGCTAATGCTATTATATCAACGCCAAAGCCACCTGTGAGGTCTGCAAAAGAGTCCCCGTGGACGAGGGATGCCTTGTAGCGTGCGGTGGCCTCCGACGAGCACTGCTCCATAGAGACGGTGGCCGGGAAGAGAATGTCGGGGTTGTTGTACATCTCAGGCAACTTCTCCTTGGCCTTCTGCCGTCCCTGTATCTGCTGCAACGCGAAAGGAAAATCAACATTCTCATCACGGCAGCCTTTCAGTGCCAATGCCCGAACATCATCGTTCTGATGATTGCGGATATAATCCCGTGTTGCCTGTGAAATGGTCATTTTTTCTGTATATGAGACGCGGCATGCCGCGTCTCTACTCTAATCTCTAATCTATCATCTCTAATCTTTAATGTAATTCTCCATCTTCTCCATCCAATGCATGGCCGCCCTGATGGTGGGGATCTTGTGGATGATGAACAGCAGCTTGCCCTTCACCTCTTTCAACTGGATGAGTGGGTGGTTGGCCTGCAGGAACCCCAAGACCTTGCCGAACTCCTCGGATTGGTAGTATTTGGAGGCGGAGTTGCCGATGAAATAGCCAGTCAGCGTGTTGTTTCTGAGGATGATTTTCTCGAAGTGTAATCTGCCGGCGATAAGTTTCAGCGGGATAGTCTGCAGCAGCTCCTGTGTGGGCTGGGGCAGGGGACCGAAGATGTCCTCGAGTTTCTTGCGGAAGACCTCCAGCTTTTCGGAATCCTTGATGCTCTCCAACTCTTTGTATAAACTCATGCGCTCGCTCACATTGCTCACGTAGTCGGAGGGGAAGAGCGCCTCGATGTCGGTCTCGATGATGCATTCGCGAGCAAGGAGTCCGGTATTGTCGGCCATCTCCAGTTGGCTGCCACCGTCTTCTTCTTTCATCTCCATGATTGCTTCCGAGAGAATCTTCTGGTACATCTCATAGCCGATGTCGTTGATGAAGCCGCTCTGGTCGGCGCCGAGGATGTTGCCGGCCCCGCGGATGTCAAGGTCGCGCAAGGCAATCTGGATGCCGCTGCCGATGTCGGAGAAGTCCTCGATGGCCTGCAACCGCTTGCGGGCTTGCTCGTTGATGACCTCGTAGGGCTTGGTGAACAAATAACAGTAGGCCTTTTGGTTGTTGCGTCCCACGCGCCCGCGCAGCTGGTGCAGCACATTCAGCGCAAAGTTCTGGGCATCATTGATAATCATCGTGTTGGCGTTCACGATATCCAGCCCCGATTCTACGATGGTGGTGGATACGAGCACGTCGTACTGATGGTTGATGAAGTCGGTCATGATTTTTTCTAACTGCTCGCCCTCCATCTGGCCGTGGCCGATGGCCACGCGGGCGGATGGGACTAGTCGCTGGATAAGTCCTGCCAACTCTTTGATGTTCTGTATCTTGTTGTGTACTACAAACACTTGGCCGTGGCGGTCCAATTCGTGCTGGATGGCTTCGCGCAACAGCTCTTCGTCAAATACGTGCACTTCAGTCTGGATGGGCTGGCGGTTGGGTGGGGGCGTGGTGATGACCGAAATATCGCGTGCGCCCATCAGCGAGAATTGCAGGGTGCGGGGGATTGGGGTGGCCGACATGGTCAGCGTATCCACGCTCACGCGCAGCTCGCGCAGCTTCTCCTTGGCCGCCACGCCAAACTTCTGCTCTTCATCGATGATGAGCAGTCCCAAGTCTTTGAATACCACATCTTTGCTCAATAACCGGTGCGTGCCGATGAGGATATCTACTTGACCCTCTTTTAGTCGTTGTAGCGTGTCTTTGATCTGTTTGTTTGTCTTGAACCGGTTGATGTATTCCACCTTACAGGGCATGTTGCACAGACGGTCGGAGAAGGTGGTGTAGTGTTGCAGTGCGAGCACGGTGGTGGGCACGAGCACGGCCACCTGCTTGCTGTCGCACACGGCCTTGAACGCCGCGCGGATTGCGATTTCCGTCTTGCCGAAGCCCACGTCGCCGCAGATGAGGCGGTCCATGGGATGATTGCTCTCCATGTCAGCCTTTACTTCGGCTAAGGTCTTGATTTGGTCGGGCGTGTCCTCGTAGATGAAGGAGGCCTCCAACTCGGTCTGCATGTAGTTGTCGGCGGAGTACGCAAATCCCTTGCGCGCCTTGCGCTGGGCATACAGTTTGATAAGGTCGATGGCCAGCTCCTTGATGCGCTTTTTGGTGCGCTCCTTGAGCTTGTCCCAAGTGCCCGAGCCGATGCGGTGCAGGGTGGGGGCGGTGCCGTCTTTGCCCACATATTTGGAAATCTTGTGCAGCGAATGCACGCTCACGTACAGGATGTCGCCACCTTTGTAGGTGAGCTTGATGACCTCCTGCTCTTTACCGTTCATTTCGGTCTTCTCCAATCCTTGGTAAATGCCGATGCCGAAGTCGATGTGCACCACATAATCGCCTGGCTGCAAGTCATATATCTCGCGCAGCGTGAAGGCTTCGCTCTTCTTGTAGCGGTCGCGGATGACCACGCGTTCGTGTTTCTCCAAAAACTGGTGGTCGGTATAGACGGCCAGTTTCCGTTCCTCATCGCGGAAACCTTCGTGCAAGATGTATCGGATGGGATGGTAGAGCGGCTCTATCTTGTAGTTGGTGGCGTTGTGCTTGTTGTACTTGTCCAGCAGATCCAGCATGATCTTGTAGAGGCGGTCGAGCTGCGACTGGTTCTCTGCCAAGAATACGCTTTGGATACCCTTCTCCATGTTGTCGATCCACTCCAGAAACAGGTAGTCGAAACTGCGACCGAAGTTGTTTTGCGGCTTCATGTTGAAGTTGATGGCCGGGCCGTCGTGCTCGCCTTTGCTGTTGACTAACAGGCGCACATGTCCGCTTGCGGCGCTGTCGAAGTCGCGCTTGCGGATGAAAAGGTCATCTACACGGATTTTTTCATTGTCAGCATTGGCCTCAAACTCGTCGGCCACGGTTTTGTGCACTTGGCCAATCTGGGTGCCGATGTCGGAGGGATTTTCCAGCCACAAGATGGTGTCGGCGGGCAGGAATTCTAACAGCGGCACACGCTCTTCTTCTTTGTTGACCGTCACGATCTTGGGCATGATGCGGATTTCCTGCTCCTCACGGATGGAGAGTTGTGTCTCTGGATTGAAAAAGCGTATGGATTCGATGGTGTCGCCGTCCAATTCTATACGGTAAGGGTATTCTTCGGAGTAAGAGAAGATGTCGAAGATGCTGCCGCGCCACGCGAACTGTCCGGGTTCAAAGACAAAGTCTTCTTGCAGGTATTCAAATTCATAGAGAAATTGCAGAAAAATATCGGTAGGTATTTCGCTGCCTTGCCTGATGGTGAAAGAGTTGTTGTTGAGGAACTTCTGCGTCACCACCTTCTCGGCCAGTGCCTCCGGATAGGTCACAATCAGGAAGTTGCCTTCGGGGTGGTTGGCAATTTTGTTGACGATTTCGGAGCGCAGCTTGACATTGGAATTGTCGATTTCGTCGGCGGTGTGGGCGCGCTTGAAGGAGGAGGGCAGGTAATGCACCTTTTTGTTGGGCAGGGGTTCGTTGCGGTCATTGAGCAACTTTTCCAGATCGTTGTAGAAATAGGCTGCCTTTTCGCGTGAGTTGAGCACAAACAGCTGTGTTGCTGCAGCATCTTGCGCGAGTTTGGAGGCCAAAAGAGAGTATGAGGAGCCCGTCAGACCATTCAAGGATATGGCCTGTTCAAGAGATGCCGACTGCAGCATTTGCCGAATTCGGGCAACTTCCGCAGGGCAAAACTGCGATTGAAGTTCTTCTATCGTCATAGGGCTGCAAAAGTACAAAATTTGAAGGAAAGTGGGGATGGAAATATCCAGTTTTAAAAGAAGAATGGATTACGGCCGAGGAAGCGGAATCTCAAAGGTTTCCTCATTATCCCAATAGGCTCTGATGTTGATGGATTTTGAATATTGATAGATGTTTTCAGGCTGTTGCTTGCGGTGGTAATTGCCTGCATCCCATCGACCGTTCAGGTTGCGATCCTCAATAACCTTGATAACGTATGTGCCTGGATTCAAGTACAAGTACGTAATCTTTTGGGTGGCAGTGAGCACGTCTTCCTGTATCAGATGGTTGTTGCTCCATAACTGCGTGATGTATTGGAATCCAGTCCCGGGCACTACGTACTCCATGGTCAGCGATCCGTAGTCTTTCTCGGCCTGGGTTACAAATGAGGCTTTGATGGAGTCGTTGCAGAGGCCGTTATAGCCGAAAAACACGGAATCGGGAATGGTGACAGTGTAATTCTTCTTGTCTTCAAAGACAATGGGCAAAGGCAGTTGCGTGACAAAGGTGTCCGGTACGGAAATCTTGTAAAAGGCTGTGTCGTTGCCACTTTTCTGGTGCGTGCAGACCGTCACGGTGATGGAGTCGCTGGGCTTGACGGGGTAACCGAACACCAGCGTGAGGGGTTTGAACCGGTGACCTTGGTTGAGTAGTCCTACGGAAAGTCTCTCTATGGGTACGTTTTTGTTGCCCCTGGGCTGTGCCTTTTTGGATTTATAGGGTGTAATCTGTACGGTGTCGGTCTGTCCGTCGGCGGTGAACAGATAGGAGAGCGTGTCGGTGAGGGGCTCTTTCAAGTGCCAGATAATAGTGTCTCCTCGGAGGTTGGTGCTCTCAAAGTGCGGCACATCCTGGCCAAGGGCATCGGTGGAGAACCTTTCAACAGGTGTTTTGTAGGGGAAAAGATAAATTCCCGCTGCCGTGTTCTCGTAGCGCATGAGCACAGGGACCGTATCTTCCATGACGAAGGCGGATAACCTGACCTTGGGCATGGTGTCCGGTTGTGGCGTGGCTTGTGCGGAAGTGTCCTTCGGCGCTTCATAAAAAGCAGTGCAGGGATGGTCGGCGAAGGCGACAGTCTCGTTGGGTAGATCATAGAGTAGGTTTCCGTTCAAGTCCTTCAGGGCGAAGATCTTGTAATCACCGCTGCGGATGTTTTGAAAATGGAAAGAACCGTCGCTGAGCGTCTTGGTCAGGTAGGAGGGCATGACCGTCATGGGCAGCGAGTCGATATCCTGATCGTAAAGGAACACGAACATGTTGTCGCACGGCTTCAGGGTTTGTGCATCGGTCACGGTGCCCGCCAGCGCAAAGGTGTCTATCTCGTCGCCAGTGGAAAAGCTGTAGTGGTAATAGCCGAGTTTGTTGTTCTCGTGGTAATCCTGTATGCAGTTGGAAAACACCATGTTGTAGGTGGTGTTTGCTTTCAGGGTGTCCTTGAATTTGATGACCAAAGTCTTTCCCTGGATGGTGTAGTTGGGTTGCTGCTCCATGGGCGGGGAGATGAGGATGTTCTCCGTCGGATTGTTCAAGGTGAAGTATTCGTCGAACGTGATTTTGACCACAGGATTGCGCATGCGCACGCTCCCGCTGGCCGGAGACTCGCTGGCCAATTTTGGAGGGTTCACATCCTTCTCGCCACCAGTTGGGGTGACGATCTTGGCGCAGGCTCCCAGCAGCAACATTAATAATATGTATAGGGATATCCGTCTCAATCTGTTCGGAATTTTGCAGCCGCAAAAATACAAAAATAGTTGGTTGGCGTTCGTGTGCGGTTAGTTGTTCTTGCTGTAATAGGTAACGTCGGTGCGCTTGTCCCAGCCCTGCGAGGCCCAGAATGCTTGCCCGAGTTCATTGGTGTTCAGCACCAGCAGCCCGTTCTTCTTGATGCCTTCGGCTTCGATGGCTTTGTAGGCTTCTGCCAGCAGCTTCTTGCCAATGCCCTGGTTGCGCAGGTCGGTGCGCACGACCGTGTGGTAGATGTACGCCCGCCGGCCGTCGATGCCGCACAGCAGCACACCCACGATTTCGCCGTCCAACACGGCCACGAAATTGGAAGTTGGATTTTTGCGCAGGAACTTGGTGATACCCTCTTCGGAGTCGTCATAGCTGCGCAAAGCCATGCCTTCGGTGATAGTCCACAGGTGATACACTTGCTGGTAGTCTTCCGCCGTCATGAGGCGAATGATAAGATTTTCCATATTTGATTTTTTATAAAGGATTTATATTTACGGTGATAGCGTATTGAGTTTCTTTTTCGATGGGAGATAAAGATAGAAAACCGCTGTGCCAACGGCCCTTCTTGAACTTCAAAGGCGGTTGGTGGCTTGCATATTCTTGGAGTTTCCCGGCTATTGGCGAGAATTCCAATTGCATGGTTCCTTGCGAGTCGTGGTGTACATACCGCTCGTAGAGGATGTGCGCCGCCATGCCCATGGTCATGCGCAGGTTCATCTCTACCATTGGATTCAGTTTGTATTCATTATCCTGTTGGTAGATGAACATGTCCACGCCAAGATACCCATCGTATTGAGGCGCGATGTGTTGTCCAATATATTGTGTTAGTGCGTCCTGCAAAAGATGCAAATCATTAAGAGATACCCATTGTGTAAGTGTTCTTTCGATGTTTTCGTCTTTCATCAGGAGATTGCCGGCGTAACCGTAATGGCGTGTGCTGAAGAGCGAGTAGCCGCTGAAGGTTGCTTGCCCTTTGTCACATTTGAACTCCATTGCGAAGTCTTGTACCACTTCGTGCAGCGGTTCGGCCAGAATGGAGCCCTGCCGGCGGATCACGCCACCGCCTTGCCGCAGCAGAGTGGGGGAGCACTCCCCGTGCGCGTACAGGTGCCCGCGCCCGTTGCCCGAGTAGGGCGATTTGAAGATGACATTGCGATGGTCAGCTACGTATTGCTGCATTTCGTCAGTGGAAAACAATTCCTGCGCGGCCTCAGGAAGTGCCATGTCGGGCAGCGCTTGCTGTAGGAAATGATGGGCTTCGATGGTCTTGCGTCGGTGCGCCAGTGCTCGTATGTTCGAGAGTTTTGCTCCGTCTGCTTGGAATTTGTCACCCAACAGGTCCTTGCACTGTCGCGCGACGAGCGGGTTCCAACCCCAGGGTTGGATGCGGCTAACAGGTTCAGGCAAAGTGGCCAGCTTTTGGCCTTGGAGCGACAGAAACGGTTCCGCATCGGCGTAGGGCAGGTAGATGAACCCATCTTCGGAGACGATGTGTCGGAGAAATGGCGCGCAGTCGTGCGCGAACTTGACCGCCGAAGCGGGCGGCACAAAGTGCGGCTCGTTGTTGGCCAACGCGTAGTCGTGCTCCGGATTGAAAATGTAGAGGGTCATGTCCGCCAGCTTCTATTTTCCGATGCAGAATTTGCCGAAAATGTTGTCCAACAGCTCGTCGGTGGTCACGGTGCCGGTGAGACATCCTATGTCGTACAGCGCCACGCGCACGTCCTCCGCCAACAGATCGGTTGGAATTTGGCCGGAGATGCCTTGCTCAATGCGGCCAATGGCAGCCTGGATGTCCAAGAGCACCGCATAGTGCCGCTCGTTGGTGAGCAGCGTGGCATCCTGTACCTTGTGTTGTTGGATGAATTGCCGCAGCCGTTCCTCCACCTCGCCCAAGTTGACTTTCCGCTTGGCCGAGATGAAAAGGATATCCAGATCGTGCCAGTCGCGGAAATGCTCCGGCATAGTTTCGAGCTCGTCTATCTTGTTGGCGATGACCACTAATTGCTTGTCAGCCAGGTCAAGGTGTGCGCTCAATTCTTGTATCTCAGCGCGTATGTCCTCTGGTTTGCTCAGGGTTACATCTACCATGTAGAGGATGATGGCCGCCTGGTTGATGGCCTGGTAGGTGCGCTCAATGCCGATGCTCTCGAGCGTGTCGTCCGATTGGCGGATGCCGGCAGTGTCGATGAAGCGGAACAGCGTGCCGTCAATGTTGAAGGTGTCCTCCACCGTGTCGCGTGTGGTGCCCGGGATAGGGGAGACGATGGCGCGGTCCTGCTGCAGGAGCGCGTTCAACAGCGTGGATTTGCCTACGTTGGGCTGCCCGACGATGGCGACCGGAATGCCGGTCTTGAGCACGTTCCCGATTTTGAAGGAATGGATCAGCTGCTCTACCTCGCCGCGCAATTCGGTCAGCAGGTTGGTCAGCTCCTCACGGTTGGCGAATTCTACTTCTTCTTCGCTAAAATCCAACTCTAACTCCAATAATGAAGACAGCTGCACCAACTGCTCGCGCAATAGATGAAGTTTTTTGGAAAAGGTACCTTTTAGCTGGCTGATGGCCAGTTTGTGCGTGCTTTCCGATTGGGAGTCGATCAGGTCGGCCACGGCTTCGGCCTGCGGGAGGTCCAGCTTGCCGTTGAGGAAGGCGCGTTGCGTGAACTCGCCGGGTTGAGCCATTCTGCAGCCTCGCTCCACCAACATCTCCATGATTTTCCGTTGGATGTAAATGGAACCGTGGCAGGAAATCTCCACCATGTCCTCGCCCGTATAAGAACGCGGTGCCGCGAACTTGGTTACCACCACCTGGTCAATGACTTGCCCGTCGTCTATGATTTGGGCAAATCGGGCGTTCTGGGGAGGAATCTTTGGGAAATCCTTCAGGGAGAATATTTTGGCTGCAATGGGAAATGCCTGTTCGCCGGAAATCCGTAGCATGGCGATGGCCCCGATGCCCGCCGGAGTGGATATAGCGCAGATGGTGTCTTTCATAAGTAGATAATTTGCGGGCAAAAATACAAAAATGAAAGGGAAGAATGTCTTTTTTGAGAAAAATGTTGTATGTTTGCACGTTCTTTTTCAAAATGATTTATTGATTATGAGAAAACTGCCCTTGTTTATAGGTATTATATTGGTTTCCTGTATGTTATGTACGACTTCCTGCGAACAAAACAAAGTTACGTGCGGGTCGTGCAAGTTTGAGTTATTGCCGGATTCCGTCATGGATGTGGATTATAATTTGTATTCACAGGTGAAAATAGGGAATCAGACATGGCTCGGTGAGAATTTGCGATGCACTCATTATGCTAATGGGGCACCAATCGATATTTTGGATACAATGGTGTGTGCTAGATATGTATTCCCGTTTGGACAGGTGGACAGTATTCAAAAATATGGTGTCTTGTACAATTGGGCTGCTGCACGTGGTCTGAACGATTCTGTGGTGAAAACCGACCGTGTGCAGGGACTTTGCCCGCAAGGCTTCCACTTGCCTACGGATGAGGAGTGGCATGATCTGGTCTATTTTGTGTCCAACTGCTCCTCCACCAAGAAAAAGACATCAGTGGCCAAATCACTGGCTGCCCACGATTCTTGCTGGCGTATTTCAACCATCCCTAATACGCCTGGTTTTGTTGAGGATTCGCTGGTTGATACGAATAATTTTTCTCGCTTTGCTGCCATTCCGGTCGGAAATAGTTTTGAAAATCCCGCCACTGGCGAGCTTCGCTTTTATAATTTCAAAAGCGGAGCAAATTTCTGGAGCTCAACACCTTATGGTTATAAGGCAGGAGAGAAAACCCTCACCAATCCCAATGCCTATGGGCGCTATATTGGCTATAATGACGTGGTGGCCAATAAAAGTGTGAGCAACAAAAAAGCCTACTTCTCAATTAGGTGTATTAAAGACAAGTAATAGCGATATTACTTTGGAATCGGTTTTTCACTTTGAGATGGTTGACTGATCATGGTCTATCTCAACGATCATACGGATGTGCTTGACATGGAGGCAGCTTTGGCCGAGGTTTCTGCACAGCGTCGCGAACAGGCGATGAAATTCCGGCACGAGAACGGCAAACGTCTTTGTCTGGCGGTTTATCTTCTGTTGAAAAAAGGTCTTCATGAAGAGTATGGCATCGCCGAGAATCCTGTTTTGGGTTATTCGGAAGACGGAAAGCCTTTCCTTTTGGATTATCCTGACATTTACTTCAACTTCAGCCATTCCGGCAACGTGGCCCTGTGTGCCCTCAGCGACCAGCCCGTGGGAGTGGATGTGGAGACGCTCCGCAACATCACCCCATCGTTGATCAATTATACGATGAACGATAGTGAGCAGGAACAAATCAACGCATCGTCGAATCCTACCATGCAGTTTCTTTACTTTTGGACGAGAAAGGAGGCCCTTCTCAAACTTACGGGTGAAGGTATCCACAACGATATGAAAATGGTGCTGTCGGAATCGGAGAATTATCTTTTTGAAACTGTTCAGAAAGAAGAATACATCTATTCCATTGCAAAATACCGCAATCTTCCTTGATTCTGCAGCTTAGGTGTGGATACAAAAAAAGCATCCATCTGGATGCTTGGCTTTAAGTACCGAAGGTGGGACTTGAACCCACACGCTCGCAATGAGCAAGGGATTTTAAGTCCCTCGTGTCTACCATTCCACCACTTCGGCGCGTTCATAGAACGTCTCATTTTTGAGGCTGCAAAAATACAAAAAAAAATCGGATTCTTATCTGCCCAGCAAAAAAATGCACGGACGTTTGTCCAAAGCGTTGCGTTCGTCTTCGAAATATTTGCGCCATTTGGAAACAGACTGCGTTTTCAGGAAAGCATTCTCGGAGGTCAGGCCGGCGGCGATGCAGAGGCGTGTGGCGGGCTCGCAAACCTTGCAGATGGAGTCTGCCATGCGCCGGTTTCTATAGGGAGTCTCAATGAACAGTTGCGTTTGCCCAGTCTTGATGGTGATAGCCTCCAGGGACTTGATTCGCTTTTCACGATCATACTGGTCCACTGGCAGATAGCCATGGAAAGTGAAGTTCTGTCCGTTCAGACCGCTTCCCATCAGTGCAAGGATGATGGAGCTGGGCCCGATGAGCGGCACCACCTCGATGCCGAGCTGGTGGGCCTTGGCCACAGCTATGTTGCCCGGGTCCGCCACGCAGGGCACGCCTGCCTCCGACATCAAGCCTACGTTGTGGCCGTCCAGACAGGGTTGCAGGTACTCGTTCAACTCCACGCCCTGCGTGTGCTCGTTGAGTTCGAAGAATTGCAACTCGTCAATCTTTTTCCGGATGCCTGCATAGCGCAGAAAACGCCGTGCTGTGCGCAGCTCCTCCACGATGTAAGTGTCAATCTGATTGATGATCTCCGCGTTGAAGGCCGGGAAGAAGCTTCCGAACTCGCCTTCGGCGATTGGAGTGGGAATGAGGTATAATTTGCCAGTCATTTGGGATTGTTAATGATGGTGGAGAAGACGGGATTCGAACCCGCGACCCCTTGATTGCGAACCAAGTGCTCTACCAGCTGAGCTACATCCCCATTCGCGAAGCCTTCCGCGTGAGGAAGGCTTTCCTGTTTTGCGGCCGCGAAAATACACTTTTTATGGATATGGGAAAAGGCATATAAGCCAATAAAATCGTATTTTTGCCGCAAATTTAATGCGTATGGCAAGAAATGAAAAAGAACTGGACGGCGTGACCTTGTTGGGCAACCAGAATACCCAATACCAGTACGATTACACCCCGGAAGTGTTGGAGACTTTTGAAAATAAACATCCTGAAAATGAATATATTGTGACGCTGGATTGTCCGGAATTCACCTCGTTGTGCCCCAAGACCGGCCAGCCCGATTTCGGTCACATCATCATCAACTACATCCCGCGCGTGCGCATGGTGGAGAGCAAGAGCCTGAAACTCTATCTCTTCAGCTTCCGCAATCACGGTGATTTTCACGAGGATTGCGTGAATATCATCATGAAAGATCTGGTGAAACTGATGGATCCCAAATATTTGGAGGTGATTGGACTGTTCAACCCGCGTGGCGGCATCTCCATCAAACCTTTTGCCAATTACGGTGACAAGGATCATCAGGAAATGGTGAAACAGCGTTTATTGGCTAATTTCCATCAAAAATAGGGTAGAAGTATGGAAAAAGATTCCGTCATCGTCATCTCGGGCGGCATGGACTCGACCACCATGCTGTACGAATATCGGGAGCAGATTGCGCTGGCTGTCACCTTTGATTATGGCTCCACGCAGAACGCCCGCGAACGCGAGTTTGCTATCATGCATTGCAAGCGGCTGGGTATTAAGCATTTGATAATTCCATTGGACTTTATGCGCCAATACTTCAAAAGTGCCCTTTTGGGTGCTCCGGAGGATATTCCCGAGGGCAATTATGACGATGAGAACATGAAATCGACGGTGGTGCCCTTCCGTAATGGCATCATGCTGGCCATTGCCTGTGGCATTGCGGAAAGCAACGGTCTCAAGCGCGTGCTGATTGCCAATCACGCCGGCGATCACGCCATCTATCCCGATTGCCGCCCGAACTTCGTCAAGGCCATGTCGGAGGCGATGAGTGCGGGCACTTATGAGAATGTCACGGTTTTTGCCCCGTACACCGGCTTGAGTAAGGTGGATATTGCCCAGAAAGGCAAGCAGTTGGGTTTGGATTACAGCGAAACCTACTCATGCTACAAGGGCGGCGAGAAACACTGTGGAAAATGCGGCACCTGCCGCGAACGCATCGAAGCCCTCCGCGAAGCTGGAATACAGGACACGACAATTTACGCTCCCTAATTTCAGTCTCCAGTCTTCAGTCTTAAGTCTCCAAAATATCTCTAAACTTTAAACTCTAAACTCTAAACTATATATGTATTACGTACGAAAAACCCTCGAAATCTCCTCTTGTCACCAGTTGTATCTCGATTACGAGAGCAAATGCGAGAATTTGCATGGACACAATTGGAAAATCAATGTCTATTGCCGTGCCAAAGAGCTGGACAGCAACGGGATGGTGTGCGATTTCACGGAGATCAAACGCCTGATACACGGGCGCATAGATCACAAAAACCTTAACGAGGTGCTCGATTTCAATCCCACGGCCGAGAATTTGGCCAAGTGGATTGTGGATACGGTACCCAACTGTTACCGCGCGGATGTGTGGGAGTCGCGTGACAACAAGGCCTCCTACATTGCGGACGATGCCGTGCAAAATTTCGATTAGATGTACAGGATCAACGAGATATTCCACTCTTTGCAGGGCGAGGGCTATCATACCGGCACGCCCGCGGTGTTTGTGCGCTTCAGCGGCTGCAATTTGCGTTGTGCTTTTTGCGACACGCAGCACCAATCCCATGTGATGATGTCGTTGGAAGAGATCATCCGCGAGGTGAACCGCTACGAGAACGCACCGTTGGTGGTGCTCACGGGAGGTGAGCCGTCGCTGTTTGTGGACGATGCATTTGTGCGTGCGCTGAAGGAGCAGACGGGCAAGATGGTGGCCATCGAGACGAACGGCACGCGCGCGCTGCCGCCTTCGTTGGATTGGGTGACGTTCTCGCCGAAGACCGGTTTTGAGGGCGGCGACAATGAGCCCTGCGTGCTCACCCGCTGCGACGAGCTCAAAGTGGTCTATTGTGGGCAGAACCTCCATGTTTACGACAAAATTGAAACCAAATACCGCTTCCTGCAGCCCTGCTACTGTGATGATGCTGCGCAACGCCAAGCCAACCTTGCCGCGTGCGTGGAGGCTGTCATGCAGAATCCCGGCTGGCGGCTCTCGCTGCAAGTGCATAGGGTGTTGGGGATACGGTGATAAGGGATTAGAGACGGAGAACCATTTTTTTCTATCTTTGCCCTGTCGTTCCATCCGAGACCGGGATGGGATTGCGGGAGGGCGGCGATGAAAACAACAAAGTATTTTTTATAACACAACAATTATCATGAAACAGGAAGACAAAATCCAACCACACAAAACTTATGTCAGCACTATCGAGAATGCAACAGCCATGCCGATGGCTGGAACCACTGAGTCCATCGGAGCGATGATCATGGAATTCCGCGGGCAGCAGGTGATGATTGACCGCGATTTGGCGCGGCTTTATGGGGTGACGACCAGTTTACCGTATGATCCGGAGTGCCAAGCAGCGCATAGTATTGTTTGACAACTATGTGGACGACACGACATTGGCCTTGCTGGACAAGCGTGCAGACGGGGTTGAAGCAGTCATCTACACGAAGAAAGTCACATCAATCCTCAGTGCCGATGTGCTGAAAATAACAAAAATCAAAATATTAGTTCTGTATGATAATACCACAAGAAAACAACAAAGAAGCCCTTAAGCAACGGGAAGCGTTCATTTCGCAAGTGTATCGTGATTGGACAGCTAATAACCCAAGCAAGTCGGTTTACAATTACTCCTTGAAAGATTGTATCAACATCCGTTATCTTTCTATTACAGAAACCGTTCGCCATGCAGCAAAAACATATATATCAACACTTGCGATGCTGCAACTAGACACCATATTGCGCTATTCCGTTAAAATTGGCAAACCTAAACCGCCAAAAAAAGGTGTGAAAAACCAGGCGTCTTTTTCTCAAATGCAGGAAATGCAATGTCGTTTGGTAGGAGTCGGAACAGTGAAAATGATGGTGGGGGTTAAGAAGCGGACCGGTGAAAAGATCCAATACTGCATCACTGCAATACAGGCATAATAAAAAAGAAATCAAATAGGTCGGCTCTCTTGGACGGTCATCGCCGAATTGTGGACGTCTAAACGGACTGTTCCCCTCTTGATTTCCGCTGCAAAAATACACATTTTTCCTTATGGCGATGATGGTTGGTGCTTATTTTTCTTGAAGCGACTGCCGCAATGGTATTATTCCGCCCTCACTCATACCTCCCCAGCGCCTCCCATAAGCTCCCGGTGTGCTCCTCCACCAGCGACTGCGGGGGAAGGATTTTGATGTTGGGGGCGAGATATTGTTGAGCTTCGTGCAGAAAGCAAATAGGGGAAAGAATTCTTTAACCAGTTGTCTCCTTGCTCCTGAGATAGACTTGAGCGCCGAGTTCATTACTGCAATTTGGCGCGATAATGATGCAACTGAAAGTTCAAATGATGCAACTAATATTGGAACTAACCTTGGAACTAATGATGCAACTAATACTGGTGCTAACAGCTTGATAAACAATACTAATAGGACTACTAATGTTGGAACTAATATTGGAACTTCCGGCAACAATGTTGCAACTGACTTTTTGGCTGAGAACAAGCGAATCGTTGATAGAATAGTCAAAAAGAAAGTCAAGCCAAGAATGACAAAAGAACAGTTGAGGGAGTGCATTGTTGAAGCATGTGTTGTAGATCATTCAATTGATGAATTAGCAACACTTTTGAAAAAAAGTCCGGACTATTTGCAAAATTTCGTTATCCCTGATTTAGTTGCCGACGGAACACTCCTACGTACCAAACCGAGCCACAGCCCTGGTCAAACATACATGACAAATCCAAAACTTGACAAATAGAACATTTACCCCTGCGCAAATAGGTTGCGCGATAAAGTTGTATCTTTGCGGGCGAAAAGGATAAAACGATAGACATTATGCCAGCCAACAAAAACGCCGTCACGCGATACTATATAATTGACAAATTGCTTGCCAATCGTTATAAGAACTATTCTGTTGCCGATATATGTGAATTGGTGAATGAAGAATTAGAAGAGAGGAAAATGAAAGCAAGCATTCGCACAATCCAATATGACATCAACTATATAGAAAATGATGGTCCCTTTCTTGCAGATATTGAACGTTATCAAATTGACGTGGTCAGCAAAAATAATCCTGATCTTACGGTAAAAAAAGACTGTTTGCGTTATGCGGACCCATCGTTCTCCATCTTTAAGAAACCATTGACCGAGGATGAGAAGTATCTGCTTTCGGAAGCTTTGTCTTTGCTGGGACAATTTGACGGTCTTCCGAATCTTGACGGATTAGAGAGGCTAAAAGGTAGCTTGAATCTTAAAGAAAAGCGCCAAATCGTTTCTTTTACCAAGAATCCGTTGGAGAACTCAACTCTATTCGGAGAGCTTTTTACTGCTATATCTCAGCAACAGGTGTTGGAACTTCATTATCACACCTTTGATGCCCTCGACAATGTGAAACAGGTGATTATTCATCCGCACTTGTTGAAAGAGTACAATCGTAGATGGTATCTCTTTGCTTCTTCGGAGGATACTGGTAGATTGCTTAACTTCAGGTTGGACCAGATTGACCGATTCGATATGCTATCAAGTCATCAGTATATCCCATACCCCGGAAACCTAAATGAGCGTTTTGAGGATATTATTGGTGTGTCCCTTTATGATGATAGACCTTTGCAAACTATCACCTTCTGGGTAAGTGATTATTCCAAGAACTATGTCGCCACCAAGCCCTTACACGAATCGCAACGCCACTATCGCGGCAAGAGAGAGGCAGAGTTGCGTCAGCAGTATCCAATGCTAAAAGGAGGTTACTTCATTTCCATTGAATGCATCGAGAACTACGAACTTATTCGGGAACTGACTTCGTTTGGAAAAGAATTGATTGTTCTTTCTCCAGAAGAAATTCGATGCCGAGTAATTGAACGAGTGAAAGAGATGAACCAAGCCTATAATAGTACAAATGACGAATTTTGATAAAAATATTCCTTACGCAAATAAGTTGCGCGAGATAGTTGTATTTTTGCGAACGAAAAAAAACAGAGAAGAATATGGAAGATAAAAAAAACATGAACCCGATTTTTAGTCTGAAAAACTTCCGCTCTTTTGGCGAAGATGGAGCCGATTTTGAACTTGCCCCGATTACCATATTGACAGGATGCAATAGTGCAGGGAAGAGTTCGCTAGTGAAAGCGTTGATGTTGTTATCATCGGGTTCGGAAGGTGGCAGTCGTACGGAGAATTTGAAATTATCTTCAAAAGAATTATGCCTCGGAGGATATAAAAATGTTGCTCACAAAGACGGCCACATTATTATGTCATATACTATATGGTCTGCTGATCTTCAAGATACTCTCGTTGTTACGAGAAAGTATTGTATGCAACGAAACGATGAATTGAACGACGGGGATTTGGATTATCTTACGGTAGAGAAATCAGATGGTACTCTCATCTATAAAGGAGGGGATCAGTATTCGGAAAACGAGCAACACGATGATGCAATCAAGGAAGAGTTCAATAGGTTTTATGCTGTGGGATGCTATATGCGTTTAATGGAACTGTTGCCAATTCTTGAAAGTTTGAAAAAAGATAAGTCTATTGATGATGAATCGCTACAAGATAAAGTCAAACTGTGTGATGAAGCAGTAAGAATAGTTAAAGAAAAATTGAAATCTGTAGGAGTTAGTGAATTCGATGCTGCTATGCTTTGGAAGGAATTCGACCATCATGCTTTTTATACAATAATCAAGGCAGAGGACACAGCTTGGGATAGGGGAAACACTGTTACTGTTTCTGATTTAATGAAGACGCCCGATGAGGAGGAAATAGAATTTATGTTACGAGAATTCATTGATCATATTGTGGATGATGTTCGTACTCCTTTCTTTACCAAACAGCCAATTTATATCAACTCCGCATCAGCACAGATTGAAAGGCTATATACTGTTAGTGATGATAATAAGATGTGCAAAGCATTACGCGAGTTGAATAGACGAAAAATACAATATGATAAAGAAAAAGAATGTGTTTTAGGCTGCGTAGACCCTTACTGCATTATTCGTAAACCGGGGAGTTTTCTTGATAAATGGTTAGATAAGTTCGAGATAGGCAAAAGTGTTGAAGTTAAGGGAACTGACCAAGGTCTTGGGCTTATGGCTTATTTGACAAACTACAAAGAAGAAACAAGACTCTTGGCAGATGAAGGCTATGGAATAACACAACTAGTGGCTCTTTTGCTACAAATTGACAACTGTATTCCTATCTTTTTAGGATGTGATGAGGATACTCTCATCAAAGAACATAAAAAGGTTTATAATTACGAACCCAAAACAATTTGTGTCGAGGAGCCCGAGGTTCACCTACATCCAAAATATCAATCAATGTTAGCAGAGATGTTTGTTGAGGCGTATCAAAAATACAACATTCATTTTATTATTGAGACTCACAGCGAATATCTTATTCGCAAGCTTCAGGTAATGGTAGCTGACAAAGAAAATACTCTTACCTCTAATGATGTGTCACTCAATTATGTTGAGAAAAATGAGGAAGGTGTTTCTCATAACCGTCAGATAAAGGTTCTTGAAGACGGACGATTGTGCGAGCCATTTGGTCCAGGCTTTTTTGATGAGGCAACAGATTTGTCTATGCGTTTGTTAAAAATGAAGATGGAGGCAAAATGAAAAAAGGGAAAATCTACCTTCAATTCGGCTTTTGGAAGGCTGTGAAGAAATTTGACATAGATGTTTTTGGCCCCAATGCATGGGACTTGTTCTGTGTTTTGCAAGCAAACACTGTTCAAGCGGAAATACCAATTGAGGATTTTGGCCAAGATGATTTTTTAAGTATTTTATGGCATAAAACTGGTGGGAGTTGTTTTGCTGAAAAAGGACAGATCGATGCAATTATTAGAGAAGATGGTTTTTCGATAGAGAAACTATGTTCGGTTTTTTTGCTTGATAAAGATAAAAATGCTTGTAATAATTATGCTAAAAAGAAAGGTATTTTATGCTTAAACGCCGAAATGTTATCAAGCAAAAAACATCTTATAACCGGTAAAAAAATACATTTTGAATTTCACCAAAAAGGGGATTTTTATGGACTAAAGAAGTTTTTTTCAATTCCTTGTAACTCTATGATTCTCATAGATCCTCATATATTGAATGACAGGAAATATATCCAATATCACTTAAAACATCTTTTTAGAAATATATTACCGGAATCATTAAATATCCCTTTTGATATTTCTATTTTTAGTGGAATTGGTGGCAACAACTTTGATAACGAGGAATTAGGACAATCATTTTACAAAGAAATACTTGAAATGCTTCAAGATATTCGGCCCAATTTAAAATTTTCATTTACATTATATCAAATACCAGCACAAGGTGAGGGGTGGCACGATAGATTCGTTTTAACAAACAATCTGATGATAGAAGCATCTGGCGGATTTAGTGTTTTTGGTCCTGTTGAACGTGAAATTAAAGCTCAAAAAGATTGTACTTTCCACGTTTGTCAACCAACTTTAGACAAAAATGGCGATACAGAAGATTATTATAATTGGATAAAAAAAACTTCAAAGGAATCTCATAAAGAGGCCAGATATCAACATAGAAGATTTGGAACTAAAGAAAACCGTTTTAATCGATTATTCGATTTGGTGGATTAAATAGTGTTATTTAACATACCTCATTCGAAGAGTATTTGTAAGTCTTCACCAAGAATATCACATACTAGTTTTCCGTTTTCATCAATTAACATCTTGTTTCCTATAGAAGTTGTATAGTTGAGAATAGGTATATCTGCCAACATAGACTTCAATATTATGAATTCAGGCGATTCTTTATAATCATAGACTTTAGGTAAACAAAGGATAACGGCGATTAATGCGTCATCCCAATAAAGATATTTCTCAGTTGCACCTTCTTCTTTGATTAAAATCCTCAGTTCTTGTTCATATTCCCAGTCAAGAGATTTGGTGAAGAAAATGTTCTCAAGATTATCTTCTATATATTTTTCTACTGCTTCTTGAGAATCTCCCTCCGTGAATACTGCATTTGAAGAATTAGGCAAATAATTGATTGGAGCAATTTTTGCTTTTTCACCAAATTGTTCAACAACCCTTTGAGACAACTTGTCTTTATCAAAAACCAAACATGCACCATTACCTCCTTGTGCATAGTGTCCCCACAAAGGATCAATATAAAAGCCACGATGATAAAGTGCGTCTAATGTAAGACTTATGGATTGATATTTTGATAACTCATCATTTATTATATCTGCAGGAGCCATACCATAAACATCTCTTTTTACTTCAGCAATATCATTCATATTCTCAAAACGACCAAATTTTAAAGATTTGGTTGCAATGATTCTCAATGCAAATTCAAATTTCGTAAAATGAAACACATGTTTACCTGAAAATACCATAAATGGATTCATATTTTAAAGTTTTTTGTTGTAGCAAAGATAACATTTTTGTCCGTGCTCGTTTGCGGTAAATTGAAGTAATATAGTTTTAATTGCGTTCGCGCAAATTGGTTGCGCATGGCGGTTGTACTTTTGCACCCGAAAAACAAAGGCAACCAACCAATATGGAGAATATCGAGACCTGTTTTGACAAGTCCAACATTGAACAGCAGAAGGCTTTCGAACTTGTGGCCTATACCAACACCAGCCTGTTTATCACTGGTAAGGCTGGTACGGGTAAAACCACTTTTGTGAAAAGGATCCAAAAGGAAATCAACAAAAACTTTCTGGTCCTTGCCCCCACAGGTATAGCAGCACTCAATGTTGGAGGTCAAACGATGCATTCCTTCTTTGGTTTTCCTTTGGAGATAATTGGTCCTACAACCCACATGGAAGTGTCGTTGGCGAAAAGGCGCGTGCTGGAGAAGACAGATACCATTATTATTGATGAGGCATCAATGGTTAGAGCCGATATGGTGGACGGCATGGATAGATTTCTCAGATCTTTATCCTATTCGCATTTGCCCTTTGGAGGCAAGCAGATAGTCTTTGTGGGTGACTTATTTCAATTGCCACCAGTATATAAGCAGGAGACGGCAGATGAAGATATGCTCCGTGACTATTATGGAAATGGCACTCCTTATTTCTACAAGGCGTATGCACTGAAACGAATGAATCTGCCCAAGATAGAGTTCCAGAAGGTTTATCGCCAGAAGGATCAGCCATTCTTGGACATCTTGGACCGTATGCGTGTGGGCGAGAATAAACAAGAGGATTTTGAAATCATCAATGAGCATGTAAGTTCTGATGACAAAGTGGGTGATTATTCGGTAACCCTGACGGCGTATAATCGAATTGCGGAAAGCATTAATGAGATGAGGTTGGACGAGATAGAAGCAGAGGAATTCTGTTATGAAGGTGTTTTGGATGGAAAATTCAAGATACAAGATGCTCCTGTACCGGTCAAACTGAATCTGAAGGTCGGTGCACAGGTTATTTTCTGCCGCAATGATTATCCAAGAGGTGTGGTCAACGGCACTATTGCCATAGTGAACAAATTGACTGATGAGCAAATTGTTGTAGTCTTGGAAAATGGCGAAATAATCGATGTTAGAAAAATGGTGTGGGAAAGCAAGGAGAGTGTGTATAACGAAGAGACCCGAAAGATTGAGTCGAAGGTTGTGGGAAGCTTTACACAATATCCTTTAAAGCTGGCTTGGGCTATCACCATAAACAAGTCACAAGGAATGACATTCGACCGCATGCATTTTGATTTGACACGAGGAACTTTCGCCCCTGGGCAAGCATACGTGGCCATCAGCCGAATGCGTACGCTGGAGGGGCTAACATTGAGCAACAAGTTGTACTCGTATCATATCAAACAGAATGCTGAGATCAGGGCATTTGCCAATTCGTTCAACGATGTGCCGATGATAGATGAAGAGTACAAATTCGGCAAGGAGTTTACCACATGTTTTAATGATCATGACTATGATGGTGCTGCGCAAGTGTGCATGAAACAAGTTATTGCCAAAATCAAGAGTGGAGACTACAGAAATGCCGCCCTCGTCGCCAAACGGATGTTCGATGTGATGCTTGACGATGAATGTTTGCATGATGCCACAAAGAATGTTCCGTTGCTAAAAGACTGCAGCATGACTTGTGACTTTTTGAATGCAGTATTGTGCATCTATGGAGGGCGATATGAGGAAGCTATAGGATATTCGGATATGGTGTCTGACAAAAAGACTGCACAAAAAAAGAGTCCCTGTCTTGAAGGCTTGTTTATTAAAGCTAAAGCATTGTATCGTTTGGAACGATATGAAGAAGCTGACAAAATGTCTGAATTTATCCGAGAAATTTCAACCAATTCGGATGAAAAGATAGCTATTGACAAGAAACAGTATCTATTTGAAGCGCAACTCAATCAAAAACTTGGTCATTCGAATCTCGAAACTTGCCGACATCTAGTAAAGCTCTGTCCAGAATATTTGCCCGCTTATATGATGATTCGCAAAGAAGCATTTGCTAACGACCTGCATATTGAAATAGATGAGGAAAAAGAGAAAAATGCTTTTGTGTTAGCATTCAACGATAAAGCTGTTTCTGATACGGACTTTGAAAAGCAACTTAAAGAGGCAGACAAAACCAGTTCCGAGTTTCAGATATTTAGCCGGAGAGCACGGAGAGTTAATGCAACTGAATAGATGTTTGTCTTATACTACACGCAAATTTCAAAATAAAAAAATAATATTATGAACATTTTCAATCAATTTAGACAGTATTTAGA
>Ga0310690_10000569_pt1 | contig 76471 bp, 60 predicted proteins | sample AusTroGonzalo_MG_2_FD_207661 | JGI IMG/M metagenome (GOLD analysis project Ga0310690, IMG submission 207661) | Bovine rumen microbial communities from tropical cattle in Woodstock, Queensland, Australia - Gonzalo_04 (v2) (version 2) | ecosystem: Host-associated > Mammals > Digestive system >...
TGATAAGTGGACTACCACGGGAACTTCCCCGCCAGCGGGTCCACGCTCCAGAACCGCCCGATGCGGGTGTCGTGCATGCGGTATTCGAAGGCGTGCAAAGCCATATCCCCAAGCACCTCATTATCAGCCTCCTGTCCGTTGAAGAAGTACCGATAACCGCCGTTATAGTAACGTGGGGTCTGGGGCGGGTATGTGGCGGTGCGGTTCATGGCGCGAAGATAGGAATTTTTCGGGTTGGGAAAGACATAGGAATTGACTTTTGAGGACAACGAGGACAACTAACAAGGATATCATTGTCAGTCGTTCAGATGCCGCCTGGCATACTCTTTTTTATAGCGCTTCAGTACTCTGTTGGCATCAGGAGCGTTTAGGTAGTGTGGATTGTAGGGTTTCCATTCTCCGTTGTCCCACATAAATCCTGCATACTCCACTTGTGGATTCCGGCAATCATAGATTCGAACAGTGGACAACTTGCCATAACCATATCTGGTGGCACACAAAAAATCTCTTCCTCTATAACGAATTTTCCAACTTTCAAGTTCAACAAATCCAAATATATCATAATAAATGGATTGGGAATCCGTACACTCCCCAAAACAATAATGCCTTTCATTTTCCAATCTGCCATTTGAATGAAAAGTTACTGCTTTGCCATGAAGCAGTCCGTTCGAGTAGTTGCATTGTTTGTATAACTGCCCACTAGGATAATACTTTTGCACAATCGAATCATACCCTAACGTATCATAAAATGTCTTGGTATGGTTTAGCAAATCTGCCTCTATTTTATAATGACTTTCAGAAAGTATCATCTCAAATCTCTGACTTTTTGACAGGGAATCCAAAGATTGTGCATTTCCACCGACGACGGCAAAAGACAGACAAAAAAGAAACTGAAAGGGAAGTGGCATCCTTGTTCGTTTTTTCATAACAGTTGTGGTCATAAGTCATTGTCTAATATTCACTTTCCCACTCTAAAGCTTTTTGGCCAGAAGGGTTCTTTTCCTTTCCGTCCTTGTCCTTCAAATGGCCGGATTTGGCAGATTGATTGCCATTCTTTTCCAGCCAATTGGCGTAACCGACAGGATCGGTTACCTCATAGTAAATATGTCCCCCTTCATGGGCAAAAGATTTTCCAATTTGATCAGAATACCTTGGATTGATTGTCATTTTTACAGCATTCGTCGAAAAAATATCATTTTCGCTGTCAAACAAAAAGAAGTAATGACTACCACCGAAAACCGAATTAGCATGTTCAAAGAAACAATGGTCTATTTCGGATTGACCAGAATATTTACCGTTGTTAAGATTGTAATTTACAAACACATACACGTCCACATCAACAACGCCGTTTGGTGAGCGAAGATGATTCAACTTGTTGTACATTTCCGGACTATGTTCTTTAAAATCTGTCATGATATTCTGTGCGATATCATATAGCCTCTTAATTCGGTAGTATGAGGCGGTTTTATCATCATAATCCTGTTTTGCAGAAAGATATTGTTCATCGCTTTGGGAGAGGCTATTTAAAAAACGTTCTGATTGTATCATCGCCTCTTCAGCAGATGATAAGCGATTTGAATATCCATTAATAACAGAATCTCCTCTCGGGTCCGCAAACCGCATCGGGTTCCCCGCGAAGCACGCATACGGACTCTCGTACTCCTTGAACACAGGGTCCACATTCCACCTCCTGCCCAATCTTGTGTCGTACTGCCAAAATTCCGAAGTCAAGCTAACTCCTTCTCCAAGCACCTCATTATCAGCCTCCTGCCCGTTGAAGAAGTACCGATAACCCCCGTTATAGTAACGTGGGGTCTGGGGCGGGTATGTGGTGGTGCGGATCATGGCGCGAAGATAGGAGATTACCGTTCCACCGCTTTCCAGCTCTCGATCCGGCGCGTCTCGGAGGAGAAGTTCACCCCGATTTTGTAGAGCTTGCGCGGGTCGTGGGCGAAGGGCAAGGCGTACTCCCTCTTATCGATCTGCGCCAACGCCTCCTCGGCGGATTTGTCCAGTTTGAACTCGAAGAGGTAGATGTAGTCGGCGGTCTGCACCACCATGTCCATGCGGCCGTCGGAAGTGTGCCTCTCGGTCTCCGTGTAGAAGCCCACCATCTTGAAAATGAGCGCCACCGCGTTATGGAAGTAGAGCTCGGCATCGCCCGCAAGCTGGTAGTCCTGTCCGGCGAACAGCGACTCCAATCGTTTCATGAACTTGTCTATTTGTCCGGCTCTTACCGCCAGCACAAAATCTTTAACAAAACTATCCTGACCTTGACTGGCGGGAGTATAGTATCTGAACAGAAAACGAGAAAAACCACGTTCCACCTCTTCGTTGGGGAAGCCCAAACGATATGTGCCAAACTCAGGATCGTACCCCTTGATGGTGAGATAGCCGCTTTGGTAAAGCAACGGAATCGGGTTGGTGTCAATGGAGTCCAGACTGCCTAAAAGGTCTGCCGTGGCTTCCTCGCGGGTGAGTCGCTCCAGGTCGTAGTGGTTGCGCTTCATAGTCTCCACCAGGAATGTGGGTGTACCCGATGCGAACCAGTAGTCGCCAAAATCCTGGCAGTCAAGCGCATTGAGCAGGCTGAATGGGTTGTAGATTCCCACGCTACGCTTGCTGAAATGGTAGCCGTCGTACTGTTTCTTCAGTTTTTCGTAGCATTCGTCCTTGCTCATTCCGTTGGTCTCTGCCATCTCCCCGACTTGAACATCTAAATTGTCACGGATTTCCTTCTCCGTGATACCGCAAATCTCCGTAAATCTATCATCCAAAGAGATGTCTTTCAAGTTGTTGAGGTCGCTGAATACGCTCACTTTCGAGAACTTGGTCACACCCGTGAAGAAAGCGAGACGGATGTAATTGTCCATCGTCTTGCACACCCCATATACTGATTTCAGGGTGGTTCGGTAGTCGTTCTGCAATTCGGGATTGCCGATAGCTTCCAACAATGGCTTGTCGTATTCGTCCACCAGAATCACCACCTGTTGTCCGGTTTGCTCGTAGGCTTTTTGGATAACTCCAACGAAGCGGTCAGACAAAGCCATGTCTTCGGCGCTTCCGCCATAGAGGCTTTCGAATTGCCGGATATGCCTGTTGAGAATGGAGACAAGGGCTTGGGAGTCAGTATATTTTGCCGCATTGAGGTCGATGTGCAGCACGGGATATTGCTTCCATTCTGTCTCCAACTCGCTGATGGCCAATCCTTCGAACAGCTCTTTCCGCCCTTGGAAGTAAGCCTCCAACGTGGTGACGAGCAGGCTCTTACCAAACCTGCGGGGACGGCTGATGAAATAGTAACCGCCGTCCTTTGCCAATTGATAAACATCTTTTGTTTTATCAACATAGAGGAAGTTCTCTTCTCGGATTTTCGCGAATGTCTGTATGCCGATGGGGTATTTCATAGCGGTAAGATTAGCGGTGCAAAGATACAATTATTTCTGATTCTTTAGTTTTATGTCCTTCATATACCTACGGTGGACGGCGATAAATTCACGCGCTGTTGCCCCATCAAATATTTGATCCAGCTTTTCGGAAGCAAGGATTTTATCCGAATAGCCCCGTCCTTCATCATCCCATTCCAGCACATAGCTTCTTGCGACGGAAATGCTGTGTTCAACTATGTCAAGGAGCATCCCGGATGCCGGTCCACAGAAATCATCTCTCACACGTCCTATCCGAAAACGACAATGGAGCGTTGCCTCTCCTATCTCAAACGACAGGGACTTGTCGAATATTCCGGCAGCAAGAAAAGGGGTGGCTACCATCTGACTAACGAAAAACAGAGCCGATTCGTCCAAACCCCAGAAATTGAAACGTGATAAATGACAAAATAAAACAGAGGCGTGAAATTCGTATCACGCCTCTGTTTTGTTGTTGATGGAAATATATGGTATGTAGAGATGCACGGCCGTGCGTCTCTACAGAAACAGATTATTTCCGGATTACGGGCAGGGTTGCGACGCCTTCTTCGGTGAATACCTTGGCGATATAGGTGCCTGTGGCAAGACTGCCGACGGAGAGTTCCGCGGTAGTGCCGTTCACCTCAACCCGTTGCAGCAGCTGGCCGTAAATGCTGTACAGCTCGACCTTTTGGATGCTCAGGTTCTCATTCTCCACGCCGATAAAGACGCGGTCAGAGGCGGGATTCGGCCACACGACAAGGTTGTCGCGCAACGTGTAATCCTCGATGCTGCTCGGGTCGTAATCATAAACTGCGATTTCGCTGTTTTCCATGCCCTCCTTCATGGCGATGGCTTTCAGGGTGTAATGCACGGTGAGTTGGAAGGGCACGTCGGAGGTGAACTCGTAGCCGCTCTCATCAGGATCGCTGCCGTCCTGCGTGTAATAGATGCTCGCACCATCGGTGGCGCAGGTGAGGTTCATGAAATAGAACTCGCCGGAACGGTAGAAGTGGAACTCGGGCGTGGCCACGGTGTCGAGGATCACCACCGGATGGATGTCGATGTCGTCGTTGCCGCGCGGGAAGATTTGGTAACCGTGGCTGTTGGAGTAGCTTACGAAGCCTGTCACGTCGGCGATGTCACCGGCGTTGATTTCCGTGGTCAACGTGTTGAAACGGTTGAAGATGGCCATGGTGTCGCCGTCCTGCACAAATTCGGTGGCGTTGATGAACTCCACATCGCTGAGGTGTACCAGCTTCGCCTCATACACATTGGTATAGCCGGCCTTGATTTGCGTGATAGTGGCATCGGCTGGGGTGACGGTCACAGGCGTGCCGGTGGCCACGTTCGCGTTGTGCGTGGGCACCATCTCCACCAAACCTTGATAGACGGTGTATTTGCCGAAAATGCCGCCTTCAATGACATCACCCTCGTTGTATTGCGTGGTGATGACCGGTGTGTTGTTGTCGTAAATCAGCATCGCGGCGGTGTTGTCCTCCACAAAGATGAAGCGGCCGCTGCGGAACACGAAGGTGACGTCGCTCATGATTTGACGCTCCTGGTTGGTGGCGGCCTCCGCTTTGAAGGCGGCGATGTTGTCCACTTGCACGGGGAAGCTGATGGTGGCCGCGGCCGTCTCGCTTGCAATCCAGCCCTCTTTCCAAGCTTTAGCGGTAATGGTCGCGTTCGCGCTCACCATGAACGGGGCGCTGTATTCGGTCGAGTTTTCGGTGGGCTCGGTGCCGTCAAGCGTATAGCGGATCGTTGCACCGTCGGTGGCACAGGTGATAGTCACGATTTGCGGCACGTAGTAGTGATCGCTGGCGGGGGTGATGACCGGCACGGCAACGGTGTCGGGGGCCGGCGGTTCGTTGATGGTGTAGGTGCCCGTGACTACGGAGCTGTTTTCCCAGCCGCTCTTCACGGCGAGTGCCTTCACCGTGTAGGTGTTCGGCGTGTCGAAGTCGAGAGGTGCGCTGTAGACTGCGGAACTGGCAGTGGGCTCGGTGCCGTCGATAGTGTAGTGAAGGACGGCGTCGGCTACGGTGCAACTCATCGTCACGGTGATGTTGCTGTCGCTGACAGCGGTGGCCGGCGTGAGCACGGGCGCGGGCAGCTGTGCGGTGGCCGTCAGGGCGACCGTTGCGGTCAGTGTGTCACAGATGACCGAGATGGCGCCGGTGGCGGGTTCAGTGCCGTCGAAAGTGACCGTGATCGTCGTGTTGCTGTTCGGGTTGAAGATGATGGAGGGGTTGACCGTGAAGTGCGCGTTGTCAACGAACAACGTGATGGCGTCGTCCAAATGAGCACCGCCGACGGTGAAGGTCTGGGTCAGTTGCGTGCTGGTGAAGGACAGCGTGGTGGCATCAACAGTCAAAACAGGGTCGTACACCACCGTATAGACGGCCATGGCGGTTTCGCTGTCAAACCAGTCGGCTTTGAAAGCCTTTGCCTTGACGGTGGTTGTGGTGTTCAGGGTGATCGGCGTGCCGTAAAGTGCTGATGCACTTGTGGGTTCGGTGCCGTCGGTGGTGTAACGGATTTCGGCGTTGTCAGTCGCGCAGCTGAGGCTGAAGACCACGCTGTCGGCATACGTGCCAGCGATGGGCGTGAACACAGGCGTGGCGACTGTCGGCGCGGTGATGGTCACATCCAGGGTGGCGACATCGCTGTTCTGCCAGTTGGCTTTCACGGCGATGGCCTTGACGGTTGTGGTGGCCGTGACTTGGAACGGTTCGGTGTAGAGGGTGGCGTTCTCCGTCGGGACGGTGCCGTCAGTGGTGTAGTAAATAGAGGCACCTTCAGCGGCAGTCATCGTCACGGTGGAGTTGAAGTAGAAGGTGTTGTCGCCAGGGGCTTCCTCACCGGCAGCGGTGATGACAGGGGCGTCAAGCACCGGAGCCACAACAGAGAAGGAGGCGCTGACACTCACAGCGGGAGTGAGCGCGTTGCTGTCCAGACCCACTAACGAGGCCGTAAAATAGAAGTTGCCTGCAGGCAGAGGAGTGAGCGGGAATGTAGGGATTAAATCCATCATCACCTGGTTAAGATACATGACATTTACACCCAAGAGATTTTCCAAGAAATTGGACTCTATTTTAAGATATCCATCTGTATCTAAAGTGAAATTCTGGATATCAATACCCACATGCAAGGTGTCAAGCGTGCTATAAACGGCGCCGTTTTGCGGCTCATTGATGGTAAGGGAGGGCTGGGCGACAGGAGCCTGCGCGGAGAGGTCGCTGTTGTAGCGCGGGCAAATCTGGATGGTGCCGTTATGGATGGCCGCGAAACCCGTAACGCTTGTGGTGGTGCCAGCCTGAAGGGTGGTGTCAATGCCGAAACGGTTGAACAACGTGAGCTCATTCGTTTCTTGGGAGAACGTGGTTTGCGAGCCCGTGAACCCGTTGGGGAAAGTGACATTCTCAATCGTGATGAGTTGTGCGTCGTAATTGTCGTAGTTGGTAAGCAACTCGCTGATGGTCACCACGATGGGCGTCACACTGCCCGTGTTGGAAGTGGATGCGGCCGGATCGATGGCATTCTGCATCTCAACCTGGCCGTTGTAAACAGTGCGGTTGCCCATCAGATTGCTGATTTGGTCACCTTCTGTGTACGTGTTCGTGAAATTAGCACCATAGATCAAAAGAGCGGCAGAAGCGTCTTTTACGTAAGTGTAGGCCCCTTGTGCGAACACAAATGTCACATCATTGGAAATGAGATAGGGCTGATTGTTCGTGGTTAGCGCCTTGAATTCCGCAATGTTGCTCACTGTGCCGGGGAACGTGTAGGTGGCGGAAGCTACTGTACTGTTGATGTATCCTGAGGCTGTGGCGATGGCTTTCAACGTGGAGGTTTGGCTGATAGTAATAGGATTGGTGTAAAGAGTTGACGAGGTTGTCGGAGTGGTGCCATCGGTGGTATAGTAAATGGAGGCGTTGTCGGTAGTGGAAGTGATACTCACCGTGATGGGAGACGTGTACAGTCCTGCAGGAACGGAAAACGTCGGCTGGGCCGCCATTTGTGTGCTTCCCGACTGGGTGATGGTGATGTTGTCGAGCAAGAAACGTCCATGGTTTGCGGTGGCTCCCTCAAACTTGATATGAGAGGAACTGGTGCCTCCCGTTAGTATCATCGAGAAATGCTCCATGTTGTCGCTATAATTCCCGGTACTGTTGTTCAAACCCTCGACATAAGTCATGTTGCCATCTAGATAAACTTTGATGCGTGTCGAATCATTTTTCCAGGCAAGGGCGTCAAACTCCAGAATAAAGGTGCCGTTACTGCCGGAAAGGTCAATCGCAGGAGTCTGTATCCAGCCTAAAGAAGTACCGGCACCCATTTTGACTTTGCCGGTGTTTTTATATACCTTGCTACCGGTCCATCCTGGCAAGCTGGTGTAATTGTCTAATGAGGTAGAAATTTCTTGCCCACCGACGGAGTCCGTTATGGCACTGAAGTCCTCACTGAAAACGACGGTTTGTGCAAAACCGGTAACAGCGAAGAATATCATGCACAACGTCACAATGCTGTAAAGAATAGATTTTTTTTTCATACTTTTTGATATTTAATTATTTGACATTCAGGTAATTAAAAATCTGTTCGGGACGATATCCCAAACGGCAAATATACATTTTTTGTCGGCATACGCCTTTTCAAAAAGGCGCTTATTGTTGAAACTTTTTGAGGTCCTGTACCCGTAAATTGTTCCACTTTGGTTCGATGCGCGGGTCGAAACGGGTCTCGTCAAGCTGGCAGCCGCTGTCGGTGAACGCAACCTTCGTGATGAAATCCTCGATGATGTCGAACTCGTCGTTGTAAAAGGTCGCCACTTGGTGTCCGAGATTGGTGTAGCGGCGGATTTGGTAGGTGTATCCTTTTTTCTTGAACTGCTTGGCGATGGAACTCGACCCGAAAAACCCGATGTTGGCGAACTGCGTCTTGTTGTAGACTACCAGTTTGTCATCGGTGCCGTGACAGAGAAGGGTGGGGGCGGGTGCGCGGTTCTTGTACTTGGGCACTCCGTGGGTGGAGAAGATGGCCCCCGCGTAGGCGGCTATCCCCGCGATTCGGAAACTCTGGGGAAGGATGTCGCTGTTGAGGTATCCGTTGCACATCGCGTAGTCGGCCTGCAGGGCCGCGATAGCCCCCGCGCTGCTGCCCATCACGATGATGTGGGAGCAGTCGATGGTGAATTTATCCGTTTGACGGAGGTTCCGGATCGTGTAGTCCAATGCTGAAATCACGTCTTCAGCTGCCATGTCAATGGCTTTCTGGAAGTTTTTGATGGCCTTCAGCGGTGCAAATTCCGTCTTCCCACGCATGCCAAGCCGGTAGTCGATGGCGATGACCACATAGCCCTTTTCGGTGAAATGCCGCCATACCTGCTGCACTTGGCTGTCGTCGCGTTTCCCGCCGATGAACCCGCCTCCGAATACGAACATCAGGCACGACTGTTCATCGTTCTGTTTTTCAGGGATGTACACGTCCATATAGAGTTTATGGGTATCCTTCTCGGCGTAAAGATACGTCTCTTTCTCCTGTGCGAAAGCACCTGCAAAGAGACTCGAAATCAACAAAAATACTAATAGCTTTTTCATAATTATCGATTGAGGGTTCACTATTCCGCATCCGGCAGCAGAGAAGACGGATTCTTGTCTTCGGGAGCGCAAGGCATTTCCGTTCTCATCATCAGCAACGGAATCATGATGGCAACGAAATCCACCCCGAAGCGACGGTAGAAAACACATTCGAAGCAGCTGTTCAGAGCCATGAGGATGAAGAACGAGAACAACAGGATGTCGCGACGGCGGATGGATTCACCCAGCGGCACGAAATAGTAGAGCAGCAGGATGATGATTCCAGGAATGCCGTTTGTGAGCAGCACTTGCAAGTACTGGTTGTGGGCGTTGTAGTCGTGGTTGAAGTTGACCCAGTAGCCATGACTGCGGTATTTCTCGCGTATGGCGTCGTAACAGTCGCCGGTGCCCGTGCCGAAAGGCAGATTCTCGACCGCTGCCTCCCAGCCAGCTTGCCAGAGAATGAGTCGCACATCGCTGGTTTTCGTAGGATTGGTCTCCTTTTCCAACGTGTATTTCGGTTCCTTGAAACGGTTTATGGGCATGAAGTCCGTGGTCATCAGCAACGTGAACAGCACAGCTATCACTATGAAAACCAATAACATCCATTTCCATTCTGCCTTGCGTTTATGCACCGCGTAGATGGCAATTGGGATATGCACGGCCACTAGAGTGATAATGCCCGCCCGCGAATAGAGACAGAAGACACCGGTAAGCATCACCGCTTCAGCCAGATATAGGAAAATTTTTCTCCAGATTTTAATAATGTCATGGTTATCAATAAGAAAAACCAAGATAATCAAATAAGCGAACGTGGTGTACATGGCCACATAGGTGGGGTGGCGCAAAAAAGAGAATGTCGAATAGTACAGATAGGTGCTGTCTCCAGTTTTGAAAAACAGGAAGATGCCATGCGCGAAAAGCACCAGAATGTGGACGAACGCGCTGGCGGAGAAGAGACCAAGAAGGAAGTGTATGTGCTTTTTTGTCAATAAATTGCGCGATGTAGTCAAAATGATGAGCGGCGCAATGAGAAACCAGAGGTCGCAATCCACTTGATGCCAGGCAAAGTTCATGTTGTCGGAATAGAACAGCCCGGTGATTGGAATGAGGCAGATGCCGAGCAGGAAGAGTCCGTAGGGGATGCCGTCGTTGGCCTTGAAGTCGGCCCACTTGCCGCGCCAGTTGCCTTGTGCCGCCCAGAGGATGACCAGGAGCACGGCGATGGGCCACATGAACCATGTGGTGAACGGAAGCAACACCAAGGCCAGCGCCATCAGGATGAAGCTGGCGTTGAAGAGGGCGTTGCCGGTGTGCAACAGCTGTCGGTATGGGACGGCGTTATTCATGGTCAAGAAGATCGGGACGACGTTCGCGGGTTCTTGTAAGTTGTTGGTTCATACGCCATTCGTCGATCAGTTTCGGGTTGCCGGAGAGCAGTACGTCGGGGACGCGGTGTCCTCGGAAATCTGCGGGGCGGGTATAGACCGGGGCGGAGAGTAGTCCGTCCTGAAAGGAGTCGGAGAGGGCGGAGGCGCCGTCGCTGATTACGCCGGGAATCACCCGCGCGATGGCGTCAGTGATGGCCATCGCCGCGATTTCGCCGCCTGACAGCACGTAGTCGCCAATACTCAGGTCGCCGGTGACGTAGAGTTCGCGCACGCGCTCGTCCACGCCCTTGTAGTGGCCGCAAAGCAATATGATGTTGTGAAGCATTGACATCTCGTTGGCTTTCTGCTGGTTGAAGACTTCGCCGTCGGGTGCCATCAGAAAGACACCGTCGTAGTCGCGCTCGCTTTGCAGTTGCTCGATGCAGCGGGCGATAGGTTCCACCATCATTACCATGCCGGCACCGCCCCCGAACGGGTAGTCGTCGGCGCGGTGGTGCTTGTCGTACGTGTAGGCGCGGATGTCGTGCACATGCAGGTCAAGGTAGCCCTTGTCCACGGCGCGCTTCAAAATCGAGCTGCCGAACACTCCGGGAAACATCTCCGGGAAAAGGGTCAGTATGTCTATTCTCATCATATTGTCTAAATGCCTGTTACCTTTTGCCTCTTACCTTTTGCCTCTTGCCTTTTGCCTTTTGTCTCTTGCCTTTTGCCTCTTGCCTTTTGCCTTTTGCCTAACTACGACAACTCTTCGATGGTTTTGTTGACTTCCTCTTCGGTTTTGGTCAGCTTGTCGCGGCAAATCTTCATCAGGATGGTCGCGCGTTTCATCTTTTCGGTCAGTTCGTCGACACTGACGCTGTCGTTCTCCAGCTGGTCGACAATTTCCTTCAGTTCCTCGAAGGCGGCGGTGTATGTCAATTCTTTTTCCATATTTCTTTTTTATGTTCCCCACACTGCGGTTTCGCCTTACGTGGGGTTACTTAAATGTTGTCTCTTCGAGACTGCTTAAGGAATACCTTTTCTATTGCCTATTGCCTTTTGCCTATTACCTGTTGCCTATTGCCTGTTGCCTATTGCCTATTGCCTTAATACTGTATCCCGAGGCGGATACCGGCGAAGTGGTAGAGGGCTTTCTGGACGGCATTGGTTGAGTAGGCGGAGAAGTCCTGCTCGTCGGGAGACGGGATGGTGTAGCGAATGTCGGTGTACTGGTTCTTGTAGCAGGCGGCCAGTACGAGCGACACGCGGTCGTTGAGGTTGATGCGCAGGCCGAGTCCGGTCTCGCCCATCGGGCCGGTGGAGGTGCCGTGCACCACACGGTCCATCTTGTCGGGCACCGAGGAGACATACCACTTGAAGGCGTAACCCGCGTTAAGGTAGAAAATCGGTTCGAATTTCGTGTCCGTGAAGTTGACGGTGAAGTTGAGATAAATCGGGATGAAGGCCGTCTGCTTCCAGAAGTCGAAACCTGCGCCGAGACTCATTTGGAAGTACGGATTGAACTGGTATCCAAGCTGTTGGTCAACGAAAATATCGAAACTCCGGTTCTGTACGGTTTTCAGCTCCTCGCCAGTTTTGTTCATCAGATGGATTTCGCCTAACCCCGTCGCATAACCCAAAGAGGTCATGTAGATGAACTTGCGGTCTGGGGTCGACTTGCGTTGCGCGTAAACGCTGACGCATAATAGTGATGCTATTAGGAGAATGAGTGTTTTTTTCATAATGTATCTTATTGATTGTTCGTTGTTTGTGATGATTTCAACATTTCTCTTGCGGCCAGTAGGGATGACTCGGTGCGGTTTTCACCGCTCATCATGGTGGCAATCATTCGTTCGCGACCGGGCATGTCCAATTCTTCGATGTTTGTAAATGTCTGGTTGTCAGTGGACTGCTTGTAGACGAGCAGATGCTGTCCGCCACAGGCTGCGATTTGCGGGAGATGCGTGATGGCAATGACTTGATGCTTCCCGGCCAACTGGCGCATCATCTGCCCGACTTTCGAGGCGGTTTCGCCGGAGATGCCAGTGTCTATTTCGTCGAAGATTATGGTGGGCAGGTACATGGAGTCGGTGATAATCGACTTGAGGCAGAGCATGATACGTGACATTTCGCCTCCGGATGCAAAGCGGGCGATATCCGCAGGTGCGACACCGGCATTCGTGCTGAACAGGAATGTGGACGTGTCGCGGCCGTTCTTGCGCAGCTCCTCGCCCTCCTCAATCTGAACAGTGAAGCGGCTGCCAGCCATGCCCAACTGTTGCAGGCGCTCCTCCATCGCACTCACAAGAGCGGGTAGTGCCGCCTTCCGCGATGCCGATAACTGCGCGGCCAACGTCTTCGCGTTATCAGCTAATGTGGATACAAGTTTTTCGTACTCAGTAAGTTTCTCTTTTTCGTCGGTATAGGTGGCGACCTCTTGCTGCAATGTTGCCAACAGGGAAAGTAGCGCGGAGTTGTCTTCCGCGTGGTACTTGTTCTGCAACGAGAAGAGCAGGTCGAGGCGCTCGTTGAGCTGGTCGGTGAGCGTGGGGTTGACCTCCACGGCATCGTTTTTGCGCGACATCTCGTAGGAAAGATCCTGTGCCTCCGCTGTCAGTTCGTCAATGCGTTGGTTGAAGGCGGCGTATTCGGCCCCAAGGCTCTCCAACGCTCGGCACTCCTGCCGCAGCGACTTCAGCATATATAAAATATTGTCACCCTCCTGCTCCGAGAGGATGCGGGTGGCGTTGAACAGATGCGATTTGATGGTCTCCGCGTATGTCAACTCCTTGATTTTCTGTTCAATTTCCGTTTGTTCGTCGGGTTGCAGCTGCGCTTTCTCCAACTCTTCGATGGTGTATTGGTTGTAGTCGTAGCGCAGGGCTGCCTCCGCACACCGCTGTTTGAGCGTTTCGTAAGCCGCCTTCTGGGTCTGCCATTCGTGTAATGCCTGTTGATACTGCAATAGAACTTCCTGATTCTGTGCGAACTGGTCGATCAGCCGCAGACGGAAGCCGGCGTTCTGGAGCATCAGGGTTTGGTGTTGCGAGTGGATGTCCACCAGCAGGGAGGAAACGGCTTTGAGTGTGGCGAGGTTCACGGGTGTGTCGTTGATGAACGCCCGTGACTTGCCGTGCTCGTTAATCTCCCGGCGGATTATGGTATCGTCTTGATAGTCAAGGTCGTATTGTTGGAAAAGGGGTTGCAGGTCGAGGCCGCTTACGTTGAAAGTCGCCTCCACGATGCACTTGCGGGTCCTGTCGAACAGCACGTCGGTATCGGCACGGTTGCCGAGAATCAGCGACAGGGCACCCATCAGGATGGACTTACCCGCACCGGTCTCACCGGTGATGACGGTCAGGCCTTCTCGGAACGGGATTTCCAAAGACCTGATAATCGCATAGTTCTCTATTTGTAGGGAGGTCAGCATCGCGACTACTTGGATGCGGTGTTGATGGCGTCGTAAGCGGAGGAGTTGGTCGGGTCGATCTGTTTCATGATGTTGATGACTTGGGTCTTCTCCGACGGCATTCCTTCCTTGAAGATGTTGATGATTTCGTCCTTCTTGGTGTTCAGGATGATACGGACGACGGCGAGGTTCGACTTCTGGGCGTTGACCTGTTGCAGGAGTTTGAGGCTTTCGAGGATGACAGCACGGCCTGCGTCGGGGGTCTCATACATCACGTCTAAGCCGAGGCGGTGGTATTGGTAGTAGAAGTCGTGGATTTTGCTATAAGTGCTGTTTGTGAAGTTTTCGGTAATCCAGTAGCGGTTACTTTGTCCGCTTTCGGCCACGTTCCAGCCCACCTCTTTCGAGTTCAGGTTGACAATGTTCTGACATTTGCCGTAATAGGGTGAGCCGCCGTTCTGCGAGAACGAATCCAACTCTACTGCAATGAAAAGGTTAAGGTAGTAGGCGATGAGGGAGGTGAGATCCGACAGATTGGAGTTCTCGTCATACTCCAATGCATCGCCGTCGGAGTAACGGAACTTCACTTTCTTGTCCTGGAAACTCATCAGTGTTGTTTTGTAACTCGCCTTATACACAGGGCGTTGCAACACTATGGTGGCGGTGCCCTCATATTCGTCACCCGACTCTTTGGTCAGGTTGATAGTGATGGAGCACTCGATGCGTTCGTTTTGTTTCAGGTTGTACTGGCACCATTTGCGGTCGTGGACAAAAGTATAAAGCTTCTGTCTCATCTCGTTGTAACGCTGTTGGTTACCAGAGCTTGAAATTTGGTTGGCGTTGATGGACACGGCGCATTGGAAGTCTTGGGCTTTCAGCGAGGAGAGTGCCATCAGCGTGATGATGAAAATTCCGATGATGCGTTTCATAGTTGGCGGTTTGGTTTATTTTTGCATGTACAATAGGGCGGTTTGCAGGATCTCTTCGGCGATTTCCTGTTTGCTTTTGAGTTCGCTGGCGAACTCGCGGCCGTCCTTGCCGAAAATGGTCACCTGGTTGGTGGCGGTTCGGAAACCGGCGCCGGCCGTCCGCAGGGAGTTGAGAACGATGAGGTCGGCGTTTTTATTGTGCAGTTTCTTCTTGGCGTTCTCCACCTCGTTTTCGGTTTCCAGAGCGAAACCGATGAGCAGCTGGTCGTTGCGCTTGATTTTTCCGACGGAAGCCAGAATGTCTTTTGTCCGGACCAGTTCCACGGCCATGCCGGCCTGCTCCTTCTTGATTTTCTCGGGGGCCGGATGTGCGGGCGTGTAGTCGGCTACGGCAGCGGACATAATGACAATGTCTTGGTTTTCAACAATATGCATACATTGTTGGAACATCTCTTCGGCCGTTTTGACATCCACGCGGCGGATGTTGGGATGCTTGGCGATGCAGCTTGAGGGGCCGGAGACAATCGTGACGCGTGCACCTTTGCGGGCGGCGGCCTCAGCCAGACAGAATCCCATCAGTCCGGAGGAGTGGTTGCCGATGAAACGCACGGGGTCGATTGGCTCGTAGGTCGGGCCGGCGGTGATGAGCACCTGCTTGTCCTGCAGGGAGTGATCGTTGGCGAGTTCCTCGTCTACCCGTTCGAAAATCTCTTCGGGTTCTTGCATCCGTCCGCTGCCGCTGGTTCCACAGGCCAGGAATCCTTCGTTGGGGGTGAGGATGTGGCATCCGCGTTCGCGAAGCAGCCGTATATTATCCTGAACCACAGCGTTTTCGAACATGTTGCTGTTCATCGCTGGGGCGAGGAATACGGGCTTCTTGACGGCAAGGAAAAGGGTGGAGAGAGCGTCGTCGGCGATGCCGTGCGCGAATTTGCCGAGGATGTTGGCCGTGGCGGGTGCGACGACAAGCGCGTCGGCCCAGTCGGCCATGGCGATGTGCTCGACCTCCATCGTGCGGTTCGGGTCGAACATGTCGGTGTAGAGGCGATTCTGCGACAGCGTCTCGATAGTCAGCGGGGTCACGAACTGCAAGGCGTTGCGCGTGGCGGTGACACGCACCTCGTAGCCGTTCTTCTTGAACAGCCGGATGAGGTGCATCGTCTTGTATGCCGCGATGCCGCCCGATATGCCGATGACCACGTGTTTGCCCATAACCAAAAGGCTGTTAATCAGCTATGTCTTTGAAGTAGATTTGACCCTCTTCGAACTCGTGCAGGGCGAGCTGCGTGGGTTTGGGCAGCTGCTCGTACATTCTCGAAAGTTCGATCTGCTCGCGGTTCTCATAGACTTCCTCGCCGGAGCGGTCTTGCGGAGCTTGCAGATGAGAGTTCTCTTGGAACTCCTGCTTCAGCTCAGCAGCAATCTGGTCGGCGCGTTTCGACATGATCACGATGCTTTTGTAGAAGTTGCCCGTCTCCTTGTCGTATTTGCGGATGTCCTTCGTTTTGGCAAAGAGGTCGATTTTCAGTTTTTTATAATCTAAAGCTTTCATTTATAAGGGTTTAATTTGAACTGTTCTTGTATTTTTCCAATTGTTTGGTGACGTCTTGCGCGATTTTTTCCGTCTCCTTGATGTATTTGCTGTCGGGGAAGTTGATGCTCATCTTCTGGCAGGCGTCGAGACAGGCTTTGAGACGTTCGGGTTTCTTGCGTTCGGTGCTGCGTCGGGCATACTCGTAGTTGTTGAGCACCAGGTAATAGACGGCCTCGGGCATGAGCGGGGAGTAGGCGTACTCATTGAAGAAGTTCTTCGCCGCGATTTGGCATGCCTCGTAGTGGTCGGTGTTGTAATAAAGTTTAACAACCTCCAGGTCCTTTCGGGCCAGTTTGAGGCGCAGGTCGTCAAGCATCAGGTTGCATTCCTCCACGTGCTTGTTGTCGGGGTAGGCCTGCAGGAACGCCTTGATTTGATCGATGGCGTATATGGTGTTGGACTGGTCGAGGCTGTAATCGGGGCTGGTCTTGTAGACGGCCTCGATGCAGCGGAAGAAGGCGTCCTCGGTGTGTTCGGAGTTGGGGTAGCGGCGCACGTAGTCGCGGAAGTGGAGAGCAGCCATGCTGTAGTCGCCGTTCTGGTAGTAGGAATCGGCGAAGAGGAAGAGGATGGTGTCGGCGCAGGGGGTGCCAAGCGAGAGAGGGTAGAGTTCCTGGAAAAGGCCGGCGGCGGAGAGCCACTGACGGTTGTTGTAGAACTTCATCGCGCGGGCGTAGTGCTGGTCAAACGTCTCGAATGTGACGCGCTTGTTGTTCAGGCGGCTGCCCTTGGCGGGTTTCGTCTTGACGGGGCGCACGGTGTCTGCTTGTGCGGACGCAGTCGGCACAACAGTGTCCGCTTCGCAGCGAAAGTCAGCAGCATAGACATCCACCGCAAAGCATAACAATATAACTATCAGTATGTTATAAGTCTTCTTTGCCATTTTGAAAAAACCGCGCAAATATACTGTTTTTTTTGTATCTTTGCCAATTCTTTTTGACAAGACCATTTTGTATGTTCGACAGGATAAAGAAACACTTCCTCCACAAGCACATCGAGGTGCGGGAACCCGACAAAATCAGGGCGGTTTGCTCATTGCAGAATGCCGCCACTGTCGGTATGCTCTGCGAAATCACCGACGAGGATTCCTACAAGGCCATCTTCCGCATATTCACCCAGTTACAGGACTCTGGCAAGGTGGTGCACCTTATCGGTTACATTGACGAGAAGTTTGTTCCCTTCTATTGCTTGCAGCAGCTCTCCGCCGACTATTTCTGCCAGAAGCAGCTCACTTGGTGCGGAGAACCCAACGTGGTGCAAGTCACCGACTTTATCCAACGCGACTTCGATATCCTCCTCGACTTCAACTACCGCTACCATGCGCCCGTGGAGGCCATTCTGGCTACCGCGCGCTCCAAGTTCGTCATCGGCAGTTGCGCCGACTACCAGGATCTTTACGACCTCTACATCCAGACAGAGAGCGGCAACTACAAACAGTTCCTGAGCTCCACGTTCAATTATACTCAAAAACTTTCCGGAAAATGAGACCAGACGTGCAAAAAGCTTTCAAAGGCTTGGGCGTAGCCTTGATCACGCCTTTCAAAAGCGACGGGCAAATTGATTTCACCCGCCTGTCCGGGCTGGTCAACGATGTGATTGACAACGGGGTGGATTATTTGCTCGCGCTTGGTACCACGAGCGAGTATCCGACACTTGCGCCGGACGAAAAGGACGACGTGTTGCGCTGCGTTCTAGAGACCAACGCCAAGCGCCTGCCCGTGATGGTCGGTCTCGGTGGCCCAAACACGCAGTTCATGATTCGCAAACTGGAACATCTTGCCGCCTTTGACGTGGATGCCATCCTGACCGTGACGCCCTATTATAACAAACCGTCGCAAGCGGGCTTGGTAGCTCATTACAAGACCTTTGCTGCCGCCACCGACATGCCGGTGTTCCTCTACAACGTGCCTGGCCGCACCTCCTGCAACCTGGAGGCAGCCACTACCTTGCGTATCGCCGAAGAATGTCCCAATGTGGTCGGCATCAAGGAGGCGTCCGGCATGATGAAACAGATTTTGCAGCTCCTTGCCAAACGGCCCGAGGGTTTCATTGTGATTTCCGGTGACGACCTCTTGACGCTGCCGCTCATGGCAGCCGGTGCCGACGGACTTATCTCCGTGATGGCCAACGCTTTTCCAAAGAAAGTCGCCGACATGGTACACCACATCATGGCCAATCGTCTTGACGAGGCGCGAGCTATCCATCAGCAGCTCGTCCCGCTCACTGTAGACTGCTTCAAGGAAGGAAGTCCCGCCGGTGTGAAAGCCATCATGTCCGCCATGGGCCTCATCGACAATGCTTTGCGTCTGCCGCTGGTGCCCGTTTCAGAAAAACTGCAGGAGGAAATCCAACGGCTTTTGACCGCCGGCTGTTAACCGTATCTGACACGGTACTGCGTCGCTCTTCTGTCGCTCTTCTGTCGCACCACTGTCGCTCGTAGGCGAAGAACGGGCGAAAAAAAAACGAGCGAAGTGGGAGCTTGTGGCGAGGGAGAGACGAGAAACGGACGAGAAAAACATTTACCGTTGCACCACCACCTTCGTTACCGCGCCATTTCCGGTTTGCACGAAATAGACGCCGTCAGGATAATGAGACAGGTCGATTTGCATGGTCTGTAGGGGCGAATAATTATTCATTTCTACCATCACATCCACCAATTTTCCATTAACATCAAATATCTGAATCTCAGGGAATTCTTGGTCCGTGGTCTGGATGTTGAGGATGCCGTTTGTGGGGTTCGGCCAGACCTGCAGATAACCTGTCTTATGGTCGGGGACGCTCGAAGGGAAAGGGTGTCCCGAGAAAAACTCGTAGATAACTTCCTTGTACCCAACGTCATTGTGAGCTGCATCGTACCAGTTGTGGGTGCCGCCCACCACTTTCAAATGTTGCAGTTCTGTGCCGCAGTTGTAGGTGTAGCGGATGAAACGCAAGCCATCGTTTTTGCGGTTGGGCAGCGTGTCGATGACGGGTTCGCCAGTGCAGCCGTTGGCGTCCTGCCAGTAGTCGAGGATGGCGTCCACTCCGATGCCAAGTGTCATGCCGAAGGCGGAGGAGCCGCCATTGTAGCCCACCACGTTGTCGCTGGTGCCGTGGATGTGGAGCATCCGCACGGGTGCGACGGGTGTTTGCGCGGCCATCGTGTTGGTGATAAGCCCGCTGACGGGCGCGCATGCGGTGATGCGGTCGCCGTGCTCAATGGCCATGCGGTGCGTCATGAAGCCACCCATCGAAAATCCTGTGAAGAAGACGCTGTCGGGGTCGAGTTGGTACTGAACCGTCAGCGAATCGAGAAGGGCCAACAGAAAACCGGCATCATCAATGTTGCTTTGGGTCAGCGCGGCGTTCCACATGGTGCCGATGCCTTGGTTGCGGGCCTGCGGTACCACAATCGCCCACCCGAACTCCTCGGCTATCTGGCCGAAGTTGAACTCCTGGTCACAATTGGTGATGTTGTCCCCCAGACCGTGCAGGAAGAAAAGTACCGGAAGAGAGCCGTTATGGTTGGCCGGAGTGCGCACGAGGTACTCGCGTTCCACGCCCTGCCAAGTGAAGTGCTGGATTTGGGCGGAAAGGGTGCCCATCCAACATATTGTCAGTAAAATGCAGATTGTCAGTGTTTTTTTCATAAGATTATTTTTTATCGCGGCAAAGATAAGTTATTCTTTCTTTTTGAGAAAGATGACGGTTCCATCTTGGTCTTCTTTCCAGCGGCCGTTCTCATCAAGAACCCAATCGAGTCCGATGTCAATGGCATATACCTTGAACATCGTGGTGTTGTGCGTGACGGAATCTGTGACGCAAAAGACAAATCCCATCTTGTCTGTGTCTTTCACGTTCGCTGGCCAGGTGTATTCCACGCCATTTGCTATAAAACCTGATGTGTTCTCAGGAACAATTTGTGTTTCGATGCCATGTTCATAAAGATACTCCCCAGCCGTGTTGACATAAAAGGCAAAATCGTCATAATATACAAATCGATCATCGTCTGGCGAGAGCGTATCTGGGTCAAAGTCGAAATTAACGTTGACAAAGACCGCCTGTATGCAGTACTCCGTAGTGCAGTCCGGAAAGTGGTAAATGTTTTGACTTGTTGCGGAAGAGGCTGCGACAAGTAGTATGACAATCGCAAAAAGTCGCTTATTCATGCGAAAAGATGCTTGATAAAGTTACAACACCGAAGCGATTTTTCGCACGGCGGTGAGGCGACGGATGAAGGAACGGTCGCGTTTGGTTGTGATCATATCGTAGCGAGTCTGTAGCGCAAGCAGTGGCTCTGCGTCCAAATCAAGAGCAGTGGCGATCAGGATGGCCATTTCTGTGTTGAGCGGCCGCTTACCATTCAAAACCTCATTCAATTGTGTGTAAGAAACACCTATTTCAGCCGCTAACATCCGCTGTGAGATGCCACGGTATTCTATTTCGTCCTTGATTACCTCGCCGGGGTGTGTGGGACAATAAGGCTCTAATTTGCCAACTTCTTTTTGTTTCATAATGATTATTGATAATGATTGCTCAATTCCGTAATATTTACAATGTTCGCGATTGTTTCTGTCCCTTCTATCTCCTCTTCAAACTCTATACGATATTTATCATTGACTCGTACTGAAGAAAGGCCAACTTTGTCTCCTAATAGTTTTTCGTAGTGCAACGAGTTATATCGAGCAAGAGACAAAACATTAGGCGATGTGAACATCAAATCAACTATTTTAGTGTATTTCTTGATAACACCAGGTTGAAAACGATGTTTTTTGTCACCGCTGTCACCGTTTTCGTATAGGTTTTGAAGATAGTCTTTGTCAAAGAATACTTTCATCGTTTAGTAAGTTTAGGCCGCAAAAATAGTAAATTATTCGATATGTTCACAAAAAAGTGAATTTTTGTCAGTGTTTCTTTTCCCTCTTTCTTTCATTCCTCCTCTTCACAATTTCAAACGAGTTCTGCACCAGTTCCTGAAGTAACTCTGTATCAATCGTTTGCAGATTGATGCCGAGCCAGTATTTGGGATTGAAATGGTTGTCGGGGGGCTCCACACCATTGGCGGTGCCGAGCAGTTCGGCGATGCGTTCGGTCTGGCACTTCACCACCGCGGTGAACTCGCGGAGGTCGCAGTAGCAGAAGGTGTGGCCGCTGACGTAGAACACCAACAGGGTGTCGCCGCCGGGCATCTTTGCGAAGGGCAGTTTCTCCTCCACCTCGCCTAACGACAGGCAAAACTCTCGGAATTCTTCGAGATTCATCATACTTATACTATTTTGCCGCGTATCTCACGTATCACGAGGATAATATACGTGCAGATCCGCGTGATACGTGGAGATAATACTTCCCATAATAATACTGCCCCTTTCCGACACTCGCCTTGCCGAACTGGATGGCGTTCTTCGGGCAGTGGTGGAAACAGGCGTCGCAGTTGGTGCAGCGACGATGCGGTTTTAGCAATCCTTGTCGGTCATCTCCTCGGCATTCAGCACGAAGGCGCGGAGTCCCTGCTGCGGGGCGGAGACGTCCAGTTCATGGATGTCGTGGAACAACGGCTTCACTTTCTCGTCCGGCACGAAGGCCAAGACAGCGGAGTTCAGCGTCGGCCATGCGTGGGTGCCGTAGTGCGGCTCCCCGTCGTGGCTGCCGCGACCCTGCACCTCGTTCCAGAAGGTGAACCCGCGGATTTCGTTCTTGTCCAAAATTTCCATCACCTCGTCGTAGAAGGCTTGGTATAATGATATGAAGACGGCTTTCATTGTATGTTGAATTGTTGATTTGTTGAATTGTTGATTTGTTTGTGGGTGAACAGGTGTAGGGCTGCCATAATATGACAGCCCTACCACAGGGGCTATACCTCATTCACACCCAGTGCCTTGTTGCGTTCGCGGCGGGCACGGCGGCGGGCGGCGCCCTTCGCATTCCATTCGGCAAGCTTGCTGAACATGACCGGGATGAGAATCAAGGTCACCATGGTGGAGAAGGTCAGACCCCAGGCCACGACCATACCCATAGAATTCCACATTTCGGCACCCTCGCCTTTATCGACGGCCAACGGGATCATACCCAACACAGTGGTCAGCGTAGTCATCAAGATCGGGCGCAGACGGGAACGACCGCCGGCGACCACTGCGTCTTTGATGCCCTGACCGCGCTCGATACACAAGCTGGTATAGTCAATCAGCACGATACCGTTCTTCACCACAATACCGATCAGCATCATCAAACCGATCAACGCCATGATACCCAAGGCGGTGCGCGTGATGGCCAAGCCTATCAACACACCGGTGAGGGCGAAGAGGATGGAGAGCATGATGACGAACGGGTAGGTGAACGACTCGAACTGGGCGGCCATGACCACATAGACCAACATGATAATCAGGGCCATCAAGACGAACATGTCGCCGAAAGCATCTTGTTGGTCTTCCCATGTACCACCGATCTTGTAGTCGAGGGTGGCGGGGATATCCATCTGGTCGAGTTCCTTCTGTGCGGATTCCACCAACTCGCTCAGCACGGCACCCTTGGCCACCACGCAGGAAACTTTGACCATACGCTCACGGTCCTTACGGACGATGGTCGGCGGGGTGAAGGTCTCCTCCACGGTAGCCACGTCGCCCACACGGATGCCCTTGCCCATGCTGTTGTACATCAGGATGTTCTCGATAGCGTGCACATCGTTACGGAACTCTGGGGCGTAACGCACACGAATGTTGTACTCGTCACCATCTTCACGGAACTGCGAAGCGGTATAGCCATTGAAACGGTTGCGCACATAACCGGCCGCCGTCGTGGAGTTGAGTCCGTTCTCGGCCAGCTTTTGGCGATCGAAGACAACCTCCAACTCGGGCGTGTATTCGTCGCGGCTAATCACCACCTCGGAGCAACCCTCCACCTGACGCATACGGGCGGCGAGGTCGGCTGCGAACTGGTCGGTGGTGTTGAAGTCGTAGCAGTAGAGCTCAATATCGACAGTCGATTGTCCGCCCATATTGCCTTGACCTGTAGAAACCGTGGAAGAGACAATCTCGATGTGGCTCCTTAAGATTTCGCGGATACCGTCGGAGATTTCGGTGATGAATTTGTCACGTTCGGTCTTCTTCACCAAACGGATGTTGTAGGAGAGCAGGTGCGTGCCGTTGTCGCGCATCAAACTCCACGTGTTATCCTCATCGGGCATACCCACGGAATAGTTGATGGATTTGATTTCGTTCGGGTACTTTTCGCGAATCTCATTCACAATCTGGTCGCCCAACGCCTTGGTGGTCTCCACGCGAGTACCCTGCGGCAGCTTCACGGTGACGCTCAGACGGGCGTTGTCCTGCGTCGGGAAGAACTCGGTGGGAATCACCTTCAGCAGCACAAGGCTGGCGAGGAAGATGACCGAGGCGAAACCGACGACCGTCTTGCGATGGTTAACGCACCAACGGAGCAGCTTGGCGTAGCCTTCGTCCAAACGGATGAGGAAACGCTCGATAGGACCGTAAACTGCGGCGAACCATTTGCTCTTCTTGGGATTCTTTTTCAGCAAGAGCGAACAGAGCATCGGGGTCAACGTCATGGAGGCTATCAAGGAAACGGCGATCACGATGGTGACAATCCAACCTAACGACTTGAAAAGCACACCGGCCATACCGGTAAGGAAAGTCAAAGGCAAGAACACGGCGATGATCACCAACGTGGAAGCGATAATGGAGAGCGACACCTCGCTGGTGGCGAAGACGGCAGCAGCTTTTGGCTTCGATCCCCGTTCGATATGCGTGGTGATGTTCTCCAACACCACAATAGAGTCATCAACCACCAAACCGATGGCGATGGAAATAGATGACAATGAGATGATGTTCAGCGTATTACCCGTAGCCAACAAGTAGATGAAGGCGGCGATCAAAGAGACGGGCACCACAATGGCGATGATGATGGTGGCGCGCCATCTTCCCAAGAAGAAGAGCACCACCACGACCACTAACAGCAAGATAATGAGGATGGTTTCCTCCAAGCTGTCAATGGTGTTGACGATATTGTCGGAGTTATCGACCAAAACACTCAGGTTCACGTCGGCGGGAAGAGAGCGTTGGATATCAGGCAGCTCTGCCAGCACCTTCTTACAGATTTGCACCGTGTTGGCACCGGTCTGCTTTTGGATGATGACCATAGCGCCGCGCTGACCGTCGGTGTAGGATTCCTGCATACGCTCCTGCAGGGTATCTTTCACCACCGCCACATCCCTCAGATAGACGTTCCGGTTATTATAGCTGCCCACGACCACATCCTCCATCTCGTCCGCGCTGTTGAACTCGCCATCCACGCGCATGGAGTAGGTCTTGGAACCCACATCCATGATACCGAGAGAGACGTTGCGGTTCTCCGCGCCAAGGATAGAAGCGATGGTCTCGATGGTGAGGTTGTAGCTCTCCAACTTGTAGGGGTCGCAATAGACCTGGATCTCACGCTGCGGGGCACCGGAGATGGAGACCGCACCCACGCCGCTGATACGGCTTAAAGGTGAGGAGACCTTGTCATCCAGGATCTTATACAACGCCTGCGTGCTCTGTCCCGACTGCACCGATAGCATCATAATCGGCATGTCGTCGGCGCTGAACTTGAACAGATAAGGCTGGTTGGCGCCGTCTGGCAGCGCCGATTTCACCATATCCAATTTGTCTCGCACATCGTTGGTTTTCTGCTCAATATCCACACCGTACTCAAACTCCAGATAGACAATGGAGTAGTTCTCCTTGGAGTTGGAAGTGATGTGCTTGAGGTCACTCAGGGTGTTGAGCACGTTCTCAATCGGCTTGGACACGTTGTCCTCGATATCCTCCGCGCTCGCGCCGCCATAGACGGTGAGCACCATGATGGTGTTGCTGTCCATGTGGGGGAAAAGGTCCACCGGCAGCCTGGTCAGGGAGAAGATGCCGATGATGATGACGGCAATGTAAATCAACCCTGTCATGATAGGTCTCGCGACCGATTTCTGGTATAAACTCATATTCTTGCTATTGGCTATTGGCTATTGGCCATTGGCTTCTAGCCGTAAGCTGTTGATTACAAATTTTTTTAACTATGACTAATGACTTAGACAATGACTATTAGCTAAGATTCTTTACCTTTTGACTATATAGGCCAAAGGCTAATAGCTAATAGCCAAAAGCTATTGTTTCTCGACATTCACCTCCAAACCGTCTTTCAGTCGGGCCAGACCCGTGGTGGCCACCATGTCGCCGTCCTGGACGTTGCCGGAAAGCAGTTCGTAGGCGTTGTCCAAGTGGCGGCCGATCTCCACTTGGTTGAAGGAGACTTTGCCGTCTTTGTAAACATAGACGTAGCGGTTACCGGAACCTTGCTGACGGAAGATGGCCTCGTCGGGGACGACCACATGCTTCTGCGTGCCGAAGTTGATGGTCACGCGGGCGTACATGCCCGGGCGCACGCGGCTGTCGGTGTTGGCCAGCTGTACCTCCACGGGGAAGGTGTGCGTGGCACCGTCCATGGTCGGGTAGATCAGGCTGATCTTGCCCTTGAACTCCTCATCGCCGTATGCATCCACCTTAACAGTCACCGGTGTTCCGACCTTCACCTGCTTGAACAGGTTCTCGGAGAGGTTGATGTTCATCTTCACGGGCGTGATTTGTTGCACTTGCACCACGGGGAGACCGCCGTAGAGGTCGCCGCTGTCGTAGTTGCGTTGCGTGATGACACCCGAAATCGGGCTTACCAACTGCGTGTTCTCCAGCAAGTTGTCGTAGGTAGTCTGCGCCACGTCCAGCTGGGTCTTCATCGCGTCCCAGTCGGATTTGGAGCATCCGCCCACTTTGTAGAGTTCGTCGATGCGTTTGAAGCTGGCCTTGAGGTTGTCCAGCTGAGACTTGGACTGCTTGAGGCTGTTCTCGTTCATTTGGACCAGCAGCTTGCCTTTGCCCACACGGTCGCCAACCTCGACGTAGATTTTGTCGATACGGCCGCCGGTCAGCGGGGCGATGTTGTTCACGGCGTTAGCCTCCACGATGGCGGTATATTCGTAGGTCTGATCGACCTCCTCGACGTGCACCTCCTGCGTGCGGATGGTCATCTTCTGGTCGCCGGCGGTGACGGTTTCTTTCTTCTTACAACCAACCATCACTAACATGGTGATTGCCAATAAAATGGTTATCTTTTTCATATTTTGGTGTTTTTTTTCGTTTTGACCCCCACACTGCGCTCCTGTGTCGCTTATATGGGGTTATTTGCTCTACCGAGCTCTTGCCCCTATGGGACTGCTTAAGGATTATCTTTTTATATTATTAGGTCTCTTTGTTTCAACTGCTAACTACTAACTGCTAACTACTAACTGCTAACTACTAACTATTCCACGCCCAACGTTGCATCTAGATTCGCTTTCGCTGTCAGGTAGTTGAAAATTGACTGACAGACGGAAAGTTGTGTGTTGGTAAGGGAGAGTTCAGCGGACATGAGGTCGAGCCAGGTGTTCATACCCACCTCGTATTGTTTCTGGGCAATTTCGTAGGCTTTCTGGGCCTGTGCCAACGTCTTTTGATCGGCTTCCAACTCATCAAGTGCCTGCTCCATATTGTCGAGGCAGCTTTGCACGCCCAAACGGAGGTTACGTTCGGCATCCAACCGTTGATCGCGCATGTTCTCGATGTTGAGATTGGATTGCTTGAGTTTATAAGAAGTTGATACCCATGAGATTATCGGAATTTGCAGGGACAAGGCCACATAAGAGTAGGGATAGTTGGTGAACTTCTGACCGTCGTCGCCCATACCGGAATATTGGAACGCACCGGCCAACGCCAACATCGGCATGGCAGCGCCGCGAACGATTTTCTTCGATTGTTCCAGCTGCTCGATGCCGAGGTCCATCTGACGCAAGGCGGAGTTGTAAGCCAATGTCATTTCTTCCGTGGAGGGCAGTCCCGAATTCAGCACAGATTGCTCGTAATCAGAAAGTTGGCCGTCAAAAATAACGGGTTCGCTGATATCCATTCCCAAGATCACTTTCAGTCGCATGGCGGCCAAGCGCATGCCGGTGGCAGCGGTGGTGAGAGTGGGGCGTTGGTTCTGCAAGGTCACGTCCGAACGAAGTTTCTCGAATTCGGAAACCAGCCCTTGGTTGTAGGAATTGGTCACCAATTGGTTGCTGGCCTCCAGGTTGGCATAGCTCTCTTGGAGCACGGCGTAGGACTGCTTGGCCAAAAGGTAGGTGTAATAAGCCTGTTTCACCTGGTTGACCAGGTCGATTTTCGACGACCGTGCCGATTCCATCGCTAAATCGATGTCCATGGCGCTGAGTTTCAGGCTAGACCAGAGGGCAGGGGAGATAATCGGAAGGCTCAAATTCGCGCCGATGGAGTAGGTGTTGTCACGGCCCACTTTGATGTTCATCGTCTGACCACCCATGTCCATCGACATTGTTTGTTTCAGGAGCGTGCGGTTATAACTGCCAGCCAGCGAAACATCGGGGAAGAGCGACACGATTTGCTCCTTTTTGTATTCCCGTTTAATATCCACGGAACGGTCGGCAATGCGCATGGTCGGTGACTCCGAAAGGGCGATTTCGATGGCCTTTTCGAGGTTGATGTGGATGGAATCCTGCGCCTTGAGAGGAAGGAGACCGAATGTCAACGCACAGCATAAAAGCAGAAATTTCTTCATGTATTGTTTCCCAACTGTTGCCATTCTCTATTATAATTTATTGATATACTGTTAATTGAAAAGTTTTTCCTATGTAACAAAAACGGCGGCAAAGATAACATTTTTGGTGAAACAACCAAGCATTTTGTGTATTTTTTACACATTGATTTTCCGATGGTGCAAAGACTGTCAGGAATGCATTGGAAAAGCCCTGCGGCCGGGCGACCATGTAACCCAAAAAATAGTACCTTTGCCGCGCAAAAAACGAATCGCTGATGCCGGAGCGCAAGCACTTTCTTCCGATTACCAAAAAGGAGCTCGACTACTTAGGTTGGGACTACGTGGACGTCATCATTGTGAATGGGGATGCCTACGTGGACCATCCCTCGTTCGGGGCGGCGGTCATCGGCCGCGTTTTGGAGCGCGAAGGTTTGCGCGTGGCCATCCTGCCGCAACCCAACTGGCAGGACGACCTCCGGGACTTCAAGAAATTGGGTGTCCCGCGCCTATTCTTCGGGGTCACCTCCGGCAATATGGACTCCATGGTCAATCACTACACGGCCAACAAGCGGTTGCGCAGCGACGATGCCTATACGGCCGGCGGGAAGGCGGGGTTCCGTCCCGATTACGCCACCATTGTCTATTCCCGCATCCTCAAGCAGCTCTTCCCTGACGTCCCTGTGGTGCTCGGGGGTGTGGAGGCTTCCATGCGCCGCCTTTCCCATTACGATTACTGGAGCGACAGCCTTATGCCTTCCATACTTGTTGATAGTCAGGCAGATGTGCTTGTCTACGGTATGGGAGAGCGTCCTATCGTGCAGTTGGCGCACATTATGCAGCAACCCGACTGGCGCAACCGTTTGCCGGAATGTCGGCAGATTGCTTACATAGACAATAATATACATAAGTATAGTTCAGAGGCTCCTGTCTTGTTGCATGATTTTGCCGAGGAGCTTCGCGACAAGCGGAAGTACGGCGAGAATTTCGTGGCGATGGAGAAGGAGTCGAACAAACGGGTGCAACGCACGCTGATTCAGCCTTATACGGACAAGTATGTGGTGGTGCGGCCGCCGTTTCCCGTTGCCACGACGGAGGAGGTGGACAGTTTTGCGCTCTTCGACCGCATGATGAATGCACCGCACCCCAAGTACCTGAAACGCGGCGACATTCCCGCCTTCGAGATGATTAAGAACTCGATTACGATTCATCGTGGCTGTTTCGGTGGCTGCAGCTTCTGCGCCATCGCGGCGCACCAGGGCAAAGCTATTGCGTCCCGTTCGGAGGAATCCGTTATGCGGGAAGTGGAAGATTTGGTGCAACGGCCTTACTTTAAGGGACATATCAGCGATTTGGGAGGTCCGTCGGCCAATATGTACCGGATGCAAGGTCAGGATTTGTCGAAATGCGAGAAGTGTCCGCGTCCCTCTTGCTTGGTTCCGAAAAAGTGCCCGAACTTGGTGGCAGACCATCACGCTGTCACCGCCCTCTATCAGAAGGTGATGGACACCAAGGGGGTGAAGCATATCACCATCGGGAGCGGCATTCGTTATGATATGTTGCTGACGGACAGCGAGAAAGAACGGGCTCAACTCGGACTTGGAGAATATCTCCGGCAGGTGGTGCGTCACCATGTCTCGGGTCGGCTGAAAGTGGCTCCCGAGCATACCGATGCGGAGGTACTCGCACTCATGCGGAAGCCTTCGTTCGACCACTTTCTCGATTTCTTGAAGGATTTCAACGAGGAAAATCGGAAATGCGGCAAAAACCAGCAGCTGATACCCTATTTTATCGCCTCGCACCCTGGTTGCACGGTTGAGAAAATGAGCAAATTGTGCGACCTTACGCACAAATACCATCTGATGACCGACCAGGTGCAGGACTTCACACCCACGCCCATGACCTACGCCACGGCGATGTATTACCTTGGTTATGACCCTTATACGGGCAAGAAGGTCCACATTCCCAAGAGCAAGCATGAACGTCAGGACCAGCATATCTTCTTCTTCGCGGATCTGCCCGAGAATAGAAAGAGAATCAGACAGTTGCGGAATAGAAAACCATAGTCTGCTGTTGCAACTCGGTTGCAAATAGCTCGTTTGGATGTGTTTGCAACCCGGTTGCGCAAGGAATTCCACACTTTTGCATCCGAAAATTTAGTTACGGTAGATTATGGAAAAACATCATTTTCAAGGCAACAGACAAGAGGCAATAGAAAATAGGGAACAGGGTCATGAGCATGATCACTGTCATGGCCATTGCCATAACCACAACCATGAGCATAGTCATGAGCATGAACATGAGCATCATCATGAACACCATCACGAGCATCATCACAGTTTGAAAGAGCAATTGGTGAAGATTCTCGTTACCGTTGTCCTGTTAGTCGCAGCGGTGCTGATAGAGAAACATACTGCGCTGAATACTTGGCAATTACTGTTAGTCTATCTCGTGCCATATTTGTTAATCGGCTTCGACACGCTCAAGGAGGCGGTGGAAGGGTTGGTGCACGGCGATGCTTTCAACGAGCATTTCCTGATGTCGGTGGCTACCATCGGCGCTTTGTGCATCGGATTCCTGCCGGGTGCGGAGACTCAGTTCCCGGAGGCCGTTTTCGTGATGCTCTTCTTCCAGGTCGGCGAGCTTTTCGAGGGCTATGCCGAGGGCAAGAGTCGCGACAGTATCACCCACCTGATGGATATTCGGCCCGACGTGGCCAACGTCATCCGCGATGGCAACACCTTGACCGTCAATCCTGAGGAGGTCGAGGTAGGGGAGACCATCGTTGTCCGTCCCGGCGAGAAGGTGCCGTTGGACGGTGTCATCATCGAGGGCAGCACCGCGCTGAACACGGTGGCCTTAACTGGCGAGAGCGCACCCAGTGAGGTGAGTGTTGGCGATGAGGTGATCTCCGGATGCGTCAACATCAGCGGTGTTGTCAAAGTGCGCACAATCAAGAACTTCGGCGAGAGTACAGTTTCCAAAATCATTCATCTGGTGGAGGATGCCGGCGAACATAAGTCCAAGAGCGAAACTTTCATCACCCGTTTCGCACGGATTTACACACCTGTAGTGGTCATTGCAGCCGTGGCGTTGGCATTGCTGCCGCCGCTTTTCTCCGGTCATTTCTCCACGTCGTTTCCGGTGTGGCTCTATCGTGCCCTGATGTTCCTTGTGGTCTCCTGTCCGTGTGCCTTAGTCATCAGTGTGCCGCTCACCTTCTTCGGCGGCATCGGCGGCGCCTCGCGCAATGGTATCCTTGTGAAAGGGGCGAACTACATGGACGTGCTGGCCAAGCTTGACACGGTGGTCTTCGACAAGACGGGCACCCTCACACACGGGCAGTTCGCCGTGGAGGCGGTGCATCCCGAAAAGTTCGATGAACGGCAACTCCTGCATCTTGCCGCGCATGTGGAGCACTTCTCCACCCATCCTGTTGGGGCGGCTCTTCGCGATGCTTTCCCCGACGAGGCTGTCGACGGCTGTGAGGTGACGGATGTGGAGGAGGTTGCAGGCCAGGGAGTTCGAGCCCGCGTAGGTGGCCTCTCTGTGAGCGTGGGCAATGCCAAGATGATGGAGACCGTGGGGGTGCAGTGGCATGACTGTCACCTTACGGGCACGATTGTCCATGTGGCCGTCGAGGGCGAGTATGCCGGCCACATCGTCATCAACGACAAAGTCAAGGATGACAGTGCGGAGGCTGTGGCGCGCCTGCACAAACTCGGCGTGCGTCGCACCGTGATGCTCACCGGCGACCGCAAGGAGGTGGCAGGGGCCGTGGCCGACAAACTCGGACTCCGAGAGTATGAGGCGGAACTGCTGCCCACCGACAAGGTGGCGTGTGTGGAACGGCTATTGGCGGAGGTGCCCGAGGACCGTTTCCTCGCTTTCGTAGGCGACGGCATCAACGATGCGCCAGTGCTGGCCCGCGCCGACGTGGGCATCGCCATGGGCGGTCTCGGCAGTGACGCGGCTATTGAGGCTGCTGACGTGGTGCTGATGGACGACAAGCCTACCAAGGTCGGCCTTGCAATCAGTATCGCACGGCGCACGCTGCGTATCGCACGTCAGAACGTCGGGTTCGCCATCGGCGTAAAGGTGGCTGTGCTGGTACTTGCAGCTTTCGGCGTTGCCAGCATGTGGATGGCGGTTTTTGCCGATGTGGGCGTCACCGTGCTGGCCGTGCTCAATGCCATGCGCGCGATGTCGTCAGCTAATTGAACGAATTATGCGAAACATATATGCTTTCCTTGAGTAGCCTCGGAGAGGCAAAACGCGCTAAGCGCAATTAACCCCACATAAGGCGAAGCCGCAATGTGGGGAATATATAAAGAACACTATGACAGAAGAACAAACCTTACGCAATGCGGGCATCCGCCTGACGGCGGTGCGGCTGCTGATATGGCGCACCATTCGCAAGGAATGCGCCGGCATCTTCAACCTGGCCGATTTGGAGGAGGCGCTCCCTACCGTTGACAAATCGACGCTTTTCCGGACCCTCACCCTCTTCAGCGACAGCCATCTGTTGGATACTATCGACGACGGAAGCGGTTCGCAAAAGTACTGTCTGCGCAGCGCTGACGACCCGCTGTCGGGTGTGCGCCATATCCACTTCAGCTGTCGGGTGTGCCACAAGACCGTTTGCCTGACCAACATTCCGCTGCCGGAGGTGTCTCTGCCGGACGGTTTCGAAGTGGAGAACGTGGAGTATGTGGCCAAGGGGGTGTGCCCGAAGTGTAGCCAAATCAAGAATTAATAATTAAAATCACGGAATTATGGTATCTTTGCCGTTCGAAATTTGAACGGTTATGAAGATACTTCACACCTCCGACTGGCACATCGGGCAAGTCCTTAACTTCCACTATGACAGGCAGGAAGAACATCAGCACTTCCTCGACCAGCTGTACCGCATCATCAAGCGCGAACACCCTGACGCGCTCATTGTGAGCGGCGACCTCTACGACAAGAACACGCCCAGCAATACCGCCATGCGGTTTCTTTCCGATAATCTGCTCAGAATCTGTGATATAGCCCCTGAGATGCCGCTTGTCCTTACCGCTGGAAACCACGACAGCAGCTCGCGCATCGAAAGCATGTCGGGCGTGTGGAAGCGCGTGAACACCTATTTCGTCGGCGCGGCGGAAAGGGTGGGGGAGGAATACCAGCTCGACAAGCACATCATCGAAATACCCGGGAAAGGTTGGATTGCGGCGGTTCCATATATCCCCGATTACCAGAACGACTTATACAATATTATATTAAAGGAGATTGTCGCACGAAATGTCCAAAATTTGCCCGTCATATTGATGGGACATACCACCATCGGGAATGCCATTTTCTCCGCGCACGAAAGCACCACCTTCAACGGTCGGGACATCGTGGGCGGCATCAACAGCATGAGCCTCAACGATATAGACAACGAATACGACTATTTTGCGTTAGGACATATCCACACGCCGCAGACGTTAAGCAATGGCAAAGCCCGTTACTGCGGCAGTCCGGTTCAGCTCAACTTCAAGGAACAGTTCGCACATTCTGTAACGATGGTGACCATTGAGAATCATGGAGATACGCCGACAATTGAGACCATCGAATTGGAACCGTTGCGGAAATTCTACGTCATCCCGTCAAAGCCCACCCCATTGGAGGATGCACTCACCTATTTGGAAAGCAATCTTCCTGATAGTCAGGGTTATGTGCAGGTCAACATCCTGTCGGCGGAACGTTTGCCCTCAGACACGGAGAACCGCATTCGCAATATCCTCGCCAAAGGTGAGAACCTTCTCTATTGCGACTACAAATGCACTCGTCCGGTCGTAGAAGGTGCTAATCCGATCGAAAAACCCGACTTCAACCTGTCGGAATTCAAGGAAAAGAGTCCATTGGAAATTGCCGAGTGCTATTTCCGCGATTCCAACGGCACGGAAATGGATGATACGCTGAAGGAGTTGTTGAACACGGTGATTGACGAGGTTACGGAGGAGCAGGCGAGATAAAAACGATCTTTAAGACGTAATGATACCATAATAAAAATGACAACGATGATACTTCAAACTTCCATATCAAGATCGCGGCTGGGGCTTCTGTTGATGATATTATGCTGTTTTTCAGCTTATTCCGCAAAGTCACAAACGGAAGAAAATGTTTATCAACCGAAAGATTCTGTTCTGCGGAAGGCTGATTCGTTATGGACTCTGAAGTTGTATGAAGAAGCGGTACCTGTGTATGAGGAAGCCACTTGGCGTATCGAGAAAGAGGATGCGGAGGCGTTCATCGCACAAATAAAAACTTCTGAACAGGTTCAGGCAGCTTATTTGTTGGGACTTCTTTACCGCAACAATTATCGCTATTTCGATTTGCAAAAATCTGTGGATCAGATGATTATTGCGGGCAAGCAGCGTTATAAGCCCGCTTTGGAAATGCTGGCCGACTATTATGTGAACCTCAAAGTCTCCTCCAACCAAGAGGCACAGGTGCTAGGCCTTTTGGAAGAGTCACTTGCTGCTGATACCTTCTTGGCTGAACCGCTGCAACAGCGTAGGGATTTTGATCAAAAATTGATGCAAAAACCACTAAAAGGGAAAGGCTGTGGTGGCGAAGAAATGGCTGAGTTTCCTGGTGGCGAAGACTCTTTGAGCGCATTCTTGCAAAAGGAAATTCATAATGTTGTTACCAAAGATCATCCGGGCACCGTTCTTGTGGAATTCGTCGTGGAGAAGAACGGCAGCGTACGTGATGCCAAAGTGAAATGGTCTGATGCTCCCGAAGATCGAGAACAGGAGGCACTACGGGGCGTGCTGATGATGCCCCGTTGGAATCCGGCCCATACTCCAGACCGTTACATGAAATGTTTTTTCGAAGTGCCGATTACGTTTAGGGGAGAGAATGAGCGGGAGTTGGCTTCTGGCGACCTGCTTTTCGTTCGCAGTAAGGATTCCGAAATGGAGAAAGCCATTAGCGCGAGCACGGGGGAATACACGCACGTGGCTTTGGTGGAACGAGACCCAAAAGGGTACGTTTGGGTGATTGAGGCGGACGGTCAAGAAGGGGTGCGCCACATCCATTTCTACGAATGGGAAAAGGAATATGCAAACCAGTACGATGTGTTCCGGCTTACCCAACCCTTCGACACCGTCGATGTGATTTCTCGCGCCAAACGACTTCTGTGGAAACCTTACGACAATGCCTTTCTGCCTGACAATAACAAATTTTATTGTTCGGAACTCATCTATGAGTGCTTTTGGAAAGATGGTGAGCACCTTTTCGAGGCCAAACCAATGAACTGGCGCGATGCCGACGGCAACATCCCGGAATATTGGATCGAGCATTTCCAGAAATTGGGAGTTCCCGTGCCCGAAGGCGTTCCTGGCACGAATCCAACAGATATGTCACGTTCACCTTTGTTAGAGAAGGTGTTTTGATAGGTAAAAGGCAATAGGCAAAAGGCAAAAGGCAAAAGGCAAAAGGCAATAGGCAAAAGGCAATAGGCAAAAGTTAAAAGTTAATAGGTAATAGTTGGCGGGTCAAAGTCAAAGTAGAAAAAGTACATTGTTGCATGAAATTCAAGAAACTGGAAATACGGAACATCAACTCCATCGAGGAGGCGGTCGTCGATTTTGAGAATCTGATGCCGCAAGATCAGCACATCTTCATGATTTGGGGGCCGTCGGGCGCGGGCAAGAGCACCATTTTGGATGCGATTTGCATGGCGCTGTTTTGTAAAACGCCTCGTTTACAGAGTATTGCGGAGAAGAAGGAGAATCAGTACGTGGATCCCGAGTTCCAGTTCAGCGACCGCGCCAAAGGTATCGCCATCAACGATTTGCGGCAGTATCTGAAACGCGGCACGAAAGAGGGCTGCTGTGCGCTGCAATTCGTTGGGAATGACAGCGTTACCTATACGGCCAAGACCGCTTTCTCCATTAATAGAAATGGAAATCTCAACAACATCGAATGGTCGCTGACTTCAGAGAATGGCGTTTGGAGTAAGGTGAAAGAAGTTGAACAACAGGTGATTACGGTTACGGGACTGACTTATGAGCAATTTTGTCGCACCACGATGCTGGCTCAGGGGGAGTTCACCAAGTTCATGAAGAGCGATCAGAACGCCAAGGCCGAAATTCTGGAAAAACTGACCGATACCAGCGTCTTTTCGGAGATTGGTCGGCGGATTTATGAGAAATACAACGCCCAGAAAAAGCATTACGAGCAGCTCAACAGCGAAAATGAGAATATCACAAGGCTGAATGACGAACAAATTGCGGAATATCAAGCGCAAATTGGAACTATCCAAAGTGAAAATAAACAATTTGAAGAGGAGCTCAGCACATTAACTCAAAAAGCCACGTGGATCAAACAACTTGCTGTTTTTCAGGAAGATGTGATTCGTTCTGAAAAGCAATGGCAGGAGGCGAACTCCGCTTTGAATTCTGAAGAAAATCAGCAAAGAAAGCAGCTGATTGCGCAATGGGAACAGACCGAAACCGAACGAAATACCCTGCTCGAACTGCGGAAATTGCGTCAAAGTGCACTCGAAATAGCACAATCAGAGAAAGAATTTCAGCTTTACTATCAACAACTTAATGCTGGTTTTCTTTTCATGAAAGAGGCCATTGCCCAAACAGAAGCTTCCAAAAAACAACTCCAAGAAAGCCTTGATGCGCAAGCCTATAAGAGTGAAACTTTTGCCAATGCGCAATCACTTTCCGAAAAACTCAAGCAATATGCACAATTAGGACAGAATATTGCCCAAAATAAAGAAAAGCATCGCCAAAACTTGTTTACTTTGACGGCTTCCGAGTTGACTTTAGCTCAAAAACAAACGGAAATTAACCAAAAACAGACCGAAATCGACAAGGTTGGAACAGACTTAAACGAGCTGAAAGAGAAAGCCAAAGTGTTCGACTTAACTCAACTCACCACGTCGCAAGCCCAACAGAAAGACCGTCTCCGCGATTTGAACGAGGCCAACAAGTCCGTACAAACGCTTAAGAATCAACAAAATGAGATTAACGGTCTTAAGGTAGCACTTGCGGAGAAACAACAGCTGATGGAGACGCTGACCGTGCAAATGCAGCAAGAGCAGAAGGAATACGAGAAGGCTCAATCTGAACTGGAAACTGCGCAAAAAGTGTATGACATGGCCGCAAAAAGCGTGCACGATTTCGCGAAACAGGTTCGCGCAACGCTCCAAATTGGCGATGTTTGTCCCGTCTGTGGTCAAAAAGTGGCGCAACTGTTGACCAACGAGGCGGCGGAAGAGAGTATCTTAAAGCTTAAAAATGCGTTGGAAGATGCTAAAAAAGCGGTGATTTCAGCTAGAAAACAATTGGATGTGACCATTACCAGTTTGAAAACCGAAGAGGGGAACGTCAATTCGTTGAAAAGTGACCTGCAAAATAAAACTGCAAGAAAGAAGAACGATTTGGCGGTCTTGGAGGAAAATTGTAAGAAACTCAATATTACTGTCAATGAAACTATTCAGGCTCAAATCGACCAACAACTTGCTGATACAGAAAATGTTTTAAAAGAGACTGAAGAAAAAATCACTGTTTCGCGGAGTCTCAATCTAGAAATTGAGAAAGCCAATGTGAGCTTGGATAATCTTAAAAAGCAGCTTGAAGATTTACGCAAAAGCTACCATGAAATAGAATTGCAAGCAGCTAAATTACAACAAGATAACAATGCTCTTCAGGCACATTGGGAAGGAGATGAGAAGCAGCAAGCTGAATTACAAACGGAAATGTCGGGCTTTTTGTCCACCACATACCCCAACTGGTCTGAAAATCCGACTCAAACCGCTCAAAATCTGACCGATGAGGCCGGCGTTTATGCTAAATCTCAAGAGAAACTGACAAAGTTGCAAGAATCCGTAGAAAAATTGCAGCGCGAGCAACAGCAGATTGAACGCAATCAACAGCAAGTACATTCGCTTTTCGACTGGTCTGCTGCTGAAAAACCGCAAACTGTTGACCATTTGGTGGAAAAATGGGCGGATTTTGTTCCGAAATGTACGGTTTTGTCCCAAAACGCCACCAATTGTCACGCCGATATTGCAAAAAAAGAGTCGGTATTGCAAACTTTCTATTCAGAACATCCCGAAATTCAGGAGGATACTTTATCTCGTTTAGCGGATACCTCCATCGATGTTGTTGCGCAACTGCGTGAGCAACAGACGTCTGCGCAAAATCAGGTACAAACCGCTCACGGGCAATTTCTAAAAGCGCAGGAAACCTTGCAAAAACATCAGGAGTCCAAGCCTGTCTTCTCCGAGGGAGAGGATCTCGAACAAATCGAAACGCAAATCGCTGAAAAAAATCGGCAAAAGACCGAAAAGTTGCAGCTAATCGGTCAAATTCAGCAGGTTTTGCAATCGGATGCGGACAACAAACGCAAATATGCCGACACGTTACGCGAGTTGGATGCGTTGCGGCAGGAGGCGCGGCAATGGGAGCGCCTCAACAACGTTTTTGGCGATAGCACCGGCAAGACTTTCCGCAAAATCGCGCAGAGCTTTATCCTCCAGAAACTGCTGGACAACACCAACTATTTCCTCGGGATGCTTTCCGACCGCTACGAACTCACCGGTGCAGGTCGCGAACTGATGATCTTGGTGAAAGACAAGTACTTAGGGGATGCACCGCGTCCCGTGGAGATGGTCTCCGGCGGCGAGAGCTTCCTCATCTCCATCGCCCTTGCATTGGGACTCTCCAATCTTGCCTTGCAAGGTGTCTCCTCGGACTATATTTTCATCGACGAAGGCATCAGCCAACTCGACGGCAGTCTCTGTGACAGCGTGGTGAACACCCTCCAGCAACTGCACCATATTGTGCACTGTAACATCGGTATTATCAGTCATTTGGATGTGCTGGCAGAGAAGATTCCGACGAAGATTTTGGTGCAGCCGGTGAGCCACGGAACGAGTCAAGTGACAATTCATAATTCATAATGAAGAATAAGAAAAAGTTTTTCACAAAGTGCAACCTTTTGGTTATTTTGCATCTTAATGATTGAAAAATGTATTATGTTTGCTAACAAATTTAAATTTTGCAATATGAAGCGTAAAATATTGACACTCATTATGTTATTTGTGGCGACGGTCGCGTTTGCGCAGGTGCCGAAGCATCAGCGCGTGCTCAACTACGTGCCCGACAGCTGCTATACCGTCACGTTGATTAACCTCGACACATTGGCGAGGGTCATGGAACTGGAATCGCTGCACATGGAGAAGGTTCTTAAACCGCTCTACGATAGTGTGAAGTTTTCCAAAAAGCTGGTACAGAGCTGGATAAAGCGCGACAAAAAAACGGGTATCGACTTCACTGCTTCAGCGGCCTTTGTGGACTCCCGTTACTATTTTCTGCCACTGAACAACGAGCGGGACTTCGAGAAAATGGTGCGTTCCATCGACAAATCTTTTCCGCCATTCGAGACGATGATCGATTCTGAAGGCCGGAAAATCCGTTGCATGACCATCGCAACGGAATATGAAATGAACTATGCTGTCATTTGCACCGAAGATGTCGCTTGTTTCATGACGCTTACCAACATGGAAGCCATCTTCAATTCGATGCCTTCCGAAGCGATTGTGGACTCCTTTGATATTGAATCCTGGCTTAATTCGGTAATGGTACAAGAAAGTCCCATGCAGGTCTGGGAGCGATTGAGCCACTCCAAATTCGCCTCAAGCGCAACGGCAGCGACCATGCTGGCCAATGGATGGGATTCCTATACGGGTTACAAGCAGGGCTCCTCGATTCTTAGAACATTCACCAGCGTTCTGGAAATGGTTGCCCCATCATCCACGGAGTTGAAAGAATCCATCAACCAGTTGAGCTTGGAGCTCTTTTCGAAGGTAGAAGCCCGGCACGACCGCATCACTGGTTACAGTGAATTCCACTTAGACAACGGACAGTCAGTAAAGCAGACAATGAAATCTTCTCCCGATAAATTGAGGAAGCAGCTTCCCTATGTTTCAGGTGATTTTATCGTGTTGGTTATCAATACGATGGAAGGCTATGGCGAGCTTGCAAAACCCTACCTGGGTCTACCGAATCAATGGGGCGAACTCGCTCAACTACTGAACAAGCCGTTCGTATTCACCATGTCTTCCCTTGACGAGAATAACATCATGTTCAGCACCATCGTGGAAAAACCCGAAGAGGTTCGCGGTATTTTGGAGCGTTATGTGGAGACAAGTAACCATATCACGGACTCGGTGCGAAAAAGCATTCCGGTTGTGGAAGTGGTGGAAAAGCCCTTGGACGAACCCCTCATTAAGGTAGAAGAAGTCTCGGAAGAGCCTGAAACCCAGCCTGAAAATGAGGAACCTGTGGAATATAATGAGAACTATGTTGAGCTGATGGATCCAGTCATCTATGCCGAGACTCCAGAAGATTCCACCATCAACATGAAAACGCTGGTTTACAAAAAGATAGACGGTTGGGATGTGTACATCATCTTGACCAATAAAGAAGAGATGGATTACGAGACATACACGCAGATAGTGAAAGAAGACTCCTCCTGTGTGCTGGTGAAGGATGACCTTTTATTCTTCACAAAGAGCCTGAATGTGATGCATTCGCTTTCGCAACCGATGGAGCGCGAGTGGTCGAAGGAGTACTTTGAGCACAACCTCTATGCGCGGGCTGATCTCAACACGCTCGTCCATCTTATCGGTGAGGACGTCACTTTGCCCCTCCGAGATGTGGTCGCTTATGTCGATAACAACACATTCACGATCAATCTCAACGCGGAACCGGGACTTCGCCACGGAATCGTCTACGAAATCATGAAATTCGCCATAGACTTCATCCAACAACTCGATTTTTAGAGGTTCCATAATAATAGGGATGACGTAATAAGGATGCCATAATATGACATCCCTACAAAAAATCATGTTCCCCCAGCGGCCTGTTGCCTATTGCCTCTTGCCTATTGCCTGTTGCCTAATACAAGAAATTATTGTACGGGTAAATTTGAATATGCAACTTCTTAATCTCCTCGTACAGGAAATCGCGCATTTCGTTGATGTTTTCCTTCGTTTTGGCGGAGATAAAGAGTGTTTTCGGGCCGAGTTTTGCCATCCAAGTGGCCTTCAGCTCGTCTAAGGTGATATTTTCCTTTGTTTTGGGCGTAAGGTCGTCTTCGGCCTTTTCCACCCAAGTGTATTGGTCTATCTTGTTGAAAATGATGACGGTAGGCTTTCCGCCGCAGTCAATCTCGTCCAAGGTTCTCTGCACTGTCTGAATCTGCTCCTCAAAGTCGGGGTGGCTGATGTCCACGACGTGTAGCAGCAGGTGCGTCTCGCGGACTTCATCGAGTGTTGATTTGAACGATTCCACAAGTCCGTGCGGCAGTTTGCGGATAAACCCCACAGTATCAGACAACAAGAATGGCAGGTTTTGGAACACGACCTTGCGAACTGTCGTGTCGAGGGTGGCGAAGAGTTTGTTCTCCACGAGCACGTCGGAGTTGCTCAGCAGGTTCATGATGGTCGATTTGCCGACGTTTGTATAGCCTACAAGGGCGACGCGGACGAACTGCTCTCGGTGTCCGCGCTGCGTCTTTTTCTGCTTGTCAATTTCCTTTAACCGCTTTTCCAACAAGGAGATACGGTCGCGGATGATACGGCGGTCGGTCTCGATTTCCTTTTCGCCAGGACCGCGCATACCGATACCGCCGCGTTGCTTCTCCAAGTGCGTCCACATACCCGTCAGGCGGGGCAGCAGGTATTTGTACTGCGCCAGTTCCACCTGCGTTTTGGCGTGCGCCGTCTGCGCGTGCTTGGCGAAGATGTCGAGGATGAGGTGCGTGCGGTCCATTACCTTGCAGTGCATAAGTGCCTCGATGTTACGTTGTTGCGACGGTGGGAGTTCGTCGTCCACCACCACCATGTCGATGTCGTTTTCTTGCACATAGTCGGCCACCTCGCGGATCTTGCCAGAGCCGAAGTAGGTGCGGGAGTCGGGGTGCGCGAGGTTCTGGATGAACTTCTGCACACACTGTCCGCCGGCGGTCTCCACCAGGAAGGCCAGCTCTTCGAGGTACTCTAGGGTCTTCTCCTCCGCCACATCCGGGGTGGAAACGGCGATGAGGACCGCTGTTTCGCGGTAATTGTCAGGGTGTTCTATCTCTTTTTGCTTCGCCATTGTATTCGTTTCGTTCAAGCGGCAAAAGTACATTTTTTAATTTAAGGTTTAGAGGTTGGTGGTTAAAGGTTAATGGTTAAAGGGAGGGGATGGTGAATCCATAAGTTTCCATAATTTTCCATAAATAGAGGCTTCTGAATCCTTCTGTTTCCAAAATTGTCCAAGAGATAATGCTAAATGCTTGTAAATCATAGTTGTAAATAGTTATCAATATTGCATTTGTAATTGATTATTTTTCAGTAAGATATCGTATTTGTTAATATATGTTGATAACTTTTTCCATTATTTTCCATAGCGTAATATATTGATAAACAAATAGATATATATTGTTTTGAACATTAAGGGTTAAATATATGCCGAATTATGGAAATATGCTTTATAAAAATTATATTTTTGCACCGGAATTTATTGACATAGAATCGTTATGGCAACAGGATACGGATATTGGGAAGTCTCGATAGAGAAGAGCGGGCGGTTGAAACTGCCTGCTGCTCTGTTGCAGAAATTGCCCGAGGAAGAGCGCAAAACATTCTATGTTACCCATGGTTTCGGCGAATACATTATGTTATGGTCGGAAAAGGCCTACAACAAACAGATGGAGTACATGAACTCGCTGGACCGAAACCTCAAGCGTGTCAAGCTTTACCGCAACGCCTTTTTGCGCAACACGGCGCAGCTGGAGTGCGACTCGCAGAACCGCATCGTGATTCCGAAGCCGCTGATGGAGATGTATGCCATTGACAAAGAGTTGGTTATGCTGCTCGACAACGGACAAATCGAAATGTGGAACAGCAAGAACTATCATGAGAAGTTCGATATGAGTCCCGGCGATTTGGAGGATCTTAACGAGGAGATGCACCTCGGTCACTATATGAAGGAAAAGGAGGGCGAGAATGGAATATCATAACCCCGTACTCCGCCAACTTTCTGTAGATTACTTAGTTGCAAACCCCGACGGCGTCTATGTAGATGTTACTTACGGCGGCGGTGGACATTCGCGTGAAATTCTCAGCAGACTCGGTAACGGTCGGCTTGTCGCTTTTGACCAGGATTCCGATGCGCAGGCGAATCTCATTGACGATGAGCGTTTTACGTTTGTTCCTTCCAACTTCAAGAACCTGTCGCGTTTTCTGAAATACCACCAAGCTTATCCAGTGGACGGCATCCTGGCTGATTTAGGTGTCTCCTCCCATCAGTTCGACACTCCTGAACGCGGATTCTCGTATCGCGAGGATGGCGTTTTGGATATGCGGATGAATACGAATGCGGGAAAATCGGCGCAAGATATTGTCAACCAGTATGATGAGCAGGCCTTGAGCCAGGTTTTCTACCGTTACGGCGAGTTGTCGGACGGTCGCACCCTGGCCCGCCGCATCGTCAAGGCGAGGGAGGAGCAGTCTATTACGACCACACAGGAACTGGTTGAGGTGCTCAAACCGTCGTTGCCCCGCGGCCGCGAGAACAAGTCGCTCTCCCGCATCTTCCAGGCTCTTCGCATTGAAGTCAACCAGGAGATGGAAGCGTTGGAGTCGTTCTTGACACAAACCGTTGAAGCCCTGAAAGTTGGCGGACGTTTGGTCGTCATTTCCTATCATTCGTTGGAGGATCGCATGGTGAAGAACTTTATGCGTGCGGGCAATTTCAGCGGTGAGGTGGAGAAAGACTTCTACGGCAACCCGTTGACCCCATTCAAGTTGGTCACGAGAAAGGCGTTAGTGCCTGATGATGAAGAAATTAACCTGAATCCGCGCGCCCGTAGCGCCAAGCTACGTGTCGCGGAGAAAATAAATCCCGTCAGTCATGGAAACAACATCTAAAGTAAACAGAGGACAGCAGAAGGAGAAAAGCCGCTTCAGCCGCTTTTTCTCCAATATTTTCGGCGGTGAAATCCTGGCGAACCGTAAGATGCGCCCGTGGTATTTCTATTTCCTCTTTGTGCTGGTTCTGACGATTGCACTGGTGGTCAGCGAGCAGCAGATCCGCGCCAAGAAGAAAATGATTGAAGAGCTGGAGGACACCTACAAAATGGAAATCAGCCGGTTGAAGGCCAACAACCAGTTTATCCCATACGAGAAGAACAAAATTCTGATTCAGAAGATGCAGGAGAAGGGGTACATTACAGATGAAAAACACAGTTTTACGGTGAAAGAGACGCCGAAGCCGGTGGAGAAACGCCGTTGGTTCAAGAGAAAGGAGCGTAAACATGAAGACAAATAGAAAACAGGAAGTTTCCCCGTCCACGCAGCGGCGGATGACGGTTGTCTATCTGCTGATGGTGCTGCTGGGTCTGGCCTGTCTGGTCAAGATCCTCTATCTCTCCATTGCGGAGCGCGCGGTCGCTTCGGGCTCGCCCGACAAGTGCGTGAATCTCATTGGATTGTCCTCGGAGAAGGTGAAGGATTTGAAGGCGGAAAATCATTACTGCTATGTGGACGAGAATATGTTGCGCCCCATGCGCGGTGAAATCTATGACGATCACGGTCGTGTGCTGGTGGCCAATTTCACCGTTTTCGAGGTCGCTTTCGACGGGAACGGTTTCCTTAAGCAGTATGCCGACACGTTGAAGAAGAACCCCAACGCTTTCGACAACCTTTTCCAGCGGGTGGCGCAGGACTTTTACGGCCAGTTCAAGGACCGCTTCCCGAAGTTTGACGCCGAGTACTATTTCAAGCTTTTCAAGAGGACGCTTGCCAAGGAAGAGGGCAAACGTTACTCGACTATTTTCTCCGTGAAGGAGTGGGACGACCGCTCTTGGGTGACGGGCGTGGATACGGCGTTCATCAAGAACCTTCCTTATTTATATAAATATGAGGAGTTGGAGAACGGTGATTCCGTGCGGAAACGGAAAGTGAATATGCATTTCAATTTCATACCCACCAATGTTCGCGTCAACCCTTACGGGGAGATGGCCAAGCGGACTCTCGGTGCGCAAACCCCCGCCCACCAGTACGGGTTGGAACATTCGATGAACGACATTCTCGGTGGTCAGGAGGGCAGCAAGAAATATCTCCTGATCAACCACGCCAAGGTGCCGCTCCGTGACCGCATTGAACCGGACGACGGCTATAACATCCACACTACCTTGAAGTTGGAGATTCAACATGCCGTGCATAACGAGCTCTCGCGCAAGCTGTCGGAGCTGGGTGCCGAGTGGGGATGCGCCATTGTGATGGAGACGAAGACAGGCGAGATAAAGGCCATTTCCAACCTGCGCCGTTCCGCAAATGACCCCACCTACTACAACGAGAGCATGGAATACGCCCTCAACGCCAAGGTGGAGCCGGGTTCCACCTTCAAGCTCGCTTCCCTGCTGGCCTACTTGGAAAAAGTGCCGAACGACACCGTCGGCCGGTACCGGATTTACCAGAACACGTTCGAGTTCCCGACGAAGTCAGGGCAGATCAAGCGCTACACGAAAACCGACCACGAATACACGCCCATCGAAGTCTCCGCTTTGGAGGTCTTCAAACGTTCGTCCAACGTCGGCATCGCCAAGATGGTGTTCGACACCTACGGCAAGCGCGGTTTCCCGGCTTATATTGAACAGCTCAAGAAGTTCGGATTGTTGGACACGGTGCACAGCCAGCTCGGCGACCTTCTGCCCGCCCGCATCCGCGACGGTTCCAACGACTTCAACACCTACTACGCCACCACTTTCGGAGCCGGTTTCAACATCCCGATTATCCGAACTTTGATTTACTATAACGCTATCGCCAACGACGGAAAGATGATGGCACCGCTATTTGTACGCTATGTCACAAACACTTACGATACTATCCAGCGTTTCGAGCCGCAGGTGCTGATGGATTCGATAGCCTCGGCTTCCACCGTGAAAAAGGCTCGTTACTATCTAGAGCAGGTGGTATGGGGCGAGCACGGCACCGCTTATCGGTATCGCGACGAGAACTGTATGTTCGCCGGCAAGACGGGTACCCGCGACATTTGGGATGAGAGTATGCACTGCTATCGGAAGGACATCAATGCGGTGTCGTTCTGCGGCTACTTCCCAATGGATCATCCGCAATACACCGTCATTGTCTATATCTACGGTGTGCCGCAAATGAGCAGTGTGGCCGTGGACGCTTTCGCCCGCATCGCCCGCAGCATCATGAACAGCGCGAACTACAGCGCGACGCGCAAGGCTTCCGACTCGCCGTTCACGCCGCTGGGACGCACGGCCCCTATCCAGAAGAAATATTTCAACACGCTGCTGGCCGGTCTGGGCTACGACACGGTGAGTTATGAGACGGACGCGAACTATGTCCGTGTGGATCAAACGGATACGAACCGGCATGTCACGGCTAAAGCCCTGCCGCTCGGTCAATACCAGAAGATGCCCGACGTACGCGGCATGCTGGCTTCCGATGCCGTCACCGAACTCATCCGCGCTGGCTACAAGGTCAACATTTCCGGCCGAGGCCGCGTCAAATCCCAAATCCTCGACGACAAGACGCATACGGTGAAATTGTACCTTGATCCGTGATTGTCGGGCATGTGATGCGCTTTACCGAGCTATCACCTCGACCGAGCTTCCATCCCTGACGTGATGTCAAGGAAACCCCATAACCTAAACCTATAACCATTAACCTATAACCATTTATAAGACAATGAACCTAACCATACTGCTCAAATCGCTGCGCTCGTACGAGCTGACGGGAGAGTCGGAACTTGACGTTACGGAACTCCTGTTCGACTCTCGTGCTGTGTCCCCTCAACCCGATGGGGCTACGCAACTCTATGTTGCACAGCGCGGTACGCAGACTGACGGACACAAGTACATCGCCTCTGCCATCGAGCGGGGGTGCCGTGCCGTGGTATGCGAGGAGCTGCCGGAAACACTTGTCGAAAACGTCTGCTACGTCAAGGTGACGGACAGTTCGGTGGCACTGGGCCAGCTCGCCGACGCCTTCTATGGCCATCCGAGTCGCAAGCTCAAGCTGGTGGGTATCACCGGTACCAATGGAAAGACTACGACCGTGACCCTGTTGCACCGTCTCTTCACGATGGCGGGGCACAAGGCTGGTCTGCTCTCCACCATCGTCAACAGGGTGGGGGAGGAGGAAGTGCCTGCCACCCACACCACACCCGATGCCGTGGAACTCAACCGCTTGTTATCCAGAATGGTGGATAGTGGTTGCGAGTACTGCTTTATGGAGGTGAGTTCGCACGCGCTCTGCCAGCACCGCGTTTCCGGACTGCGCTTCACCGGCGGCATTTTCAGCAACATCACCCACGACCATCTCGACTTCCACAAGACCTTCGCCAACTACATCGCGGCGAAGAAATCCTTCTTCGACAAGCTGCCGAAATCCGCGTTCGCCCTTACGAACATTGACGACAAGAACGGTCGCGTGATGGTGCAGAATTGCAAGGCGGATGTCCGGACATACAGTTTGCGCACCGCCGCCGACTTCAAAGGAGTGGTGATGGAGAATGCCTTTACAGGTCTGCACCTGCGCGTGAACGGGCGCGAGGTCTATTTCAAGTTATGCGGTAAGTTCAACGCTTACAATTTGTTGGCGATTTACGGAGCCGCCGTGCTGTTGGGCATGGATGAGGTGGAGGCGCTGACGCTGATGAGCGGTCTCGACAGTGCTGCCGGACGTTTCCAGATGATGCGCACGGATGACGGCGCCACCGCGATCGTGGATTACGCACACACGCCCGACGCGCTCGAGAACGTGCTGAAGACCATCCGCGACATAGTGGGCAAGGATGCCGAGGTAATCACCGTGGCGGGCTGCGGCGGCGACCGCGATGCGCTGAAACGTCCTGAGATGGCGGAGATTGCCTGTAAGTACAGCTCCAAAGTCATTCTCACCTCCGACAATCCGCGCACGGAAGACCCGAAAGCCATTTTGGATGATATGATTAAGGGTGTCCCTGCGGGTAAAAGCAAACAGGTGTTGGTCATTGAGAACCGTCGTGAGGCCATCAAAACCGCCTGCATGATGCTGCAGCCGAAAGGAGTTCTCTTAGTGGCCGGCAAGGGACATGAGAACTATCAGGAAATCAATCACGTCAAGCATCATTTTGACGATACGGAAGAAATTAAGAATTGTCTCAATATTCAGTAAACCAGTAAGCTATGTTATACTATCTTTTTTCATGGATGCATGCGCAGCGCTACCCCGGAACGGGTGTCTTCCAGTATATCTCGTTCCGTTCCGTGTCCGCGTTTGTGTTGGCGCTGATCATTGCCATCTTTTTCGGGAAGCATTTCATCAAATTCTTGAAACGCAAACAGATAGGGGAGAGTGTGCGCGATTTGGGACTTGAAGGCCAGAACGAGAAGGCCGGCACCCCGACGATGGGTGGCATCATCATCATCGCGGCTATTTTGATTCCGGTGCTGTTGTTGTGCGAGCTGAAAAACATCTATATTCTCCTGATGATTTTCACCACGGTGTGGTTGGGCTTCCTTGGCGGCCTTGATGATTACATTAAGGTGTTCAAGAAAGACAAGGCAGGCTTGTCGCCGCGCAAGAAACTGCTGGGCCAGATTCTGCTCGGACTGGTGGTCGGCGGAGTGATGTATTTCCATCCTGCCGCTGTCATCTGCGAGAAAAATGTGCAGAAGCAGACGGTCACGCAGATGACCTCCAACGATATTTTACAACTGGAGAATCAGGAAAATGCGCACACGCCGAAACTGTTCGACGAGCCTCACCACTCCTCCAAGACCACGATCCCGTTTGTGAAGAACCACGAGCTGGACTATTCCGCGTTGACCCGCTGGATGGGTGATGAGACCGGCAAATGGTCGTTCCTGTTCTTCATCCCGATTATTGTTTTCATTATTGCGGCCGTCTCCAACGGAGCCAACCTCACCGACGGTTTGGATGGCTTGGCCACGGGTGTGACGGCATCGGTGGCTGTGGGCATTGCCATTTTAGCCTACGTGTCGGGCAACGTTATCTTTGCCAACTACTTGGACATCATGTATATACCCAATATCGGCGAGTTGGTGATTTTCATCTCTGCCGTCATTGGGGCGTGCATTGGCTTCTATTGGTGGAACTGCTACCCGGCGCAGGTCTTCATGGGCGACATTGGCAGCCTCACCCTCGGCGGCATTGTGGCCGTCTCCTGCATCATCATCCGTAAGGAGCTGCTGATTCCGATTCTCTGCGGCGTCTATTTGGCGCAGTCGGTGTCGGTCATCATGCAGGTCTCCTACTTCAAATACACGAAGAAACGCTACGGTGAAGGCCGCCGCATCTTCCTGATGTCGCCGCTGCACCACCACTTCCAGAAAAAGGGGATGCACGAGTCGAAAATCGTGCAGCGATTTATAGTCGTCAGCATGCTGCTCGCCGTCCTCGCCATCGCTACGCTGAAAATACGATGATCTTAACCTTTAACCCTTAACCCTTAAGCCTTAACCAATAAACCAATAACCATAACCCTTAACCTTTAACCTATATGACAAAGAAAAACAACAGTTTCCGCTTGTTTGAGCAAGCCAAAGAGACCTCTAACCCGCGCGTGGGAACGTTGTCGGAACAACTTATCCGGCTGCGTCAGAAAAATATTGCCGAATCCCTTTCCGATTTCGAAGGCAGTGCACACAAACTCGAGCATGTGAAGAGTTTCGCCGGTGTCGATTTCATTGACGACGCGCGTTCCACCACGGCCAACGCGGTGTGGTACTCGTTGCAGTCCATGACCAAGCCCACGGTGTGGATTACGAATATTGACGATCCCGAAATTCTGACGGATGACATCTTAAATGAAGCCCAACAGAAGGTCAAAGAGGTTGTCCTTCAGGGTGTTTACAATATTGATGTCTATCAGAGGCTTGCGGGGCAGGGTGTTCCCGTGATGATGACGATGAGCATGGAGGATGCCGTGAACCACGCTTTCTATGCTTGTCAGCGGGGTGATGTCGTGCTTTACGCGCCCGGCATCCACGGCAACAGCCAGATCACCTATCGCGAGCGGGGTGACCGTTTCAAAGCCTCCGTTGCACAACTCTAAAACCCGACGATCATGGATGCAGATGCCGTAACTCCGAAAGTGCCTCTTTTACAACGAATTGGCCTGAAAGCAGACAAGGTGATTCTCATTCTTGTGCTGTTCTTGTCGGCCATATCCATTGTGATGGTTTACAGTATGCGCGGGGCGGTGGTTTTACAGCACCTCAAGCACTTGCTGTTCGGATATGTCGGCATGTTTGTCTTCTACAAATTCGACTACCGAAAGCTGGGTGTGCTTACACCGTTCATCCTTTTCCTGGCCGCTTTCCTGCTGGTGATGACCATGCTGTCGCAGGCCGTCCGTGGTGTTACCATTTTCGGTCGCGATGTGCAGACGTTCTACATTATCGGATTCCTGATTATCTTCTACATTTCCCATTATATTGCGAAACAGTACCATGTCAATGGGGAAATCACCTCTGCGAATATACGGTTCCTGTTTGTCCTGCTCAGCGTGTTTTGTGCCTGCATTGCCATGATGAACATGTCCACGGCCATCATCTTGTTTATGACCGGGATGGTGCTCTTTTTCGTGGGCGGCTTCCCGCTGAGGGATTTGGGTTGGATGGTCGGTCTGGTCTCTGTCTTGCTGATTGTCGCGGTCATCATCGCGGTGAACCTTAGCGAGTCGAAACAGGCCAAGTTCGGTCGTATGGGAACGTTTATCAACCGGTTGGAGTATTATTTCACGAAGGACAACACCAACGGCTACGGTGACCAGATGATTTTGGCGCGGACGGCCATTGCGCGTTCTGGATTCGCGCCGGCGGGTCCTGGCAAGGGCGTCATCAAGAACCGGCTGCCCGAAAAAGAGACCGACTATGCATTCGCCTCGTTGTTTGAGGAGACGGGCATTGTGGTGGGCGTGGCCATCCTGTTCGCCTACCTTATCATTTTCTATCGAGCGCGGAAAATCGCCAAAGAGGCCACCGGCGCTTTCGGGCGCCTACTGGCATTCGGCATCGGCTTCTGGATTACCTGCCAGGCGCTGGTGCATATCGGGGTGAACTGCGAGTTGCTGCCGACCACCGGACAAACGCTCCCGTTCGTCAGTAGCGGCGGCGCCTCCCTGTTTGTCTCTGGCTGCGCTGTCGGGATGTTGCTCAACATCGGGAAGGTTTCCGAGGCGGAGAGGGAAACGGAGAATCCGATGGATTTATTACGACAAAGATGAGATATGGAGGCGCAAATGTTCTGCGCCTCTGCTATAACCGATAATTGATACCCCTTGATACAGATAAACAAACTTTCAGTCAATTTCACGGGCGACTTCCTTTTCAAGGATGTCTCGTTCGTGGCGGGCGACAAGGACCGCATCGGGCTGGTGGGGCACAACGGCGCGGGCAAATCCACGTTGTTGAAAATCATCAACCGCGATCTGGAACCGGCCTCCGGTACGATGGTCATCACCTCCGGTCATCGCGTGGGTTACCTGCCGCAGGAACTCGCCGGAAATTCCCCGTTGTCGGTGTGGGACGAGGCCGTCTCCGCCTTCTCTGAAATCCAGGAGATGGAGCGGAAGATGCAGCGCATCTCCAACGAGCTGACCGAGCGGACGGATTACGAATCGGATGCCTACGCGCAGCTCACGCAGCAGCTCTCCGACCTTAACGACCGCTACCAACATCTTGGTGGCAACACGATGGAAGCCGAGACCGAGAAGGTGCTCGCGGGCATGGGATTCCTGCGCGAGGAGTTCCACCTTCCCATGTCGTCGTTCAGCAATGGCTGGCAGATGCGCGTCTGTCTTGCCAAAATCCTGCTGCAGAAACCCGAAATCATCCTGCTTGACGAGCCTACCAACCACCTTGACATCGAATCTATCCAGTGGCTGGAGGATTACCTGGCCAACTATGACGGTTGCGTCATCCTCGTCTCCCACGACCGTGCTTTCCTTGATCGCGTGACCAATCGTACCATCGAGATAACCTTAGGCAATATCCAGGATTACAAATGCAGTTATTCGCAATATGTAGAACAACGCCTGGAACGTATTGAAAGCCAGCAGTCTGCGTACGAAAACCAACAGCAGCAGATTGCCCAGATTGAGCGTTTCATTGAGCGTTTCCGTTATAAGGCCACGAAGGCAAGACAGGTTCAGAGCCGCATCAAGATGCTGGAAAAGATGGACCGTATTGCGGTGGATGAGTACGACAACAGCTCCATCTCGTTTAAGTTCCCGCCTGCGCCGCACTCAGGACTGGTGGTGGTGGAGAGTAAGAATTTGAGTTTGGGTTATGATACGAAGCCCGGCGTGCTCAAGGGCGTTGATTTCCGTTTGGAGCGCGGCGAGCGTGTAGCGTTTGTGGGACGTAATGGCGAGGGCAAATCCACTATGGTGAAGGCTATTGTGGGGTCGCTGCCGCCCGAAAGCGGTGAGTTACAGCTCGGTTACCAAGTGGTTGTCGGCTATTACGCCCAGAACCAGGCGCAGCTGCTGAATCCAGATAAGACTGTTTTCGAGACCATTGACGATGTAGCGGTGGGGGACATACGCCCCAAAATCCGTACCATCCTCGGCAGTTTCCTTTTCGATACGGAGGATACCGAGAAGAAGGTCCGGGTGCTTTCCGGTGGCGAGAAGGCGCGGTTGGCGTTGGCAAAACTGCTGCTCTCGCCCTTCAACCTGCTCATCCTCGACGAGCCAACCAACCACCTCGACATGCCTTCCAAGGATGTGCTCAAAAACGCGCTGCTCCAGTACGAGGGAAGCCTCATCCTCGTCTCCCACGACCGTGACTTCCTGCAGGGACTCACTTCCAAGGTCTATGAGTTCAAGAACCACCAGATGACCGCGTTCACGGGTGATGTTTACGACTTTCTCGCCCAGCGTAAGATGGAGACGCTCAATGAGTTGCAGAGCCGGAATGTGGCCGCGACCAGCGTGTCTGGCGAAAAAGTCTCCAGTAACAAGGAACAGTGGGAGCAGAGAAAGCAGCGCGAGGCCGACGACCGCAAGAAGAAGAACCGCCTGCGCAAACTGGAAGACGAATTGGAGTTGCTGCAGCGACTCTTGGCGGACACGGAGGAGCGGCTTGCCAATCCCGAGGCCAATGCAGATGCCATCGCTTCGGGCGAACTGTACAAGGCTTACGAGTCTATCAAAGCTGACATCGAAGCGAAGGAGATGGAGTGGTTGGAATTGAGCGAATCCTAACGAACGAACCTTTGTCGCATCCCATAAGTAAAACTGATTATGCCTTCCCACATTAACAAAAATCTGTTTGCGAAGAAAGAGATTCTGAAGATCTTCATCGCCATTTTTGTGCTGATGCTGGTCAGTACTGCCTACTACTTCTATATCCGCGGGGAGGCGCTCCATGATGCGGAGAAAAAGGCGGAGCTCACCTTGAAAAGCATCGAAAGGATGATTCTTATCCGCATGGGGAAGATAGAAACTACCGTGAATGCCATGAAACCCATGGTGGAATATGCCCTTGACGACCCCGATGCAATGTACGATATAGCCCTTCATACCTTTGAGTCCAGCTCCCGCATCATGGGTGCGGGTATCGCCTTCAAAGCAGACTACTATCCGGAAAAAGGGCACTGGTATGAAACTTATGTTGGATACCAGAAAGGCAGTGATACCATGGTTACCAAACAGTTGGGATGCCCTGAACACGACTATCTCCAGATGGAATGGTTCAAGAAAGGGATGGAATCCACGGATGGTTTCTGGAGCAACCCTTATTACGACAATGCCGGTGGGAAAGATTACATGATATCCTATTGCCTCCCCTTCTTTGACAGTACTAACGTAGTTGTGGGCATGATTTGCACGGATGTCACCCTTGACACGCTTGCCAGTATCATCAGAGGTGTAAAGCTCTTCCCCAATAGTTTTTGCACGTTGTTTTCCAGCGACGGCACCGTTTTGGTGGCACCGCCTGCTAACCATAAAATTAAGGGCAAATCCCATGTTTTCACAGAGAAAATTGACGGCAAGAACCTGACGTTGACGCTCACGATTCCCGATGCGGACATGTACATGCGGTTGCGGCGAAACACCCTCTTTTTCGTGCTCTTGGCGCTGACGGGCATTCTGTCGGTCTTCTTCATCGCCTACCGCTCCATACAGAATCTTTGGCAGCTGAACGAGGTGCGGGCCAGGGAGCAGCGCATCGAAGACGAACTGGCTATCGCCCGCAACATCCAGCAGTCGCTGCTGCCGTCCGCCCCCACAAAAGGTTCCAGCAAAAACCTTGACATCAGTGGGTTACAAGTTCCTGCCCGTTTTGTGGGCGGGGATTTGTACGACTACTATGTGCGGGACAACAAGCTGTTGTTCTGTATTGGGGATGTTTCCGGCAAGGGGGTGCCCGCCGCCATGCTGATGACCATCGCGCACAGTCTGTTCCGCACCCTTTCGGCGCACAGCGACGACCTTGCGGACGTCATGCACGCGCTCAACGAGGCCATAAGCGACAATAACCCCGACATCATGTTCATCACGATGTTTCTGGGAATCATGGACTTGGAGACGGGAAAGATCAGCTATTGCAACGCCGGTCATAATCCGCCGATTTTGGTGCAGAAAGGCGGGGCGAAGTTTCTCGATACGGAACCCTGTCTCTTGTTTGGTGTTGATACAAACGCGAAATACACGGTATATGAGCTTGCCTTGGCTCCTGGCGAGTCGTTGCTCCTCTATACCGACGGTTTGACCGAGGCCGAGAATGTGGACAAGGAACTTTTCGGAGAGGAACGGGCACTGAGGATTGCCGATGGATTTGTCTCCAGCCCGGCGCAGGAGCAGATAGCCGCGATACGGCAAGCTGTGAAGGAATACACGGATGGCGCCGAACAGAGTGATGACCTTACTCTGCTGTCCGTCCGTTACATGCCTGCGGAAGAAACCCTGACCCTGTTCAATGACTTTCAGGAGTTGGAGCAGCTGGAGCCGTTTTTAGAATCCTTTTTCAACCAAAACAGTCTGGATCCGGCGCTCCTGTCGAGTATGGACCTTGCGTTGGAGGAAGCGTTAGCCAATATCGTGATGTATGCATATCCCAAAGGCACAAAAGGGGAGATCACGCTCATTGCCAAAGTAGAAAACGGCATGATCCAGTTTGAGATAAGTGACCAGGGAGTGCCTTTCAACCCGCTGCAACAAAAAGAAGCCGACCTTGATGTTCCCCTTAAAGATCGGCAGATTGGCGGTTTGGGCATCCATCTTATTAAGGAAATTATGGACGAGGTGGAGTATGCGCATGAGCAGAATCAGAATATCTTGATAATCCGTAAAAAAATATAACCCATCAAAAAAACATTATTTTTGCGAAAAATTTTTGATTGACATTTTGTAGTAAACCAAACAAATATACCATTATGAATATTAGCATTACAGAAGAAGGCAACACCGTCACGGCCATGTTTGACGGTCGTTTGGACACGCTGGCTGCACAGCAGATCACTGAAACCGTAGAACCGTTATTGCAGAATGCGGGTCGCACCATCATTCTCGATTGCGAGAAGATGCCGTTTATCAGTAGTTCTGGATTGCGTATCTTTTTGAAAATCAGGAAGGAAGCAGAGGCACAAGGTGGTAATATGCAGCTGCGCAATGTATGTCCTGACGTGAGACAAGTCTTCAAGATGACAAAGTTGGAGGATGTGTTCAGCATCATCGACTAATTTTGATTCCCCACAAACAATCATTCCTGAAAATCACCAATAATCATAACGTATGCGCATAAACCGTATTCATTTTTTCTTCTACTTCGTAGTGGCCTCGTGCTTGATGTCCACGCTCAATTTGCAAGCCCAGGAGGCAGACAATGAGTTTACGATAGATGCCAAAATCAACACTCGCGGAGAGATACGCGTAGGGGGATTCGACAAAGAGGATGAAAGTGGAAACGACCGGATGGCTCATTTCATCATGGGGCAGTATCGGCTTAACTTCGGATACAAGCGTTCCGACTGGTTAGAAGTGAAGCTTTCGCCGCAATTTTCCGGCGTTTGGGGGCAAGCTGGCGGAAATTTGGGTTTGGCTGAGGGTTGGCTGTCCATGAGACACAACAAGACCGGACTATTTGCCAAAATCGGTCGGCAGACGGTGGAATACGACGATGAGCGTATTTTGGGTTACGATGACTGGACGATGACCGCGCCTACCCACGATATGCTGAAGTTCGGCTATGAGGGTCACGGTCACAAAGTGCATGTGCTCCTTGCCTACAACCAGAATTCAGAAAACATCTCTTCCGGAAACAGCTACTATGCAGGTGGCATTCAGCCTTATAAAACCATGCAGACGATTTGGTATCACTACACTACGCCGAAATCCATGTATGAAATTTCCCTCATTGGCATGAATATCGGTATGCAGAGTCAGCGAACAAATGATAAGGACAAAATGTTCTACCAACAATTGGTTGGTACCTATATGGTTTTGAAACCCAGTATTTTAAGAATGGAAGGTGCCTTCTACTACCAGATGGGCAAGGAGGAGAACGGTATTCCGATAGATGCCTTTATGGGGAGTGTCAAAGCCAGGGTTACACCCAGCGACATGTATAATATCTACGTCGGCTACGACTATCTGAGTGGCGACAAGTACTTCGCCGTTCCGCCTCAAGGTTATTTGGGCACGGTGTTACACGATAAGATCAGGGGGTTCTGCCCGCTTTTCGGTTCTCATCATGACTTTTATGGTGCCATGGACTTTTTCTATGTGCAAAGTTATGTGGGCGGATTCACCCCGGGACTGCAAAATCTCTACACCGGCGGAGCTGTCAAGCCTGTCAAAGGACTGAATATTAACGCTTCCTACCACTTCTTCGCCATTGCCACCAATCTCGACAAATTGAAAAAGCCGTTAGGACATGAGGTTGAGGTGTCACTTGACTATACCTTCGCGAAGTTTGTCAGAGTGGGTGCCGGTTATTCCTTCATGATTGGCACCGAGACCATGGAAGCTCTCCAAAGGGTTTCCGAAAACCGTCAGTTGCACTGGGGGTGGCTTATGCTTTCCGTCACTCCGACCTTGTTCACCACGATTTGGCAGGACAAAGCGAAACGTAACAAACAGGATTAACGAGTCGTTTTTTCTCCCACGTACATCACGCAGGTGCCGAACGTGAAGCGTCGGACGCGCACCTGTTTGAACCCGATGTTTTCGAGCATCGGAACGATGACGTCTGCCTTGGGGAAAGCCAATATCGAATGTGGGAGATAGGTATAAGCTTTGCGGTCGCCGGAAATCAGTCCGCCTATAAACGGCAGAATATGAAGGGTATAGAGCTTGTAACACCATAGGAGAAGCGGGTTGTCGGGATATGACAGCTCCAGGATTACCATTTTCCCGCCAGGGCGCAGAACCCGGTGCATTTCCGACAGACCTTGTTCCAGATGCTCAAAATTACGTATCCCGAAGGCCACGCTCACCCGGTCGAACTGGTTGTCGGGAAATGCCAGCGCCTCCACATCGCCTTGTTGCAGCGTTATGTTGTTCGGGACTTTTGTCCGCCCCACCTCCAGCATCTTTTCGGACAGGTCGATTCCGATAATTTCGCTTTCGAGGTGTACTTTTTTCGCGATGGCGATGGCGAAATCGCCTGTTCCGGAAGCCACATCCAGTACCCGCAGGGGCTCCTGGCAGTCCGCGATGGTGCGCACCGCTCTCTTCCGCCACCGCCGGTCGATTCCGAACGACATGATGTGGTTTAACCGGTCATAGTCGGGGGCTATGGCATCGAACATTGATTCTATTTGGGATTTTTGGGGCATGGCAGGGTTGACTGTTGACGATTACCTACATCAAGTATCCAATTCCGGCGAGCAGGGAAAAGACAAACGTGGTGAGAACCAGCAGGGGTAGGGCAGGGTCGAGGTCCTTCCCATCGCGTTTCCACACCATGTTCAGGTGAAGCGCATAGGGCGGAAGGGTGGCGAGATATAGGAAATTCCATCCGGAAGTGTAACTGGATAGCGTGAAGGCGAGCATGCAGATCCAAGCGGTCACAATCAAGGTCGTCTGGTAGATTTTGGCTTTGCGGGAACCGATTTTGAGCGGAATGGTGACTCGGTGTTCCGCATCGGATTCCATATCCCGTATGTTGTTGACATTTAGTACACCCACGCTGAAACAGCCGATGGCGGCGGCGGGCAGTAGCAGCAGCGGGGAGTCGAGGGTGTGCGCCACCACGAAATAGGCTCCCATCACCGAGACCAGACCGAAGAAGATGAACACGGAAACATCCCCGAGGCCACGGTAGCCGTAGGGATTCTTCCCGAGGGTGTAGTGCATGGCGGCCCAGATGGCGGCTGCGCCAAGTAGCAGTAAAAGAGCTGGTTGCCAGTCTAGAAACGTGCCGAAGGAGGTCCAGACCATCGCGGCGCCGAACAGGCAGCAGAGTCCTGCAAAGATCGCGATAAGCCGCTTGAAATCGTTCACGTCCATGGCTCCTTGGGCCAGACTGTACTGCGGCCCCTCCCGTTGCGAGCCGTCAGTTCCCTGGAGGTAGTCGCCCAATTCGTTTGACAGATTGGAAAGGATTTGCAGGCAGACCGTGGTGAGCAGGAGCCACACGATCAGACTGGGCGTTGCGGTATGTTGCCGCAGGGCCAGCAAAAGCCCGAGCACCACCCCTGCCAGCGACAGCGGCAGGGTGCGCAGACGCATCGAAAAAACTATAGCTTTGAACTTACGCATAATCGTACTTTAAGACGGCAAACATACACAAATTATGGATATAGGAGGATGGAATTCTCCCACGTTTTTTTGGGAAAAAAGATTTGGCTTTTACCGATTTTAATTGTATCTTTGCCGTTTATTTTTGGCTTGTTTTGAGCTTGTTGAACGTAAAAAATTATTTGACAATGAAATATACCGCACCCCTATCCAAATCACAGTATGGCATTTACGCAGAATGTGTAAGCCACGAGAACGAGGTCTTTTATAACCTTCCTTTTCTTTTTGTCTTTGATGGCAGTATTGATGCCGACCGTTTGTGTCGTGCCATAGAAGCGACCGTACAGGCCCATCCCGTTTTCTTCACACGCATTGAATTGAGTGATGACGGAGAGCCTTTGCAAACCATTGACTTGGAAAAAGAGGCTTTCAGCCTTTCCGTTGAACAGGTTATGGACTTAGAGGCTGAGAAGCAAAAATTCATCGAACCTTTCAAACTCCTTGGAGGAAGACTGTTTCACACCAAAGTGATGCGCGACGCGGAGCATGTCTATTGGCTCTTCGACATGCACCATATCATCAGCGACGGTTCCTCGTATCATGTTATCGTTTGCGATGTGGAGACGGCGTACAACGGCGGCACGCTTGCTCCAGAAGAGATATCGATGCAGGAGCTGGCACTTGCCGAAGCGGAGATGCGCAAAACGCCCGCCTTCGAGGAGGGCAAACAGTGGTATGCCCAAAACTTCGACTGCGGCGACACGTTCACCCAACTCATGCCCGACCTCGAAATTCCCGAACACACGGACGCCAATAAACTCCGCGTCCTCAGCATCGAAATGGATCGGGTGAATGCCTTCTGCAAGGCAAACGGCATCAAAAAAAGCACCTTCTTCACGTCGGCATATTCCTACCTGTTAGCCAAATACAACAACGAGCAGGAATCGCTGTTCGCCACGGTTTTCAACGGCCGCACCGAACCGAAGCTCCAACATTCCGTTGGCATGACGGTGAAAACGCTGCCCGTTTACGCCAAGTTCACGGAAGAGACCACTGTGCTTGACTTCTTGAAAGCCGGTGAGGAACAGATGATCGGCTGCCGCGAGCACGACCTTTATTCCTATATCGACATAATGACTGATCTCAACCTGCAAATCAACTCCACATTTGCATGGCACGGACTTTTACTGGATTACACGGAACTGATGGGCAAACCCATGCAGGCCATACAACTCCGCAAACACAACGAGGGAGTGTCGTTTTATCTGATGGCCTTCTACGTCGGCAAACAATATCATATCAAAGCAGAATACAGTTCCAACGAATACTCCGAAACGCTGGTTGACCAATTCATGGAGAGTTACGAGGCCGTTTTGGAGGGTTTCCTAAGCAAAACCCTCTTGCGTGACATTGACATCTGCACCAAGAGCCAATGTGACTTGCTCGACAGTTTCAACCAGACCGACAATCCCTACGACAACACTCAGACCATCGTATCGTTGTTCCGCCGCCAAGCCAAGGCCACGTCCGACAAGACGGCTGTGGTCTTCAAGGACAAGCAGTTTACATACGCCGAAGTGGATGACATCAGCGACCGCATAGCAAGCTATATCGCATCAAAAGGATTAGGAGTTGAGGACGTTGTAGCCATTCTGATAGCCCGCTCAGAATGGATGGCCATTGCCTCGCTGGGTGTGCTGAAGGCAGGCTGTGCTTATCAGCCGTTGGATCCCACTTATCCGAAGGAACGTCTGAACTTCATGATGCAGGATACAGCCTCCAAGCTGCTGATAGCCGACGAGGATCTCTGTTCCATCGTGGATGAATATAAGGGTGAAGTGTTGCTCACTAAAGATATTGAGAACCTGAAGGATTCCAAAGACCTTGAGGGACCCAAGCCCGAGAGCCTCTTTACGATGATCTACACCAGTGGCTCTACCGGTGTGCCCAAAGGATGCCAACTCGAGCATCGGAATATGGTGGCTTTCTGCCACATGCATCAACATGCACTGCATGTCGAATCGGATAGCCGGGTGGGAGCGTATGCCAGTTATGGATTCGACGCTTGTTTGCTTGAATTATGGCCAACACTCATACTGGGTGCTACCGTCTATATCATTCCTGAAGAAATTCGTCTTGACCTCATTGCCCTGAACGACTATTTTGAACAGAACGGCATCACCCACACGTTTATGACGACACAGGTGGCACGTTCTTTTGTCAACGATATCGCTAATCACTCCCTGAAGGCGTTTATCACAGGCGGTGAGAAGCTGGCCGATGTCACCCCGCCGCCCTATTTGCTCCTGAACGGCTATGGTCCTTCAGAGAGTATCTGTTATGTAACGGCATTTGCTGTGAAGGAGAAACTGCAGAATATCCCCATAGGAAAGGCTGTGGAGAATATGCATCTGTACATCATGGATGCATACGGGCACCGGTTACCCATAGGCGCTGCCGGTGAGCTATGGGTCAATGGTCCTCAAGTGGGACGAGGCTATCTGAATCGTCCGGAGAAGACTGCTGAGTCGTTCGTAGAGACACCCTGGGGTCGCTGCTACCGCACCGGCGACATCGTACGTTACCTTCCCGACGGGAACATCCAGTTCGTTGGACGTCGTGACGGACAGGTGAAAATTCGCGGTTTCCGCATCGAACTTACGGAAGTGGAGGCCATCATCCGCCAGTACCCAGGCATCAAGGATGTCACCGTGCAGGCTTTTGACTACGAGAATGGCGGTAAGTTCATTGCAGCTTATGTCGTTGCAGATGAGCAGATTGACATCAATGCCCTGAACAACTTCATCATGGAGGAAAAACCGCCTTACATGGTACCTGCCGTCACGATGCAGATTGAGGCCATCCCATTGAACCAGAATCAGAAGGTGAACAAGAAAGCCCTTCCGAAGCCCGAAAATAAAGCCTCAGATTCCGTTGTAGAGAGCAATGTGCCGATGAACATCCTGGAAGAGGAATTGCACGAGATTGTTGCAGGCATCGTGGGCACCAAAGACTTCGGCGTGACTACCGTGCTCGGCTACATCGGACTTACTTCCATCACCGCCATCAAACTGGCCGTGCAGTTGAACAAGAAATACGGTATCACCGTGGATTCCAAATCCTTGGTCAAGACAGGTAATATACAAACGATTGAGAATGAGATTCTAAACCATCTCCTCAACGCTCCTGCCTCTGCCCAGACTGCTTCGGATTCTGACAACTCTATACTCTCAACTCTAAACTCTCAACCTGAGAATGCTCCGTTGTCCTACGCGCAGATGGGTGTCTATGTGGATTGCATGAAACAGCCCACCTCCACGGTGTACAACATTCCTACGCTTATCCGTTTCCCCAAAGGCACTGATGTGCAGCTGCTTGAACAGTCCATTGAGACCCTCATCAAGTCGCACCCGCAGTTCTTTGTGCATTTTGACAGTGAAGGGGGCGAAATCGTGCAAATTGTTGACACAAATCAACCTCTTGCCATCGCAAATGGCCAGTTGAGCGAAACGGAACTGGAGAAATACAAGGTAGCATTCGTAAGACCTTTCAATCTAAGACAAGGACCGTTATACCGCATGGAAATCGTCACCACGGAGCAAAATGTATGCCTCTTGGCTGATGTACATCATTTGATTTTCGACGGCGGTTCCCTCGACCTGTTCTTGAACCAGTTGTGCGACCTGATGAACGGAAAGGCAATCGAGGCCGAGGCCATCAGCTATGCAAGTTTTGTGGCCGACGAGAAAGCTGCAGAAGGGACTCCAAACTACATGGAAGCTAAGAACTTCTTCAACAAGCGTTTAGGCAATGTGGAAGGGGTCACCGAAGTGCCTACCGACTTGACCAATCCTTTGGAGCAAGGCACCGTCAGCGAAACCTTCTGCAAAATGGACTTTAACGCAATGGAGGATTTCTGCAGAAAGAACAATCTCTCGCCTGCGCATCTTACCTTGGCGGCAGTGTTCTATGCACTCGCGCGTTTTACCAACAACGAGCAAATCTGCATCACCACCATCAGCAACGGCCGTTCCGACTTGCGTATATGCAATACGACGGGCATGTTCGTCAACACGTTGGCCTTGAGTGCCCAAATTGGCGAACAAAAGGTAATGGACTTCTTGAAAGAGACCAGCCAGAACTTTGACGAGACGTTGACCCACGAGAAATATCCTTTCGCGCAGATAGCCACCGATTACGACTTGTCGGCCGAAATCATGTTCGCCTATCAAATGGGTGTAATAGACCAATATGTAATCAATGGTCAAAAGCTTGATATAGAGTCTCTTGAACTGAAAACGCCGAAGTTCCGCATCGCTTTCTACATTCAAGAGAAAGAAGGTGTGCCAGGTGTGGTGGTCGAATACGACAATGGTCGTTACAGTCACGAACTGATGCAAAGTCTGGCGCAGTCGATATGCAATGCGGTCAAGGTTTTCGTTAGCCATCCTGAAATGGCGTTGCAGCAGGTCTCTTTGCTGGATGCCGAACAAACCGCTTTGCTCGACAGCTTCAACCAGACGGATGTGCCCTACGACGATACCCAAACCATCGTTTCGCTCTTCCGTCATCAAGTGGAGCAAACACCCGATAATCTCGCTGTTGTTTATCACGACCGTAAATACACGTATCGCGAGGTGGATGAGATTTCGGAACGCATTGCAGTATACATTGTTGCGCAAGGTCTTGGAAATGAGGACATTGTTTCCGTGTTGATTCCGCGATGCGAATGGATGGCCATCGTTTCGTTAGGCGTATTGAAGTCTGGATGTGCTTACCAGCCTCTTGACCCGAGCTATCCTGCTGAACGTCTGAACTTTATGATGCAAGACGCGAATGCTAAACTGCTCATTGCCGATGAAGAGTTGCGTCCCATCGTAAATGAGTATGATGGCAAGGTGCTGTTGACAAAGGATATAGGAACATTGGAGACTGTAGAGATGTTGCGCGCAACGTCCCTACCAACACCGTCAAGCCTTTTCATCATGCTCTACACCTCCGGTTCTACGGGCACACCTAAGGGTTGTCAACTGGAGCACGGCAACTTGGTGGCATTCTGTCACTGGTATCAGCGATTCTATGGGTTGACGGCGGCAGATCGCGTGGCGGCGTATGCTAGTTATGGCTTCGATGCTTGCATGATGGATATGTATCCCGCATTGACATGCGGTGCCTGCGTCCACATTATCGGGGAAGACATCCGTCTCAACCTGCCCGACCTCAACGACTATTTCAACACGCAAGGAATCACTCATTCGTTCATCACCACTCAGGTGGGCTACCAGTTTGTGACGAATGTGGAGAACCATTCGTTGCGCTGCTTTGCTGTGGGTGGTGAAAAGTTATCTGCGCTCAATCCGCCGACTACCTACAAGATGTACAACGGCTATGGCCCGACAGAGTGTACCATCTTCACCACCAACTATTGGGTGAAGGATTATGAGTTGGACATTCCTATCGGTAAGCCACTGGATAATCTGAGACTCTATATTGTTGACAAACAGTTTAATAGACTGCCTCTCGGAGCTGCTGGAGAACTTTGGGTCACAGGCCCGCAGGTGAGCCGCGGCTATCTGAACCGTCCTGAGAAAAACGCCGAAACCTACCTGAAGAACCCTTTCAGCGACGACCCGAAACACGCCCGCGTCTATCGCACCGGCGATATCGTGCGTTACCTCCCCGACGGCAACATTCAGTTTGTGGGACGTAAAGACGGTCAGGTGAAGATTCGTGGCTTCCGTATCGAACTGAAGGAGGTGGAGGCCGTGATTCGCCAATTCCCGGGCATCAAGGATGCGACCGTGCAAGCCTTTGATTATGAGAACGGTGGAAAGTTCATCGCTGCCTACATCGTCAGCGACCAGCAGGTGGACATCAAGGCTCTTAACGCCTTCATTGGCGAGCGGAAACCTCCGTACATGATTCCTGCCTCCACGATGCAGATCGACAGCATTCCGTTGAATCAGAACCAGAAGGTGAACCGCAAGGCGCTTCCTGCGCCCGTCATGCAGGCCTCTGACCGCGAATATGTGGCACCGGCCAACGACACGGAAGCGCTCTTCTGCCGCATCTTCAGCGAGATTCTCGCCATGGACAAGATTGGCGTCAACGACAGCTTCTTCGACCTCGGCGGCACCTCGCTCATGGTGACCCGCGTCATCATCGAAGCTGACAAGGCGGGAATGCACGTGGCCTACGGCGATGTCTTCGCTAACGCCACCCCGAGAAAACTTGCCGCGCTCGTTTCAGGCAATACCATGGTTGACACAGGCGATGATGATATCACCAAATTTGACTATTCTGGCATCAACAACCTGCTGAGCAACAATACCTTGGACAGTTTTCGCAAAGGCGAATGCCAATCCTTGGGCAATGTGCTGCTCACCGGTGCCACGGGTTACTTGGGCATTCACGTGCTGCAGGAGTTGATTCATTCGGATGCGGAGAAGATATACTGTCTGGTGCGCGACAAGAACATGGATGGCGCTGAGCACCGGCTGAAGACCCTTCTGTTTTACTATTTCGAATCCACCTACGACGAGTTGTTCGATAATCGTCTCCAGATTGTCCTCGGCGATGTCACCAACGACCTGACCAACCTCGTTCAGGCGAAGATCGACACGGTGTTCAACTGTGCAGCTGTGGTGAAACACTTCAGCGAAGGCACTGAGATCGAAGACGTAAATGTGGGTGGTGCGCAACGTTGTGTTGACCTCTGCTTGAAGACCGGCGCACGGTTGGTACACATTTCCACCTACAGCACCAGCGGTCTCAACGTTAACGACACTATGGCGCCCGACTACGTCTTCACCGAGCAGAGACTTTTCGACGGACAATTTCTCGGAAACCAGTACATCCATTCCAAATTCTTGGCAGAACGTATTGTGTTGCAATCGATTGTGGAGAAAGGACTATCGGCCAAGGTGATTCGTGTCGGTAACTTGGCTGCGCGTACCAGTGACGGCGAGTTCCAGATTAACTTCTCCACGAATGCCTTTATGGGGCGTATCAAAGTCTTTAACATGCTGGGCTGCTTCCCCTATTCTTTGTACGAGAGCAAGGTGGAATTCTCGCCCATCGACGAAGTGGCGCACGCCATCATTCTGCTTAGCTCCACACCCAAAGAGTGCTGTCTGTTCCATTCTTACAACAGCCATACGCAGTTCCTCGGCGACGTTCTCAGCGGATTCAACAAGCTGGGCACCGACATCCGTCTCGTGGAGGACGAGGAGTATAATGCCATCATGGAGAGTGCGGGCAACGACCCGCAGAAAGCCAAGACGCTTTCGAGCCTGCTCGCCTACCAGGATATGGCCCACGGCATGAAAGTCAAGGAGGTGGCCGTCAGCAACCCCTACACCACGCAAGTGCTCTATCGTCTGGGCTTCAAATGGTCGCCCACCACGTGGGATTACGTGGACCAGATGTTGGGTGCGATCAGCGGGCTGGGATTCTTTGATTAGCGTGTTGGGCTGCCGCGTTACGTTGTAGGGCTGTCGCATTGCGTTGTAGGGCTGTCGCATTGCGGCAGCACTACAGAGGGGACAACGGACCCTTGTGGAGCCTCGTTTGAGGTTCCGCCACTGACGGGCTCAGCGTCCGCTGCGTGTCGGGTGACGAAAAATAAGCATAACCTATTGTCTGATAATAAAAAGAGACGGGCTGCAGCCCGTCTCTTTTTCGTTTCATTAGGTTGTTTCTATTTTTCCACTCGACGTTTCATGTACGGCCATTTCATCAGCCAGCGGAACAGCAGTGGCTGCAGCGTGTACGTAATCAGAATGGTGCAAATCATGCCGATCAGCGCACATTCGCCGATAGAGACAATGGTCGGATGCTTGGCGAACAACATAGACGCCATCACGACGATTAGCACAAAGGCAGAGAAGAAAATGGCCACTTTGTGGTATTCTAACAGCTTGCTCTCTTCCTGACGCTGTCCCTCGATGAGTCCTTTCATGACAAAGATGCTATAATCCACTCCAATACCGAAGATAAACGTGGAAATCACGATGTTAATCATGTTGAACGACAGTCCGAGGATGGCCATCCAGCCTTGCACCACATACCAACTCAGGAACATCGGCATGAAGGCGAGAAGCGATATGAAGATGTCTCTGAAGGAGATGAGTAATACCACAAACACAAAGATGGACGAGATGAGCAATGCCATGTTGAAGTCTTTGTGAATCAGGGAAATCATGCCTCCTGTGTAGTACAAAGGATCCACCACCATGGCGTGCGGTTTGGAGGCGACGAGGTCGTCAATCTCTTTCAGTTTCTCTTTGGAGAGCTTCGGGGCGTTGAAAATCAAGAATTTACCGTCTGTCTCTTCGATGAAGTTGCAGAGCAATCCGTCGGGGACGATGCCCGACTCAAAGAGGCTGCCGGGTTCATATTCCGCCTCAATCATGGCCTGGAAGGGCACGAAGATGTCGGGGGCGATGTCGTTTTTCAAAGCAGCGGACTTCACGGCGGCCATGGCCTGCGCCACTTTTCCGGGAGTCCAGTAGTGCTGCCAGGCGGCAATGCGGCGTTCCTGTTCCGACTGCGACAGGAGCAGCATCGACGCCACCGGCGTGTAGGAAATCAGCTCGCCGGCCTTGTGCAACGAATCCAAGGTGGCGGATAGCGCCATGTTGGCATCCAAAGCCTCGTCCAGATCGGCCGCAGTGACCGCGTAATACCGCTGGATACCGCCTTGGTCGTTCTTCTCCTCATACAGGTCCCGGGAATGTTGGAAAGCCTCGCTCTCATAACCGATATTCTTCAAATCGTTGTCGAACTGAACCTTGCCCGAAAAGATGAACCCAATCAGGATGACAATGCACAAGGCTATGATAATGACAGGGTTACGGTCGTACGGATAGTTGTTTATCTTATTGATGATTTTGAACGCTTTTTTGCTGTGCTTGGCGTCCTTCACCTTCAGGAAATGGGGCAGGAAGACCAACGCAAAGAAGGTGCTGCCGATGAGCGCGAAGGTGGCGAACAGCCCGAAATCCTTCAGCAGCTCGCTTTCGGTGAACATCAGGCCGAGGAATGCGCCGATGGTGGTGAGACAGCCGAGGCAAACGGGGATGGCCTCTTCTTTCAGCATCTGCTCCACATCGCCCACAAACCGCTGATGCACAATTATATGCAGACAATAGCTTAGCGCGACGCCTAAAATCACAGAACCTACGCCCAACGCCATCAACGACATGCCGCCCTTGATCCAGTACATGCAGGCCAACGCAAAGATGGTGCCGTATAAGATGGGCAGTACATTCTGCCAGATAATGTTGTAACTCTTGAAACTGAGGCACAAATAGAGGAGAATCAGCACCAACGAGATGCCGATGGTGATGGCGATGTCGCGTTTCATGGTGCTGGCATTGTCGGCGGATTCCACCACCGCGCCGTGCATCAACACCTCCACATCCGGATGTGTTTTGTTGAATTGCTCGATACATTCGCGGAGATGGTTGACCAGCTTGCCACCCTCCTGGGAGTTAAAAGTCTGGAAGTCAGGGGCGATGAAAATCAGGGCCACGGAACTGTCGGGACAGAATAGGTGGCCGTCAACGAGGGCGAAGCCCATGCCATCGGAGAGGTCGGGCATCAGGCACTCGCGCAGTCCCAGTGGGTCGGTGGCGACCAGTTCCGAAGCCATGCCGGTCTCGTCGTTCATAATCATCTCGTAATTGCGGGCCATGGTCTCGTCGGCGTGGGCGATGGCGGAGTCGAAGCGGGCGTACAGGGCCGTGTCCACGAACGAAGGCACGTGCATCATGGCGTAATCGAGCGCGTTGAGGGCCATGTCGGGCTCCAGACGGTAGAGCGTGTTGGCGATGCCTTCGTCGTTGGTGAGGATGGAGTCCATCAGCTCATCGACGTATCCGACCATCACCTCGGGGGCCGCCCCGGTCATCTGCATGAAAAGTTTGTCTTTGACCTTAATGTTGCCAAAAACCAGTCCGCTTTCCGACTCGTCGGATTTCGGGAGCAGTTTCATCAAGTCCTCCTCGAAGTGCGCTTTTGCCGCGACAAAGGCAAAAACGACACTGCTTAACACCATAAGTGCGTATAAAAGGAATTTGTGCTGTGTGAAAAAGCGGTAAATCTTTACAAAAAACATATCAAATCTTTATAAATAAAAGCAGAAAAAGCCTGCCCATTTTGCGGCGGCAAAAGTACACTTTATTCTCAATATTTTGTGTATTTTTGCCGCTTAAAATTTTAACGACTGGAGAATGAGAAATCATCTGCTACAAAACAAATGTGCTCAATACAGAGCACCGCAAATTGCAAAAGCAAAGGGAATCTATCCTTACTATAAAGCCATTGAGTCTGAGCAGAGTACGGTGGTGAAGATCCACGGCAAGGATGTGCTGATGTTCAGCTCGAATAGTTATTTAGGCCTCTCGAACGACCCCCGTTTGAAGGAGGCGGCCAAAGCGGCCATTGACAAATATGGTACGAGTTGTTCCGGATCACGTTTCCTCAACGGCACGCTCGACATTCATGTTGAACTTGAAAATAAGCTGGCCCAATTGGTGGGCAAGGACGATGCGCTGTGCTTCAGCACGGGTTTCCAGGTGAACTTGGGAGTGGTCTCCGCGTTGTGCGGCCGCAACGATTACCTGCTGCTCGACCGTCTCAACCACGCTTCCATTATCGAGGGAAGTCGGTTGTCGTTCGGTAAATCGCTGAAATACGCCCACAACGACATGGAAAGTCTGGAAAAGAGTCTGCAGCAATGCGACCCTGAATCCGTCAAGCTGATTGTGGCCGACGGTGTTTTTTCCATGGAGGGCGACATCGTTCCGCTGCCCGAAATGGTGGCCTTGGCGGAGAAATACGATGCGGAAATCATGCTCGATGATGCTCACTCCATCGGCGTTCTGGGTCGCCAGGGCAGAGGTACGGCCGACCACTTCGGACTGACCGACAAGGTTGATCTCATCATGGGCACCTTCTCGAAGTCGTTCGGTTCGTTAGGCGGTTTTATCGCTGCCGACGCTGATATAATCAACTATCTGAAACACAACGCCCGCTCGCTGATTTTCAGTGCCAGTATGCCCCCTTCCAATGTGGCAGCGGTCAGTAAAGCCATTGACATCATGCTTAGTGAGCCGGAGCGCATCCAGCATCTTTGGGACGTGAGCAACTACGCCCATAAGCAATTCAAGGAGCGCGGCTTCGACACGGGCCGCAGCGAAACGCCCATCATTCCTCTGTTTGTTCGAAATTCTGAGAAAGCCTTCTGGCTTTGCTCTCGCCTGTTGGAGGACGGCGTTTTCGTCACGCCGGTCATTGCTCCCGCCGTTCCTGAGAACGATGTCCTGATTCGTTTTGCCCTTATGGCCACGCATACCTACGAGCAGGTGGATGAGGCCATCGACAAAATCACCAAGGCATTTAAGGAGGCTGAAGTCATATAATTATGATTGTTCTGATTACAGGAATCTCGTCGGGCTTCGGTTTGGAGGCCGCTCGTCTGCTGGTACAGGAAGGCCATACCGTTTATGGTACGGTGCGCCGCGAGGTGGAACAGCTGCCTGGGGTTCACTACCTGAAAGTGGATGTCCGCGACCGTGAGGCGGTGAGAAGCACTGTACAACAAGTGGTTGAACAAGAAGGCCGTCTGGATGTGCTGGTCAACAACGCCGGCATGGGCATCGGCGGGCCGTTGGAGTTCGCCACCGAGGAGGAGATTCGGGAACAGATGGACGCCAACTTCATGGGGCTGGTGCATTTCGTGACCGCCGTACTGCCCTTCATGCGTCAGCAAGGTTCTGGCAAAATCATCGCCATGAGCTCCATTGGCGGCGTGATGGGCCTGCCCTTCCAGGGATTCTACTCCGCCAGCAAATTCGCCATCGAAGGCTATTGCGAGGCGCTCCGTCTGGAAATCCAACAATTTGGAATCCAGGTTGTTGTTGTCCGTCCGGGCGATTTCTCCACGGGCTTCACCGCCAGTCGCAAAAAGACAGCCAACACCGAAGCGATGCAGGCTTACAAGACCTACGCCGAATCCATGACAAAGGTGGAGCACGACGAAACCGGCGGGTTGAAGCCGCAGGTGCTCGCCCGCAAAATCAGCCAAATCATCCGAAAAAGGAGACCTCGCCACGGTTACGTGGTGGCCTCGTTCGAGCAACGCCTATCGGTGCTGCTCAAACGAGGCCTGCCTGCGCGATGGTTTGCGAAAATCCTCGGCAGTTACTATAAACTATAACACACCGCATTTCTGCGGTGTGTTGTTCCGTTGTAGGGACGTAGCGCGCTACGTCTCCACGGTATGGTTTACATTCGGTGTGATTACACGTGACGTCTGTAGGCGCGGCGACGCATGAACGGGTGGGTCGTGTAATCCCCGAAGAGCGACTGCACTTTGTGATTTTCCTCTAACTGCGGATTCATGATAATCGTTTCGATGCCCCGCTTAATGCAGTTCTCATGCAGGTATTTGAACAGTAACAACGGAATTCCACATTGTTGATACTCAGGCATTACCCCCATTATAAGCGCCTCCAAAGTGTCGTTTTTCTTCAAGGCTCTCAGAATATGTATGAAGCCGAAGGGGAACAGACGGCCGTTGGATTTTTTCACCGCTTTTGAGAGCATCGGCACGCAGAAGAGGAATCCCACCGGCTGGTCTTTTTCGTTGACGGCCACCGCCACGAAGTCCTTGTCCAAAATAGGCACGTATGTCTTCAAATAGGCCGCTATCTGCTTGTCAGTCAGGGGTGAGAAACCGTGTAGCGGAGCGAAAGCCTCGTTATACATGTGGAAAATCTCCATGCCGTAGCGCTTGCACATGTCGTTCATGCTTTTGGGGATGACAACATGCACATTGGAGCGATCTTCAACCAGGTTGGCAAAGCGGAACATGGGCGGCAGCTCGGGGCTCACATCCAGTGTCCGTTGGGTCCAGTCCACCTCTTTCGTGAAGCCGAGTTTCTCCAACATGGGCCCGTAGTAGGGATAGTTGTAGAGGCAGGTGAAGGGGCTCAAATGCTCGAAACCTTCCACTAACAAGCCTTCCTTGTCCATGTCGGTGAAGCCCCACGGTCCGCGCATGTCGGTGCGCCCGTGTTGTCTGCCCCATTCCGCGACGGTGTCGATCAGGGCTTTCAAAACGGTCTCGTCTTTGATAAAGTCGAGCCAGCCGAAGCGGACGAGTTTCTGTTCGTCGTCGGCCTTGTGGTTGATGATGGCGGCCACGCGTCCTACCACCTCGTCGTTGCGGAAGGCTAGGAAGCAGTCGGCTTCGCAGAAGTCGTAAGCGCCGTTTTTCTTAGGATTGAAGGTGTCGTATTCATCGCCTTCCAAGGCGGGCACCCAATTTTCACAGTTTTTATAAAGATGAAGGGGAAAAGTCACAAACTGCTTCAGCTGCTTGTGACTTTCCACCTTGACGATGTTGATGTCCATATTGTTCTATGTTTTTTTAGGTAAGAGGTAAGAGGTAAGAAGTAAGAGTTTTATTTGTACTTTCGTGCCCCTCCCCTAAACTCTAAACCCTAAACTCTAAACCGTTGCATGTGCGCTGACGTAGTCAATCACTTCGCCCACGGTTTCGAACTTGGGGGTGCCTTCAAACTTGAATCCGAATTTGTTCTCGACAGCGAGGCTGAGGAGCAGGATGGTCAGCGAGTCGAGGCCGACGTCGCGGACGAGCTGCGAATCCTCGTTGATAGAGGACAAATCCATCGAGGGTTTGATTTGAGCCAGGATCTCTTTCAATCCATCAAAGATAGTTGTTCTTTCCATTTCTTATTGATTACGTGATACTTTCAGAGCGCCAGTGCGTTTGAAATCTTCCTTGCGCACGGTGATTTTACTGACTTGGTGCGTGCTGGGCAGCGTGGCGTTGACCTTGCCGACGAGCTCTTTGAAGTAGGCTTCCACTTCTTCCCAAGGGGCGTTGCCGAACTCGTCGATGCGCGGCAGAATCTCGATGGCAATCACCTTGCGGCCGTCCATCTCGTCCTCCTTGACCAAGCAGTCGCGAAGCATGTTGTCTTTGTAGAACGGTTCCTCGATGCTTTCGGGGCTGATGTTTTCGCCGTTGGAGAGGATGATGAGGTTCTTGATGCGGCCCACGATGTACATGAAGCCGTCTTCGTCGAAGTGGACAAGGTCGCCGGTCTTTACCCAACCGTCGGGAGTCAGCGTCTCAGCGGTCTTTTCGGGTTCGCCGTAATAGCCGAGGAATACGTTGTCGCCGCGGAACCACAGCTCGCCATCCACAACCTTGGCTTCCTGTTCCGGATAGAGTTTACCGACGGATGTGGGTCTGGTTTTCACGTCGATGTTGCCTGTGGTGAGGTTGGCGCCTTCGGTCATGCCGTAGCCGCCGAAGAGGTTGATGCCCAGTTCATCGAATTCGGCGATGAGCTTCGGGGGCACGTTGGCCGCGCCGGAGATGATGACCTTGAGTTCGCCGCCCAAGAAGGGTTTGCCGTACATTTTGACAAGACCTAAAAGGATTTCGCAGATACCGGGCACCGCCACGATCATGGTCGGTTTGATTACGGGCAACTTGCCGATGGTGTCTTTGGTGTTGCCGACGGAATACCACGCCGCGCCTTTGTAAAGCACGGATAAAGTGCTGTAAATCAGGCCGAAAACGTGACTAAGAGGCAGTACGCAAGCGTAGCGTTGGCATCCCAGTTGGTGGCCGGGGGCATACACACCGTTCAAGGCACCGCGCATCAGGGCACGGTGGGGCAGGATAGCGCCTTTGGGTGCGCCCGTCGTGCCGCCCGTGAAGAAGATGGCGGCGGGGTCGTTTTTGTCAACCGTGGCGACCGGTGCAGTGTGGTCCGCACAATCGGTGATGGCGATGGCTTTGCAGGGCGCGCCGGCGGCCGCCTCAGCGAAAGCTTGGCCGTATGCCAGCACCTTCACGCCGAACTTCATGCAGCAGCCGACAATGGCTTGGGCGGGAAGCATGGCGGGCAGGTTGATGGCGATGTAACCCGCAGACGTGACGGCGAGGAACATCTCCACCGCATCCGTCGTAGAGTTGTCGAGAATAGCGACTTTGTCGCCTTTTTGCAGACCGAGGCTGTTGAGCAGGGCGCGTTTGCGCGCGATCCGGTCGCAGGCCTGACGATATGTATAGGTGTTCACCGTGTCGGAAAGACAAGGCAGATCGGCCCATTTTTGTTCAATCCAAGTTACAAATTCCGGTAGTGTGGGAATGTACTTCACCTGCGCGAGCTCTTCGGCAGGAAGCATTGACGGGAAATAACTGTTCTCTTGCATAATTTTGATTCTATCAATTTTTGAGGGCGCAAAGATACACAAAATCTTAATATATGTTAATTTTCTTGTTCTTTTTATTTCTAACTTGCTGATATAGAAATTGATAAAAGAAATCGGTTTTGGCTTAGGGCATAAAAAAACAGCGGTAGTTCATACCGCTGTCCAAAACCATTAACCTATGTAAGACAATGAAAATTAATTCATAATCACTGTACTCTTACGCAGGCTGTATCAAAAAGTTACAACTTTCAAGAATTTTTTTTGCGAAGGAGGTGTTGGCGAAGTGGCCGGGACGGTTCGCAACGATCTCCGCACGCAACGGAACCCCCAGTAAATAGAGGTCTCCGATGAGGTCGAGCAGCTTGTGACGGGCCGGTTCGTTGGGGTGGCGGAGGTGCGTGTTATTTAGGATATGGTCGGGCGTCACGGTGATGTCTTTCTTGTGGAAGAATTCGCCGAGCGCATTGAGCACCTTGTTGTCGGGCACCTTGTCCACGAAGACGATGGCATTGTCGAGGTCGCCGCCGCGCGCCAGGTTGTTCTGAATCAGGAACTGCAGCTCGTCGAGGAAGACGAAGGTGCGACAGTTGTAGACATCCGGGACGAAGGTCTCGATGCTGTCGAGCACGGCCTGTTGGGTGGAGAGCACCTTGGTGCCGTAATCCACGTTCACGGTCATTTTGAAGCGTTCGGCCGGTTTGATGGTCAGCTCAATCTGCTTTTCAGGAACGGAGAAGGTAATCTCTTCTTTGACGATGCCGATTTTCTTCGGGGCATCCAGCGTCTTGATTCCCACTTCTTTGAGCATCTCCACGTAAATGCGGGAGCTGCCGTCGAGGATGGGGGTTTCGGGGCCGACGGTGCGCACGAGGACGTTGTCGATGCCGAGACCGGCCAGCGCGGCCATAAGATGCTCAATGGTATGCACTTGCGCATCTCCTTCTCGGATGGACGTGCCTCGGGACGTGTCGAACACGGCGTAGGGGCTAGCCTTGACGATGGGGTGTCCGGGCAGGTCTATGCGTTCGAACTGGATACCGAAATCTGCAGGTGCGGGTACGAAGGTGACGGTCACCTGCTGTGCCGTATGGAGGCCTCTCCCCGATACGGAAACCGGAGAGGCGATGGTGGTTTGCAATTTTGCCATGAAAACTACAGGTTCTTTTGGTTGTTTATATGTTGTTGATACAGTTCGGGTAATTTGCGGCGCAGTACGATGAGTTTGCGCTCCTCGGAAGCGGGTAGGGCAGGGCTGCCGAGATAGACGCCCTTTTTGAGGGAGTGGGTCACGCCGGATTGGGCGCCGATGATGGTGCCGTCTTCGATGGTGATGTGGCCCGAGATGCCCACCTGACCGGCGACGATGCAGCGGCTGCCTAGTTTAGCGGAGCCAGCCACGCCCGCCTGTGCGGCGAAAGCGGTGCCCTCGCCCACGGTGACGTTGTGCGCGATCTGAACGAGGTTGTCGATTTTCACGTGGTCGTGGATGCGGGTGGAACCCATGGTGGCGCGGTCGATGCAGGTGTTGGCGCCGATCTCCACGTGGTTGCCGATTTCCACATTGCCGATTTGCGGGATTTTGAGGTATTCACCGTCTTGAGCGGCGAATCCGAAGCCGTCGGCGCCGATGACCGCTCCCGCGTGGAGGATGCAGTCGGTGCCGATGTGGCAGTCCTCATAGACCTTGACGCCGGCGAAGAGAGTGGTGCGGGCGCCGATGCGCACGCGGTCGCCGACGACTGTCTGCGGGTAAAGGGATGCTCCGTCGCCGATTTCCGCATATTCGCCGACGCTCACGAACTCACCGATATAGACATTCTGTCCGATTTTGGCGGTCGGGGCGATGCAGGCCTTGTCGGAGATGCCGGTCTTGCGCGGCTTGTTCTGCTGGTAGAAGTTGAGCAGCTGCGCGAAGGCGAGGTATGAGTTGGCCACCTTGATGAGGGTGCAGGGGACCTCCTGCTCGGGGACGAAGTCCTTGTTGACGATGGCCGCCGTGGCCTTCGTGGTGTATAAATATTGGGTGTATTTCGGATTGGAAAGGAAGGTTAGGCCGCCAGGCACGCCCTCTTCGATTTTGCATATTGTGGTGATCTCGGCATTGGGATCGCCCACTATTTCAGCAGAAATCAATTCTGCAATCTGAGCAACGGAATACTTCATTACTTGTCAAATTTGAGGGTGCAAAGGTACACTTTTTTTGGTTTCAAGGGCCAAGGTTCAAAGTTCAAGGTTCCAGGTTCAAAGTTCAAGGTTCCAGGTTCAAAGTTCAAGGTTCGAGGTTCGAGGTTCAAAGATTTTTTTTCGAAGAGTGTCGGCGTATCAAAAAAAAGTGTATTTTTGCCGCCGATTTCAGAAATGAAACCACGGAGAGGTGGGTGAGTGGCTGAAACCACCAGTTTGCTAAACTGACGAAGGGGAAACTCTTCCGCGAGTTCGAATCTCGCTCTCTCCGCGAAACGTCTTAAACCAATCAGAATCAGCAATTTACGCAAGTAGGTTGCTGATTTTTGCGTTAAAACTGAGACAGAAACGGGACAAAGTGTAT
>Ga0310690_10000572_pt1 | contig 76271 bp, 63 predicted proteins | sample AusTroGonzalo_MG_2_FD_207661 | JGI IMG/M metagenome (GOLD analysis project Ga0310690, IMG submission 207661) | Bovine rumen microbial communities from tropical cattle in Woodstock, Queensland, Australia - Gonzalo_04 (v2) (version 2) | ecosystem: Host-associated > Mammals > Digestive system >...
TTCAATGTCATCAACCATCTTCATGTTCAGCTTGAAGCCGTCACCGATACGGTTCCAACCTTCTGCCAAATAGATGTCGTTTGCGGTCTTGAGAAGAACAGATGCATCTGTCATATCATATTCGAAACCGTCGAAGTTGAAGCAGCCGCAAGCAGTACAGATGCCATACTTGTCGAATGTGTGTGCAGTAGCTTTTGCATTACTGGGGGTGTTACTATAGGTGAGGTCTTCTGCCAGACCATTACAACCAGTTGCAGCAGAAGCATAGACCTGACCCTTACCGAATGCTGCGGGAACGGGGAAGAGATCTTTGCCAATGGTCTGTACCCAGTTAATCTTGCTCTGGTCGTTGTTCAACTGATAGCAAATCTTGCCGTCAGCGAGGTCGGGGAAGGCAACAACGGTTGTGGCGTTGTTGTTGCCCCACTGCTGGGTAACATAGTTGTTGTAGTTGGCACCAGCAGGACGGTTAGCGTAAGGATTGGCATTGTAGGTCTCGAGGTTTACAACATTAATGTTGCCGCCGTTACGTGCAACGTTAGCACTGGCACCGTTAGAAACGTCGAGGGTGCTGCCATCGCTGACAATCAGACAGTTCGCAATGTTAATCTTGTCGTTTGCCCAACCGACAACACCGCCGCAGTTCTGGGTTTTATCTCCCAAAATGGCAACCTTTGCCAGACAGTTCTCGATGATGGTGCCACGATAAGCGATACCAACCAGACCACCATCTGTGGCATCACCTTCCTTGCTGCTGTTGATAGTTACATCGGCGTAGCAGCCACGGATGCGACCGCTGCTCCATCCGGCAATACTTCCAGCGAACTGCGCACTGGTTGTGATAGTACCCTTCACTTTCAGGTTCTGGATAATGGCATGAACACCTACATTGCGGAAGAGTCCTGCACCATTTTCCTCAAAGGTCATGTCGTAGGTGATGGTGTGACCAGCGCCGTCGAAGACTCCCTGGAAGTCCTGGCCGTCACGACCAATTCGGTAATTCTCAGTGCCTTTGTCGATGTCGGCTGTCAGCACGGCATTGGCATAAGGATTCTCACCATTTACGAGTTCTGCGAAAGCTTTCAGATCTTCAGCAGTACCAATCTGATAGACTCCATTCACTTCATCGAGAGCCCATGCAGCTGTGGAGACAACGCTCAGCAGAGCGGTCATACACAGATTCAATAGTTTTTTACTCATAGGTTGTTTAATTTGGTTAATAAAAAAGGTTTGAAAATCTGTTTCGGTTATTATGGTTATTGAATATATTTTTAGCAAAGATACACATTATTTTTATATCATGATGTCTATTTCTGGGAAAAATATTAAATTTTGTGAAAAATATGTAGGGAATAGTGTGGTTCGAATAAAAAAAGCACACTTTTCTCGCGGAAAGTGTGCTTTGTTGTATGTGAAATGAAGTTTTCTTTATTCCATGACGTCTTTCGTTCCACCAGTTGTTTGGAAGAATGTGACTTGTGTATTGGTTTTCTTGTCGAAGAGTGTGCTAGAGAGTATTTCTACAATTCCAAACTGAGCCATCGGAGTTTCCATGCTGACAAATTCCTGATCCTTGTAGGTGATATTTATCTTTGCACGGGCAGGGATGTTGTAGTAAACGCCTGTTGTCATCTTAGCTCGTTTCTTAGCTGTTTCCTCCGAAAGAACTGTGTTGGGGATGGTCTCCATTACCTTGAGGGAAATGGTAACAGGCTCGCCTGCCAGGTTGTCGCTATCCAGGACGCCAAGTTTCTGTGAGAAGCGGAAGAGAACATCGCGGTCGGTTTCCTGTTGCGGGTCATAGAAGAAGGAGAACACCTCTGTGTCGGTTTGTGAAGTGCCGCTGAAAAGTGACTCCAGGACGGATGCCTGTTTGTCGAGCTGTTCGAGCATGAGCTTGAGTTGTGCGCCGTCCTTGGGCGTATTCTCTGCTTCACCTCTAACCAGGGCGTTCTTGCTCTCGCGGATGTCGTAGATTTCCTGAGCACAAAGTTCTGCCATCTTTGCGGAACTGCCGGCAGCAAGAATCTCCTGCGTCATATATGAACGTGGATTTTCTGGAGTCTGTCCCTTCTCCGGCTTGGGCAGGTCGGGCAGGAACGACTCGTCGGCATCGCAGTTGATGCTCAACAGTATGCCGTCGCGGCTCAGACCGACAAGTGGTGCCACAGTCTTACTCTTTATCTTGATGCTGTATGCCTTGTCCTTGTCGGGTTTGCCGAAAGGTTCCAGCGTAATGCTCTTAAGGCTCCATTGTACACTTTCCTCTGTCGGAACATTTTGCAGATGCAAGTAGCGGTCTGCATATTTGTAAAAATCGCCGGGACGGGTAATAGTCTTTTCTGCAGTGATTGTGACGCGGAAAGCAGTACGCGGCAGGTAATAGGAAACACCTTCGAGTGTACTGCCGGGAACAAAGCGTTCTACTTCTGTCTGGGCCATTAAATGGTGAAATGGTGAAAAGGTGAAAAGGTATAAAACCGGCAGTAGTAATAAACGTTTCATGATTGTGTTTTTTTTGTAATCACGTCATAATGTAAAAACGGTATAACGCAATTTTTCTTTCTTAACTCTTAATTTAGAATTATTTATGTCTGTTTGCCCTTTGACGGCGGATGTCGGCCTTCTTCTTTGCTGCACCGCTGCCGTGAGCGCCTGTGATGTATTGTTTCTTCTTTGCTTTAGTCTTGACTTTAGGCTCATCTTTCTTGGGCCCGCCTTTGCCGCCACCTCGGAAAGTAATACCTCCCATGATAACTGCATCTATATCGTCTCCTCCGAAAAGGCCCCCTCTGCCTCCCTCTTTATGGGGAGAATTTTGGGCGGTAGCAAATTTTTCACTCTTCATCCTTCTTTGATACTTTAGTACAAAGGCGCTTTTAATGCGTGGAACGCTCTTCACTCTTTAATGGTGGAACAACCTGACGCCAGTGAATGCCATAGCAATGCCGTATTTGTCGCAAGTCATGATGACATGGTCGTCGCGAACGCTTCCGCCTGCCTGGGCAATGTACTGCACGCCGCTCTTGTGGGCACGTTCCACATTATCGCCAAAGGGGAAGAAGGCATCGCTGCCGAGGCTTACGCCGGTATTCTTTGCAATCCATGCCTGTTTTTCTTCGCGACTGAGAGGCTCGGGCTTCTCTGTGAAGAACTTCTGCCATTCGCCTTCTGCAAGGACGTCCATATAGTCGTCGCTGATATAGACATCGATGGTGTTGTCTCTGTCGGCACGACGAATGCCTGGGATGAAGGGCAGGGCCATCACCTTCGGGTTATGTCGCAACCACCAGATGTCGGCCTTGTTGCCTGCCAGACGGGTGCAATGGATGCGGCTCTGCTGGCCTGCACCGATACCGATGGCCTGACCGTCCTTGACGTAGCAAACGCTGTTGCTCTGCGTATATTTAAGGGTAATCAGGGCAATGATGAGGTCGCGCTTGGCATCGGCCGGGAAGTCCTTGTTGACGGTAGGTATGTTCTCAAAGAGTGCAGGATCGTCGAGTTTCACCTCGTTTCGGCCTTGTTCAAAAGTAACGCCGAACACCTGTTTGCGCTCGATTGGCGCAGGCGTGTAATTAGGGTTAATCCGGATGATGTTGTAAGTCCCTTTGCGCTTGTCTCGGAGGATTTGGAGTGCTTCCTCAGTATAGTCTGGCGCAATGATGCCGTCGCTCACTTCACGCTTAATGATGAGGGCGGTTGCTTCGTCGCAAGTATCGCTCAGGGCAATAAAGTCGCCGTAGCTGCTCATGCGGTCGGCACCGCGAGCTCGAGCGTAAGCACAGGCTATAGGGCTGAGAGGCACCTTGATGTCATCCACGAAGTAGATGCGTGCCAGAGTGTCGCTCAGAGGCAAACCTACAGCTGCTCCGGCTGGGGATACATGCTTGAAACTGGCTGCTGCGGGTAAACCAGTGGCAGCTTTGAGCTCCTTTACCAGTTGCCAGCTGTTCAGGGCATCGAGGAAATTGATATAACCGGGACGCCCGCCAAGTACCTCGATAGGAAGCTCTCCCTCTTCCATGAAGATGCGAGAGGGTTTTTGGTTGGGGTTGCAGCCGTATTTGAGTTGCAGTTCTTTCTGTGCCATACTACTTTTTATTTTGTGTGCAAAGGTACGAATTATAATTCACAATTCATAATTCACAATTCATAATTTTCCTTTTCAGAAGCGAAAATAGAGAAATGGCTGGATGTCACTTGTGTGCAGTTCGATGACAATTTGGACGACAGCCAGGAAAATGAGCAGTTTTACAAGCCAAGGCCAATAGATGAATTTGGCTTCGATATGTAGATAAATCTTTTCTTCAACGAAAATCGACAAAATGCTGGTTATAAGTAGAATGCACCATGTAGTTCTGGCAGCAAAGAAGGGGGCGGCGTAGCTCAGATCCATGCGAGTGAAGATACCGGAGAATAGTTGCTGTACAGTATTGAGGTCCTGCGAACGGAAGAATGCCCAGCAAAAGACTACGAAGCAGAAAGTAATGATTCTGGAAATGGAAATTGTCAAGAGATTGTCCCGAATGTTTCGCAGTACAGGTTGGAAGGCTTTGTGAATGGCTAGCCCTATACCGTGCAAGGCTCCCCAGATGAGGAACATCAGGGTGCTGCCGTGCCATACACCTGCGGCAATCATAGTGATAATCAGGCTGACGCAGGTGCGTAAGATGCCGTATCGGTTGCCTCCGAGAGGAATATAGACGTAGTCGCGGAACCAGGTGGAGAGCGAAATGTGCCAGCGATGCCAGAATTCTGTGATGTTGCGGCTGCGGTAGGGGAAGGCAAAGTTCTCGCGCAGACGGATTCCGAGTATAGCAGCAATGCCGATGCTAATATCGCTGTAGCCGCTGAAATCCAGATAGATCTGCATTGTGAAGCCAATAAGTCCTATCAGGCATTCGAAGCCCGAATATGCATCTGGCATAGAGAAAATCCAGTCGTTATACTGGGCAATATAATCGGCGATGATGGCTTTCTTGATGATGCCGAGGATAACGAGCCAGAGTCCCAGGTAGAGGAGCCGTTCGCTGACAATGTTCTTCCGCCTGATTTGTGGAAATAAGGTCTTGGCTCTGGTAATAGGGCCGGCCAGTAGGAGAGGAAAGAACGAAAGATAGAAAAGGTATTCTAGGAAAGTCACCTTCAGGCAGAAGTCGCGCCGATAGACATCCACCGAATAGCTGATGGCCTGGAAGGTATAGAAGGATATACCGATAGGTAGCGCAATACTTGGGAGCGAGAAGTTCGTGTTGAGCATCTGACTCAGCAGTTCCGAGAAGGGGTGGCTGTATTTGAAGAAGAGAAGCGGCAGTAGGTCGAATGTGACAATGAGGCAAAGCATCCATTTGCGGCTGTTTCCTTTCATTTCGGACATCCATTCCGTCAGTGTCCACGAGACGATGGCTGTGGCGGGCAGCAACAGCATCAGCCATTGGTTGCTCAGGTAGAAGAAGCCGAGACTGGCAATTATGACATAGAGTATGAGCAATTCACGCTTCGTTCTCCGCAACAGCGCGAAGAAGAAGAGGAAGGCGATGAAAGCTGCCCAAAACTGTATTGTCGTGAAAACCATTATGTTCAATTGTTCAGGGGTTGCAGCGCATAGGTTTTGTAGGTGTGCTTTCTTCCGTCTGTCGGCTTGCTCATGCGGATAGGATGTGCTGTTGCGGGACTTTCCATCCATTTTGCTACAGAGTCCATCCAAAGGGCTGCAGCATAAAATGTTGGGTGCATCCGGTCCCTGCCGCGTTGCAGGGTGAGGTCTCGGCTGTCGAAGTAGTGGTCATTGCCGACAATCTGCCTCGTCAGTTCGTTGATCCCGGTGTCTTCCTTCCAGGCAGGGACGCCAATCCATACATAAGGTATGTCGCCCAGTTTCTGTAGTACTCGGCGAATGCTTGTCTCACGTTCGGCCGGGTCTTTGATAAACTGTTCGTTTGTTCCCAGGCTAATCATGACGAAGGTGGGATTCACCTTATTGATAAAATATTGTAGGGTATCGGTATTTGCCCAGATTTCGGTTGTAGAGCTGTACCAGACGACATTCGTCATCTTGTGGCCATTCTTGAATGCGTAGCAGTTCATTCGCCGCAAGAGGCCCTCTACCATCGAGTCGCCGAAGAATAGAATGCGGTGGGCGGTTGTGTCTGGGAGAGAGAGGCCGGCTTCTTGGGTTTTGCTAATCTGCCTAGTCGTACTAGTAATACTAGTCTCACTAGTCATACTAGCTTTAATCCCCTCCCCTTCGGGGGAGTCAGAGGGGGACCAGGTGGGGGCTTTTACCTTACTTAGTTTCCATCCTGGAGGGGGTATTTGCACAGGGCTGTAGGCATAGTACAGAACAAATGCCAACGGAAGAAACAGTATTGCTATGAGTTTCAAATACGCCCTCATCTCTTACCTCTTCTTGCGCTCTTTCGGATGCTCATGCGGCAAAACCGGAGTCCTTCTCAATTTTTTATTCTTCACTCTCCACTCTCCACTCTTCACTCTCCACTCTTCACTCTTCACTTATTTATCTCCATCCCCACAATCTTCTGCTCCTGGTTTATCAGGGCGGAGATGCGATATTGGTTGGAGCTGGGCTGGTTTGTATCGCTTCGGTTGATGGTTTCCTGCAGGCTGACTTCCACAGCGAATCCTATGTTCCCATCGGGGAGCGTCTCTTTCTGGATGTTCATCTGCTGTCCGATGATATAATGGAGTCCGATGACATCCTTCGCCATTTTCTCTTGGGCATATTTGACGATAGTCTCTGCGTTGGCATTCTGTTTGCCGCAGAAATTCGCCATCGTGTCGGGTATAGCCTGTCGGGCAGCCTCGATATCCTGGTTGGCGATGGCTTTGGAGAAGAAGGCTTCGAGGGTCCCACGTATCATGGTACGTTCGGTTGGAGTCACCTTTGCCAGCAGCAGAGCGTTCTTTTTCTCTGCGGCCTCGTTGACATAGCGGCCCGACGGATGTTTCGAAAGGTAGTCTGTGACGGCTTCCTCGCTGCCGATAGCCTGGGCATCTTGCCAGTCGATGGAGTCGAGCATGTCTTCGCAGATGCGCTGACGAAGGGAGCCCGGATGTTTCTGCAGGAAGCTCGACACACTAGTGCGGTTTATGTTCTTTCGCAGTTGTATCCAATCCTTTGCCTCAGCCTTGAGCTTGAGCATGCGGTCGTGGATTTCCTCGTAGTGTTCGCTTTCGGGGTAGTTGTTGAGGAACTGCTGGTAGAATTCTGGGTTGGTGATGCTGGCGAGCCGTTTGTATTCGGCCAGCTCCTTCTTCAGGTTTTCCTGCTTGTAGTGCTGGAAAATACATATACCAACCAGACAGAAGAGGAACAGGGAGAAGACGGCCTTTACCAGATAACCGGCTACTGCCATTCCTGTTGGAACCTGTTCTGGAGCTTTCTTCTGACTTTCTTCTGTGGGCTGCAATTCGCTTTCTCCGTTGAGGTTTTGCTCAGATTCTGGCTCGTCGGAGACAGACTCCAGCTTCTGGTTGCAGTTTGGGCAAGTCTCTTGCGATATGAGGCAGTATTCGCCGCAGTTTGGACAGGTGCGGAGCTGGCCGGAGATTTTTGTACCGCAATTGGGACAGGTGCCGGCCATTGTGGAAACCTGGCTCCTGCATTTTGGACATTTGATGATGCTCATACTATATATATATTATATAAGGTACAAATTATATAAGGTACAAAGGGGCACAGGCTTTTTGCAGCCGTGCCCCTTTGGATAGGTATGTTTACTAAAATTACTCTTCAGCCTTCTCGGGAGCCTCCTCTGCTGCAGGAACTTCTTCCTCCTCTGCGGCGGGAGCTTCTTCGGCAACGGGAGCCTCTTCAACTACAGGAGCTTCCTCAACTACAGGAGCTTCCTCAACGGCTGGAGCCTCTTCCTTAGCCTTCTTGGCCTTCTTCTCGGCGGGAGCTTTCTCCTGAGCGGGAGCAGCTGCAGCTACAGGCTCGTTCTCTGCCACAACGGTGAAGGGCACCTGAGCGGCAACCTCCTTGTGGAGCTTGACGGTAGCAACGTACTCACCAGCGGTCTTCACATCCTTGACGGCGATAATCTTGCGGTCGATGTCGAAGCCGAGCTTCTGGAGTTCGTCGGCAATCTGCAAGCTGTTCACGCTGCCGTAGATGACGCCGGTCTTGCTCACCTTGGCGCTGATGGTCAGGGACACTGCGTTCAGCTTCTCGGCGAGAGCTTCAGCCTCGGCCTTGATCTTGGCGAGCTTGACAGCCTTCTGCTTCAGTTCCTCTGCCAGAGCCTTCTTGGCGCTTTCGCTGGCGATGACGCCCTTGCCCTGAGGAATCAGGTAGTTGCGGCCATAGCCGGCCTTAACATTCACGATATCGTTCTTGTAACCGAGTCCGATTACGTCTTCTTTCAGTATAATTTCCATAATCTTCCTCCTTGCTTTACTTCATCAAATCAGTTACGAAAGGCAGCAGAGCCAGGTGGCGGGCACGCTTAACGGCCTGAGCGACACGGCGCTGATACTTCAGGGAAGTACCGGTGATGCGGCGGGGCAGAATCTTACCCTGCTCGTTGAGGAACTTCTTCAAGAATTCGGGATCCTTGTAGTCGATATACTTAATACCGCTCTTCTTGAAACGGCAGTATTTCTTCTTCTTGACGTCGATAGCGGGAGCGGTCAAGTAGCGGATTTCAGATGCTTGCTGTGCCATGTTTTATGCCTCCTGCTCTTTAGGTTGTTTGTTACTCCTTCTCTTGGCTGCGTACTCGACTGCGTACTTCTCCATCTTAACGGTGAGGTAGCGGAGCACTTTCTCGTCGCGACGATAAGCAATCTCAAGAGTCTTGATAGTCTCGGGTGCTGCTTTGAATTCAATCAGCACATAGAATCCTGTTGTCTTCTTGTCGATAGGATAGGCGAACTTCTTCAGGCCCCAGTTCTCCTCGTTGATGACTTCAGCACCAGCTTTAGTGAGAACGCCCTTGAACTTTTCTACCGCTTCCTTCATCTGTTCATCAGACAAAACGGGAGTCAAAATGAAAACGGTTTCGTATTGGTTCATAATACGTTAATTGGTGAATAAATAATTAATTTTTGCATAAAGCGCGGCAAGGACAGTGCAAGCCGAATACAGAAAATTTATTCTATGTTGAGGCGCAGCCTGTTCTCGCCTTTGCATTTTTGCGCGGCAAAGGTACGGCTTTTTTCCCGAACACACAAACTTTTCCGCAATTATTTTGCACAATCAGCCCATTTCAAGCATTGACCGTTGAACATTGAGCATTGAACATTGAACATTGTTCCGCGCCTTAGCGGCGTGCTTTTGTGCTAAAGCATCAAATAACATTGAGCATTGAGCATTGAAGATTGAACATTGTCTGTTGTCCGTTCTTGGACTCTTTAGTTCCGCCTGCGCCTGAGCTTTGCGAAGAACCAAGACGCGATTGTAGTCGCGGAGCTTCACTCTTCACTTCTCATCTTCTCCCCCTCACATCTCCAATACATCTCCAATATATCTCCAATACATCTCCAATTCCTACAATTGGAGATATACTAGAGGAAAACTAGAGGAAAACTGGAGAGAAATAGGAGGGAAATTGTAGAAAAACTGGAGGAAATTCGGATCACTTGTAATCTGTGTCTGACTTAAACAAAAACCAAGAAAACATATTTTTTTGTCATTTATCATTTATCATTTAGTGCGAAGCCCGTATGATGGTTTTCCAGGTTTTCTTTAAAACTCTAAACACAGGTTTATGCAGGTGAGCCTATTTTTTGCTTCAAAGGGAACAAAAGCGGGGGAGAAAAGAGCAGAAAAGTGTGCAAAAAGCAAAAAATTGAGATAAAAACCCGCTTGTTAACATAGTTTAACAAGTGGGGGGGGGGTAAGTGCAAAAATTTGTTTAAATTTGCAAAGAATTAATAGTAGTAACAAAGATTTCTGTTGTTCGCGAGAACAGCAAAATCTGGGGCGCAAGCCCTGTATAATTTTTAATGAGTTAATACCTCAGCGGTTCGCGAGAATAGCTGAGTTTTTACGATTATTATTACCAAACATATTAAATACTTAAACATTATGAAACACAAATTACTAAAATCCTTGCTACTACTCAGCGCCCTAGTAGTAGGAAGTGGAAATGTCTGGGCGGATGATAATTACAAACTTGTAACAAATGTTTCTCAACTCTCTGATGGTGATGTCATTTTGATTGCATCTGATAAAAATGCTACTAGCACTCCAGTTAGTTGCTATGCAGTAGGTGCAGCAAATAATGCTAATAATAGAAAGGCGGTTTCAGCTAGTGTTTCGGAAGATATAATTACAACCTCTGTTGATAATGATAACGAAACAAAAAGTGGTATGAATACGGCGAATGGGGAACTTACAAAACCACTTGAAATCACTTTGGTAGCCTCTAGTTCAAATTGGAATCTCAAAGAAGTTATTAGTGATGCTAATGTATATTTAAATGGTGGCTATAAGAACAGTAGTAATAATAAGAATCAGAACCACCTAAAGGTTGCGGAAAGTGCCGTTACAGCTACTGGTACAGATAACGCCAATGGCGTTTGGTCTATTGAGATAAATACAACATCGTATGTTGCCTCTATTACAAATCAGAACGGATATAAGATACAATTGAATGGTACTATATTTGGGTCTTATGTGACAGCTCAGACAGATGTTTATATTTATAAAAAGCAAGCTGCTGTTTCTGTTACTTCTCTTTCTGTAAAGACGGCTCCTACAAAGGTTCGCTATGAAGTCGGTGAGACTTTGGATATGACTGGTTTTGTGCTGGATGCTGATGGTGCGGACGTAAGTGCTGGCTATACTATGACAATGGGCGGTGCGTCTATTTCAAATGGCGCCACTCTGAGCTCTGCTGGCAAGAAGACCATCACCGTTACTTATGGTGGTCAAACTGTTGACCAAGCTATCAGTGTCGGTGCTGTAACAGGCATCTCAGTAACAACACCTCCCACAAAGACTTCTTATGACACAGGTGACTTATTCGACCCAACAGGAATGGAGGTAACAGCATCCTTGAGCACCGGAGAGTTAAGCGACCCTGATACTTGGACAAAGGTGGTAACAAGTTATACATATTCTCCCGATGGCGAATTATCTTCTTCTGACGATGAAGTAACTATCACATATGCTACAAAAACTACAACACAAGCTATTACAGTAACTGATGTGGCTGTAACTGGCGTATCTTTGAAGGCTTCTACCATAATAGAAAAGGAAAAGACAGAAACTCTGATTCCTACATTCACTCCTTCCAATGCAACAAACAAGGCTGTCACATGGGAGTCGGATGATGAATCTGTCGCCACTGTTTCTGCTGGTGTTGTGACGGCTGTAGCTGCTGGTACGGCAAACATCACAGTTACCACAGTAGATGGTGGAAAAACAGCGACCTGTGTTGTGACTGTGGTAAATGAGAAGGGTAGCATTGATGCTCCCTACTCGGTGGCTGAAGTAAAAGCAGGTACTGCTACGGGAAGTAGCAAGTATGTTACAGGTTATATTGTTGGATGTTTTAACAGTGGTAATAAATCCGGATTTAGTACCACTGATTTTAACATTGCTTCAAATATTGCAATCGCAGATTCCCCAACTGAGACAAATGTAGATAATACAATTGCTGTTCAGATGCCGTCGGCTCCATCTGATATTCGCTCAAATTTTAATGTTCAAAACAATCCTCATCTAGCAGGTGTGGCAATGATAAAAATTTGCGGTAATATAGAAAACTACATCAATAACAGTGGCGTTAAATCATTATCTTCAGCAGTGGAAGTTGCCGAAGCCGTGAAGGTTACTGCCGCAGGTTATGCTACTTGGGCAAGCACAAGTCCTCTTGACTTCACTGGTAAGAGTATCGAAGCTTATTATGCAACAACAAAGGGTAACGGCACTGGTGTGAACTTTACACGTATTTATAAGGTTCCTGCAAATACAGGTGTCCTGCTCCACTATACCGGTGGCAAGACAGAGGAAATTCCCGTATTTGACGGAACTGGTGCAGCATCAACGACAGGCAATAAATTCGTGCCAGGCACAGGTGCTGCTGTGGCTTCTGTCGTTGAGACTACTAAGCACAACTACATCTTGAATAATGGAGGTAGTGGCCTCGGCTTCTACAAGGCTAATGGTCAGACCGTAGCCAAGAACCGCGCTTACATCCAGATTGATGAAAGCAATGGTAATGTCAAGGAATTCATCACTCTGCAAGGACTCGATGATGATGCGGATGGCATTAATGAGGTTAATGGTGAAGGACTCATGGTTAATGGTCCGGTATATGACCTTCAGGGTCGCCGTGTTCAGAAGCCAGACAAGGGCCTCTATATCGTGAATGGCAAAAAAGTTCTTTTTTAATTGGTAAATAAAACAAGAACTTACATACTTATAAACTTAAAAACAGACTTGTTATGAAAAAGAAATATATTTCTCCAGAGTCAATCACGGTTCGCCTCGCTATGACGCAACCCATCGCAGGTTCTCTAACGCCAGAAGGAGCCACATTCTATGATGAAAATGCTACAGGCGAAGGCATGGTCAAAGGCTTCAACGGTATTATCATCTGGGATGACGAATGGTAAAGCCTCACCCCCAGCCCCTCTCCCGTGAGAGAGGGGAGGAATAATTAAGAATAGATGTGGCGGCTGCTCTTTACAGAGTGGCCGCTACTGATAAAAGGCAAATTCAGGGCGAAATTAAAGAAAAGTACAGAAAGATTTGCACGGACAAAAAATTCTCCCTAACTTTGCTGCCAGGTAAAAGACAAATATAGGATAATAAAACACTTGAAATGGATAAACCAAGGTACGATATTCTCGATGGGCTGCGAGGCGTGGCGGCACTGATGGTGGTGCTCTATCACGTCTTCAACGATGCAAAGAGTTTCTATGTCTGGCCCACTCCTGTGAATGAATTCTATCACGGGTTCCTTGGTGTGGATTTCTTCTTCGTCCTGTCGGGCTTCGTGATGGGCTATGCCTATGATACGCGATGGGGAAACTCCCTTTCGCTGGGCGGTTTCATACGCCGAAGGCTTATCCGTCTGCATCCGATGGTGGTGATGGGCGTTCTGGTGGGGCTGGTAGCTTTCATCATTCAGGGCTGTACCAAATGGGACGGTACAACCGTCACAACGGAGGCCCTGATGCTGGTAACCCTGCTGGGCCTGTTCATGATTCCATCGCCCACCAACCTCGAGGTTCGCGGCTATACCGAGGCTTTCCCCCTGAACGGTCCCCACTGGTCGATGTTCTTCGAGTACATCGGCAGCCTGCTCTACGGCCTGATGTTGCATCGCCTTTCCACCAAATGGCTCCGGGTGTGGGTGGCTTGCAGCATTGTGTCCATTGCTGCCTATGCTCTTATGAGGGAAGACGGCGGCATTGCCTACGGGTGGTCTTCCGAGCCGATGAACCTTCTGGGTGGCGCACTCAGGATGCTCTATGCCTATCCGATGGGTCTGCTTATGGCCCGTATGTTCCGCGAACGGAACCCGAAGCCTGTTCATGGTCACGTCTTCCTGTTCTGCAGCCTTGCCCTGATGGCCCTGATGGCGCTGCCCTCGTTGGGAGATAAAGACCTGAATACCATATACCAGCTTGTCTGCCTCTTGTCCTTCTTCCCTGCCCTTATCTGGTATGGGGCTCGCGGCGCTGTGTCGGGCTGGCGGCAGAGGGTGGTCACCTTTCTGGGGCGTCTGTCTTATCCCCTCTATGCCGTCCATTACCCGTTCGTTTACCTCTTTATCACCTATGTCGGAAGGGACGGACATCCGTACGAGGGTTACAGTCATCCCTGGATGTCGCTGCTGATTACAGTTGCAGCCTCGTTCGTGGCGGCTACGCTCTGTCTCCTCTTCTACGACGAACCTCTGCGCAGATGGTTGAATAGGAAGTACAAGTAATGTAAGAGAAGTACTTTTGCACTCAACAATAAAAATAAACGAATTTATTTTGTATTGTCTTCGCTTATTCGTACCTTTGTGCCCAGATAATTATAAAAATAAGGAAAAAATGAAAAAGAACATGCTCTTCGTTGCCGTTTCGGCACTTGGTTTCAGCCTGCTTTTTGGTTTAAGCAGCTGTAGCGAATCATCCAAAAAGGAAAACAAAGTCACTGTACAGAAGGACGAGGCGGAAGCACCTGCCGGCGATATCTTCTTCTATACAAGCAAACATCGCGCCGACAAGTATGTGCCCACCGAAGAACGGATAGGCTTCGGTTCGCAAATCCAAAGTATCAACCCCGAAGAGTTCAAGGACAACAAGAGCCTGAAAGAGGTGTGGGTTGCTCCTCAGATCAAGCACATCGCCAACTATGCTTTCGCAGGTTGCACCTCGCTGGAAAAGATACACTTCCAGAGTGATATGCCTGTCATCAACGATGAGGCCTTCAAGGGTTGCTCCGCACTGAAGGACCTTCGTGTGGATGTCTATACAATCGGCCTGAATACTTTCCGGGATTGTACATCGCTCGAGACAGCTCGCTTCGGTGAACATATCTATTGGATACGCGATGGCGCTTTCGGCAACTGCACCAATCTGAAGAGCATCATTATGGCTATCACGATGAGCAAGCTCGAGGACGGAGCCTTCGAAGGCTGTACCTCCATCGAGGAGTTCTCTATCCCCAACGACTTCAAGAACCGTATGTTCGGCCTCGTTCCGTCGGCCTCGAAGTGGAAGAAAGTCTATCTGCTCAGCACGGAGTACTACAAAATGCCGAAAAACTGTACGCCCCAGAAGGGCTGCACGCTCTATGTTCCCGATGCTTACCTCGCTAAGTTCAAAGAGGATGCCAACTGGTCGCAGTTCGGCGCCATCGAACCCCTCAGCAAGAGTAAATACTTCACAGCCGAAGGATTCCTGAAGAAATAGAAACTAAAAAACCTCCCCGCCGGGGAGGTTTTTTAGTTTCTCCCCTTGGGGAGTGTTTTTGGATTTTTAACAGAGCGCCTGGGTGTCGAGGGCAATCATCAGCTCCTCGTCGGTGGGGATGCAGCAAACGGTAACCTGACTATCGTCAGCACTCAGAATGGCTTCTGTGGCGCGACAACTGCGGTTCTTCTCCTGATCCATCTTGACGCCCATATACTCTAGGCCCTTTGTGGCGCCCTCGCGCACTTCCCATTGGTTCTCGCCAGCGCCGCCAGTAAAGAGGATGATATCGACTCCGCCCATAGCTGCGGCATATGCTCCAATGTATTTCTTGATGCGATAGGTGTACATCTCCTTTGCGAGACGCGCCTTGTCGTTGCCGGCAGCAATACCTGCCAGGATGTCGCGGAAGTCGCTGCTCAACTCGCTCACACCAGCAAGGCCCGACTTCTTGTTCAGCAGGTCGGAAATACCCTTTGTGTCGAGGTTGAACTTGTCCATCAGGTAGGTGACGGCTCCGGCATCGATATCGCCGGTACGAGTGCCCATGATGAGGCCTTCGAGGGGAGTGAGACCCATAGAGGTATCGACGCACTTGCCGTACTTGACAGCCGCGATTGAGGCTCCGTTACCGATGTGGCAGGTGATGATGCGCTTGTCCTCAGCCTTGACGCCCAGGAACTCGCAGACGCGCTGACTGACGTAGCGGTGGCTGGTTCCGTGGAAGCCGTAGCGACGCACACCATACTCCTTATAAAGATTGTAGGGTAAGGCATACATATAGGCATAGTCGGGCATCGTCTGGTGGAAGGCGGTATCGAAGACACCGACCTGGGGAATGTTGGGCAGTAAAGCCTTGACGGCATTCACACCCTTGATGTTGGCTGGGTTGTGAAGGGGAGCCAGGTCGTTGCAGGCGGCAAAAGCCTCCATCACTTCGGGCGTGAGGCGAACGGATTTGTTGAACTTCTCGCCGCCGTGTACCATGCGATGACCGACGGCATCCAACTCCTCAAGGCTCTTCAGTACGGCATAATCGCCTTTTGTCAGCACCTCGAAGATGTATTGCACACCAGCGGTGTGTTCCTTGATGGGGTGCTCCGTCTTGTGTTTCTCGCCATTCAGCTTGACGGTTATAAACGAATCGGGCAGGCCAATCTTCTCAATGCCGCCACTTGTGATGACGGACTGGTCATCCATGTTGTAAAGTGCATATTTTATGGAACTGCTCCCGCAGTTGAGAACTAGAATTTTCATATTCTTAAAGTGAAAAGTGAAAAGTGAAAAGTGAAAAATCAAAGTTACAAGACTATTGGTTAATTCACGTTCACTTCACACTTAAGTTTATTTGATAATTATAGATTGGTTTCTTTTTGATGTGTTTATTGATGAAATAAGCATGGCAATGATTTCACTTAAGTCAGCATTCATGCTGTCGAACTGAGTGGCAGTCAAACAATCTGCCGACTTAAGCATATTGAGCCATTTGCGCGTTTCGTTGGCCTCTTTTAGTGCAATGTGAAGTTTAGTGACAAAGTCTGCCGGACTTTGAGCGAATTGTGATTCACCAATGTTAGCGGAAATTGATGTACCAGAACGAAGGACTTGATTATAGACAGAATTCAAGCACTTGTCTTTCTTCTTATTCAAGAATTGTACCATCTTAATCACCCTTCCAGAAAAAGCTTCGCTTTTCTGTGACAAGGGAGATTTTTCGTTCTCATACATGGCAGTCAATCTTGTAACTTTGATTTTTCACTTTTCACTATTCACTTTTCACTTCGCATCTTGCGCTTGGCAAGATGTGATAGCTATCATCTTGTATATATCATCTACCGAGCAGCCGCGGCTGAGGTCGTTGACGGGACGGGCAATACCCTGCAGGATGGGACCAATGGCTTCTGCTCCGGCAAGTCTCTGAACCAGTTTGTAGGCGATGTTTCCTACCTCCAGACAGGGAACGACAAGCACGTTTGCTTTGCCGGCGATATCGCTGCCGGGAGCTTTCTTTGCGCCAACGCTGGGAACGAGGGCTGCATCAGCCTGCAGTTCGCCGTCGATGTGAAGGCTTGGGTCTTTCTCCTTGGCAATCTTTGTGGCCTCGATTACCTTATCTACAACCTCATGACTGGCACTTCCCTTTGTGCTGAAACTAAGCATAGCGACTTTCGGCTCTGCAAAGCCGGCCACGCTTTTCGCTGTTTGGGCTGTGCAGATAGCAATCTGGGCAAGCTGGTTGGCGTCGGGCATCGGCGTGACAGCCACATCACCCATTACGAGAACGCCGTCTTCGCCATATTGCTTGGCAGGCGTAATCATCAGCATCGCACCGCTGACGCAGCTCACGCCAGGAGCACACTTGATGATTTGCAGGGCAGGTCGAAGCGTGTCTCCGGTTGTGGAGAGGGCTCCGGAAATCTGTCCGTCTGCATCGCCATTCTTGATGATGAGGCAGCCGTAATAGAGCGGGTCAAGCACTTTCTTTCGGGCCTCTTCCTCTGTCATACCCTTGTTCTTGCGCAGGTTGTAGAGGAGCTGGACATAGGTTTCTGTCTGCTCGCTTGTTGCAGGATCGATGATGGTAGCCTTGCCGATGTGGGTGAGCCCCAACTTGTCTGCAAGAGCAAAAATCTCGCTTTGTGCACCAATCAGGATGATGTCTGCCAGGTCGTCTGCCAATGCTTTGTCGGCAGCGGTCAGCGTTCGCTCTTCCAGGCTCTCTGGCAGCACGATGCGCTGCTTACAGGATTTGGCCCGAGCGATAATTTGTTCCATTAATGTCATAATCCTATTTACTATTTAACCATTCCTTAAATTCTTTAGTTCCGCCTGCGCCTTAGGCACTCCCCCCAGGGGGAGCGGGGAGGGGCTAGAACTTCCCCTTCATGAGCAACGTCTCCAGTTCCTCTGCCGAGAGGTGTGAACGTAGTATGTCTGAGTATGCCGCTGTGATGTTGCCTGTCTCTTCGCTCACCACGATAGCAAGTGCATCCGTCTCTTTGCTGATACCCTTTGCAGCACGGTGGCGAAGGCCGAATTCTTTGGGGATGTCCAGGTCGTGACTGATGGGCAGGATACAGGATGCGGCTGCTATTTTCCCCTTCGCGATTATCATTGCTCCATCATGCAGAGGGCTGTTTTTGAAGAATATATTCTCGATGAGCCGTTGGGTGATTTTTGCATCGACTTCTTCACCTGTACGCATAAATTCGGTAAGCGGAAGGTCGTTCTGGAGTACAATAAGTGCACCCACCCGTTGTTTGCTCATGTTCATGCACGCCAAAACGATGGGGAAAATGGTCTCGCGTTCGTAGCGGAACTCACCTGCATTCTTGTGCTTGTCCAGTCGGAAGAAGCGCAGGAAGCGATGTGCCTGCTGTCGGGCTCCCAGATTGTAGAAGAAGCGACGGATGTCCTCCTGGAAGAGAATGATGATGGCAAGGGCACCTACACTCACTAGTTGATCAAGGATGCCGCCAAGCAACTTCATCTCCAACACCTTGCTGATGATAATCCAGCAACTGACGAAAAGCAGCACGCCATAGAAGATGTTGACAGAGCGCGACTGCTTCATCAGCTTGTAGCAATAGAAGAGCACTATAGCCACAAGGAAGATGTCGATGAGGTCTTTGAAGCTTATATTAGGCAAGGCTTATTAATTTTGAATTTTTAATTCTTAATTTTGCCCATCAGGGCAATACACTCAATCGCTTTCTTTACTTCGTGGACACGTAGGATGTGGGCTCCCTTCTGTAGAGCGACTGTATGCAGGACTGTCGAGCCGTTGAGGGCTTCATCTGGCATCGTTCCCAGTAGCTTGAATATCATACTCTTGTGACTGATGCCGACGAGTAGGGGCAGTTGCAATTCATGCAGAACCTCCAGGTTGCGCATGATTGTATAGTTCTGGTCGAGCGTCTTGCCAAAGCCAAAGCCGGGGTCTAAGATCACATCGCAGACACCTAGTTCGTGCAGAGCTTCCACCTTGCTTCCCATCTCTCGCAGCAACTGCGCCATGAAGGCAGCATCGTCCGTCTCACTGATTTCGGCATTATGTGTCAGTATGTATGGCACACTCAGTTCCGCCACAGTCTTGAACATGTCGCTGTCCATATCGCCACCGCTGATGTCGTTCACAATCTGCACCCCAAACTCCTCGACACACATCTTGGCAATCTGGGCACGGAATGTATCGACGCTTACAATGGCTTTCGGAGCTTCATCCCGAACGATGGTCAATGCCTCGCGAAGCCGCCGCATTTCTTCCTTCTCGTCGGGAGGGATAAAGCCCGGACGTGTAGAACAGGCACCGACATCCAGAATGGTTGCGCCCTCCGAGAGCATCTGGCGAGTGCGCATTCTGATGTCTTCGGCTCCTTCGTGATGCTGATAGAAGGAGTCGGGCGTAGCATTGAGGATACCCATGACGATAGGAGCATCCAATACTAGTAGTTCGCCCCCTACATTGATGGAATATGGTGCTGTTGTATTCAACATTTACACATTTTATCGCGCAAAATTACACATTATTTACATAAAGGGCAAGGATTTCCGAAAAAAGGTTTAACTTTGTACCGGAAAACGATAAATATATAACAATTTCAATGTCCATTATTCGATGAAAGAAGAACTTTATTCCATATATAAAAAGCACCCTGTCGTAACAACAGATAGCCGTAATTGTCCCAAAGGAAGCATCTTTTTTGCCTTGAAAGGTGACACGTTCGATGGCAATAATTTTGCAGATCAGGCACTGGAGAAAGGCTGTGCTTATGCTGTTGTTGACAATCCGGAGGCGGCTGCGCAGAACAAGCGGTTCATCCTTGTTCCCGATGTCCTGACGGCTTTGCAGGAATTGGCTGCACATCACCGTCAAGTCTGGGGTGGCCCTGTACTTCAGATAACAGGCACTAATGGTAAAACAACCACAAAGGAACTGATTGCAGCAGTCCTCTTGGAGGGTAAGCGCGTCCTCTATACCGAGGGTAATCTCAATAACCATATCGGTGTGCCCCTCACCTTGTTGCGCATCAAGCCAGAAGAGCATGATATTGCAGTAATCGAGACCGGAGCCAATCATCCGGGCGAGATAGCCGACCTCTGCCGCATCGTTCAGGCCGACTATGGACTCATTACCAATGTGGGGCGTGCGCATCTGGAGGGTTTTGGCAGCTTTGCTGGGGTGAAGCAAACGAAAGGCGAACTCTATGACGACCTTCATGAGCGTGGCAAGCAAATCTTCCTCAATGCCTTAGACGATAACCTGTTGCAAATGGCTCAGGGTCGCGGCTTTATATTGCAGAAAGATGCTTTGCCGTATATCGAGGGGCGTGTGAGTGCTATTACGCCGTTCGTCGAGATGCAATGGAGAGCCGATGTTGACCAACCTTGGCATACTGTTCGGACCAACCTCATCGGAGCTTATAACATTGTCAATCTGCGTGCAGCAGTTACAATAGGTCTCTATTTTGGCATCACCCCCGAACAGATAGATTATGCTTTGGCAGCCTACAAGCCAACCAATAGCCGTAGCGAATTGCGTCAGGTTGGAACCAATCGTCTGATTGTGGATGCATACAATGCCAATCCCTCGAGTATGTCGGCAGCCCTGACCAACTTTTCATTCTTCGATGATTTGCATAAGATGGTTATACTCAGCGATATGCGCGAACTAGGTTCAGAAAGCCTTGAAGAACACAGACGCATCGTCGAGCAGCTTCAGGAGATGGATTTGGAGCGCGTCTGGTTGGTGGGCGAAGAGTTTGAAAAGGTTGCTTTGGAGGGTATGCGCGTCTTTAAGGATGTGGAGGCTGTCAAGGTCGCTTTGAAGGAAGAACCCATTACCAATTCCACCATCTTGATTAAGGGAAGCAACAGTACCAAGCTCTACCAACTGCCCGACTTCATCTGATTTTCAGCGTACACTCTTTCTCGTCGAAAGTGATACCCTCTGCCTGAAGAAAACTTTGCAAAGTACCGTTTTCTGTGAGCGATGCCGTTGTGCCAGCCTGGATAATGCCGTCTTGAACAATCCAAAGTGCATCGCTTAGCTGGATAGCCATCTCGACATCATGGGTGCTCAGGAAAATGATTTTGTTCGTTTCATGAGCCAGTCGCAGCATCAGGCGTAGCGTGCTGACTTTGGCGTGGAAGTCGAGGAAAGCTGTCGGCTCGTCGAGCAGGATGATGGGCGTCTGTTGCGCTAAGGCTTTGGCGAGCAGTGCTTTCTGGCGTTCGCCGTCGCTCAGCGTATCGATAGTGCGTTGCGCGAGATGGCTTATTCCGACCATCTCTATTGCTTCGCCGACAATGGCCCGGTCTTCCTTGCTGAGTGTTCCGAAGAAACCGGTATAGGGCGAGCGGCCCATTCCGACGAGGTCTGCAACCTTCATGTACGGTACCTCAACGCGTTCCGTCAGCACGACAGAGACGGCCCGGCTACGTTCGGACAGAGAGAAAGAGAGGAGGTCACGGCCATTCAACAATACCTTTCCAGAAAGGGGAGGAAGGAAGCCTGCCAAAGTGCGGAGGATAGTACTCTTTCCCACACCGTTGGCACCGAGCAGACAGACCATCTGCCCTTCCCGGAGGAACTGGTTGATGTCGGCCAAAACGACTTTCTCGGATGCTTTAGCACCCTCCGCCTGCATCTGAGCACCCGAAGGGAGCGCAAGAACCAAAGGTCGACGGCTGAAAGGAAAGTCAAGGCGCGCTTCTAATCCGCGGAGCTTGCCATAACCGACCGTGAGGTGCTGCAGTTCAATCATTCGTGGGCTGTGCAGAATTTATAGCCAAGACGACGGTATATCTGTTCGAGTGCGGGAAGCCGCTGCAAGAACTGCTCGTAGTTCTTTTCCTCAGGCTTGAGCCATTGCACTTCGCTCATCGCAGCCAGTCGGGGCAGGAGCATATATTCGGCATGGTCGGGACTGCCCACGTACTCCGTCCAGAGATTGCACTGCGCTCCCATGATGTACTTGGCCTCTTCCGGTGTCAAATCTTCCGGGACAGGCTCCATACTATAAACCTTGCTCAGAGGCAGATAACCGCCGATGGCAAGGGGCTGCCTGTCGTGGCTCTTGAGCTGGTAGTAGTCGATGTAGCAATTGTCGGTCGGTGTCATTACCACCTGGTGATGCAGCTTTGCCGCAGCCGTACCACCTTTGTAGCCTCGCCAACTCATGACGGCTGCATTCTCGCTGAGTCCGCCTTCCAGCGTCTCGTCCCAACCGATAATCTGACGGTCCTTCTGTGCCAGGAATGCCTCCATTTCCTTGTTGATGTAGGTCTGCAGCTGGGCTTCGTTGTTCAAGCCTAACTCTTTCATCTTTGCCTGACACTTGGGACAAGCCTTCCAACGGACACGTGGACTCTCGTCACCGCCGATGTGAATCAGCTTGCTGGGGAAGATGTCGCAAAGCTCTCCATAGACGGTCTTGAGGAACTCCAGCGTTTTGGGATTGCCGGCACAGAGCACATCGTCTGCCACGCCCCATCTGCCCCAAACCTTGTAGGGACCACCGGTGCAGCCAAGCTCAGGATAGACACTCAGGGCCGCAATCATGTGGCCGGGCAGGTCAATCTCTGGAACAATCGTGATGTAGCGCTCGGCAGCATAAGCAACAATCTCGCGCATCTCCTCTTGTGTGTAGTATCCTGTCTCTGGCGTATCGTCGTAGATGGCGTTATCAGGATCGTTGAGGCCGAGGTTCCTGCCTATGATGGTGCAGGGTCGCACGCTGGCTTTCTGTGCAAGTTCGGGCAATGCCTTCACCTCGAAGCGCCAGCCCTGGTCTTCCGTCAGGTGCCAGTGAAAACGGTTGATGCCGTGCAGGGCCAGGATGTCGATGAACTTCTTGATGAAGCTGACAGGGAAAAAGTGGCGGGCACAGTCGAGCATCGTGCCGCGATAGCCGAAGCGCGGCGAACCACATACCCAGGCATAGGGTAGGCGAATCTCGCCTTTCTCGTTCATGATGCTCTTGCGCAACGTCTGGATGCCGTAGAAGACACCGCTTTCGCTGGCACCTTGAATCGTGATGCCTTTCTTGTTGACCGAGATGGCGTAGTCATCGGGGTTGCTGCTCTTCAGACCGAGTGCGAGGGTGATGTCGGCATCCTTTTTGTCTGTTGTTGTGGTAAGCCCGAAGTATTCTGCTGCAAACTCGGCATTGCGTTGCATCTGCGCGTTGTCGGCAGGATAACCAATCTTCATGCCTTCGGAAAGAACCACATACTTGCCACTTTTGTCAAGGCTGATTTGTTGTGGCAGGGGAATAACTTGATAATTAACTTCTGCAGCTGCACTCAGGCAGAACGCTGCACATAGTAGAAGGGAAAGACGCTTTTTCATGAGAATATTTAATTTTAATTTTTCAATTTTTCACCTTTTTTTAAGTATGACATGCAGGACGACAGGGGCACCGATGAGCGGGGTGATGACGCTGATGGGAATGATGCTGCCATCGCGAGGCAGAGTGCTCAGCAGGTTGCATGCCAAAGCCAGGTTCGCTCCGATGAGCATTGTGGCAGGCATGAGTGTGCGATGCCAGGCTGTGCCGAGAGCCAGACGAGCCAGATGGGGCACAGCAAGTCCGATGAACGAGATGGGGCCGCAGAAAGCGGTCGTAGTCGCTGTGAGCAGTCCGGTGACGAGCAGCAGCATCTGTCGCACTTGTCCTATCTTTATGCCCAGATTCTCGGCATAGCGGTCGCCAAGCAACAGGGCGTCGAGCGGTTTGATGAGCAGCAATGCAAGCAGCAACCCGATGACAGAGAGGGTGCAGAAGACGGGCAGCCGCTCCGGACCGACAGAGGAGAAGTTCCCCATGCCCCAGATGACGAAGCTGAAGACGCCTTGTTCCGTTGCCGAGTAGTTGAGCAGTTGTATGATGCTGCCTGTCACATAGCTGATGATGACACCTGTAATGAGCAGCATCACCTGACTGCGCAGCAAACGGCTCAGTATCATGAGCAGAGCCATGATTGCCAAAGCACCAGCCATTGCTGCCACGACGACCAGCAGATGCCCTCCGAGTGTCAGGCTTCCGATGGAGGCTGTGCCGCCCAGCAGGAGCAAAACGATGGCGACGCCCAGGTTCGCTCCCGAATCGATGCCCAGGATAGAGGGACCTGCCAGAGGGTTACGGAAAGCCGTCTGTAGCAGCAAACCGCAAGTACCCAGTGCTGTGCCGGTAAGCAATGCAGTCAGCATTTGCGGCACCCGACCCTGAAGCACAATAACGCTCCAGGCAGGATGTCCTTCCACCTCGTCGCCACAGAGAATATGCCAGACATCGCGGACAGGAATGTCGAGCGATCCCCACAGCACATTGGCAATGGCAAGGACAACAAGGGCGACAGTTAGGAGAAGTAGAGGTCCCCTCCCGGCCTCCCCCTTTGGGCGAGGAGTCTTTGGCTTAGTCATTATTTGATTTTTAACTCTTAACTCTTGATTTCTGGAAATACTGGTATTTTGACTCTACTCCCAGTTCCGGATGCAGGATGGCGATGAGGTTCTCGAGCAGGCGTTCCGGATGGAAGGGCGTTTCCTCGTAGAGTAGGGTGACGGAAGTGTCGCACCACCAGATGGGCGCTTTGATGCTTGCAAGGAGCGGCGTGTCGGAAATCATCTGCTGGCGGTCCAACTTGCCGTGGTGTTTGATGAGCCATATGTCGGCATCGACAGCCTTATCTACCACCTTTTCCGTACTGAGTGGGATGCCTCCGTTGCCTTCGAGATGAGCGAAGAGATAGTCAGCTCCGGCATCGGCATAGAGTTTTGTGGAGGAGCTTCCCGAGCCAGGCAGCGTCCATTGTCCGCTCCAGGGCATTTCGGGCAGGAGGCGGGGCTTCGTGTTGGTGTTGCGGACTTTGTCACAAAGCTCCAGGTAACGTTTCTCGACTGCATTGAAGATGCTGTCGGCTTCGTCTGCTTTGCCAAAGAGGCGACCATAGAAGCGAATCCATTCGGCGCGTCCCAATGGCGTGTTTTCCATGTAGTCGGCGCACCAGACGATTGGGATGCCGAGCCTTTCTATTCGTCCCAGCCCGCCGCTGTTCTCGAAGGGACTTGGCATCAAGGCATCGGGGTTCAGGTTGATAATCTTCTCTATATTAGGCTGCAAGCTGTTGCCAAGATTGGCGATGCGTCCCTCGGCAACGCCAATCTTGTATTCCTGGAGGTTGAAGAATTCCAGGTCGCAAATACCGCCTACAGCATCATCTGCTCCCAGTTCATGCAGCAGGGCACAATGAACACTGCCAAAGACCGCCGCATTGTGGAGAGGAACCTGAACAAGTGAAGAGTTAAGAGTTAAGAGTGAAGAATTGTTATTTCCATTTCTCACTTTTGATTTTCCACTTTTCACTAGAGTGTATTGTGCCAATATACTGCTCGTGTCCCAGGGATTGCGCATTGTGACTTCCGTGCGGTCGGGGTAGGTCACGATGGTCAGGTTCCTGGCATAGCGGAAACATAGCGTATCGCCCGCTTCGGATAGTCCGCAAGAACGGTTCCCGCTGCATGAAAACAACAGGAACGGGAATAGTGCATATAATATAATGTATGCTTTATCTCGCATCGCAATGGATAGATTATTCTTCGTTGTGGACGATGACCTTCACCTTGACGATGCGGCGTTGGTCAACCTCCAGGACATCGAAGGAGAAGCGCTTGTAATCTATGCGCTCGCCCTGGCTGGGGAATTCTCCCTTGATTTCGAGCAAGAGGCCGGCCAGCGTCTCTGCTTCGCCTTCAATGGTTTCGAAGTAATCGTCGTCGAGGCCCAGTATCTTCGTGAAGTCCGACATGAGTGTCTTGGCCTCGAAGATGTAGGTATTCTGGTTGAGGCGCTGGTAGGGCTTCTCTTCGTCGTCGTATTCGTCGTTTATCTCGCCGACGATTTCCTCCAGGATGTCTTCCATCGTCACGATGCCGCTTGTGCCGCCGAACTCGTCGACGACAATGGCGATGTGCACTTTGTTTGCCTGGAAGTCGCGCAGCAGGTCGTCCACCATCTTGGTTTCCGGCACGAAATAGGCGGGCCGGATCAGTGTCTGCCAGCGGAAGCCTTGCGGTTTGCCGAGGTGGGGTAGGAGGTCCTTGATGTAGAGCACGCCCTTGATGTTGTCCTGCGTGCCCTGATAGACCGGAATGCGGCTGTAGTTGTTGGCCACGATGCAGGAGAGCACGTCGCTGAACGAGGCCTTGATGTCGAGGTCCACGATATCGACGCGGCTGGTCATGATTTCCTTGGCCATCTCACCGCCGAAGCGGATGATGCCCTTCAGCATGCTGCTTTCCTCGGCGATGTCCTTCTTGTCGGTCAGCTCCATCGCCTTCTCCAGGTCATCAACGGTCAGCATCTCCGCCTCGTGGTTGGCGAACCGCCTGGTGATGACGTTGCTGCGGATAAGCAGTCGGCTCAAGGGCCAGAAGATTTTGCTCAGCACTTGTAGCTTTGGTGCGGCAAAGCGGCAGAAAGCGAGGGCATGCTGGGCGCTGTATATCTTGGGGATGATTTCGCCGAAGAGGAGCAGCAGGAAGGTGAGCAGGACCGTCATGACGATGAACTCCAGCCACTTTGCCTGCCCGAAGTCGATGGTCTTGTCGAAGCAGAAGTAGAGGATGATGATGACGGCGACGTTCACCAGGTTGTTGCTGATGAGGATGGTGGCCAGGAGTCGCTCGCTGTCGTCCAGCAGGGATGCGACCTTCTCGTCGGCAGGGTGCTTCTCTTCGTCGATAGTGCTTCTGTCGTTGGGGGTCAGGCTGAAGAACGCAATCTCGCTGGCCGAGACGAATCCCGAACACAAGAGCAGAACGAAGACGATGCCGAAAGCAATCCAGACACCGAGTGTGGGTGTGTGAAAACTAATAGAATTAAGTGAGTCGATAAACTCTTGCCATCCAAACATAATTATTGTGAATTGTGTTCCGCGCCTTATCAGCACGCCTCGGTGCTAAAGCATCAAAGAATTGTGAATTGTTAATTGTGAATTATGAATTGTGAATTATGAATTGTGAATTAATTCTCTTCACTCTTCGCTTTTGGCGATAGCAACTCCATCCCTTCGGCCCATATTTCCGTCACGGTGCGGCGGATGCCGCTGCGGTCCTCGAAGGTGCGGGTGTGTATCTGCCCCTCGATGTAGAGCTTGTCGCCCTTGTGCACGTATTTCTCGACAGTCTCAGCCAGTCCTCGCCACAGCACGACGTTGTGCCATTCCGTCCGCTCGGGCACTTCTGTGCCGTTCTGCAGTTTGTAGCCGCGCTCGGTGGTGGCGAGCCTAACGCTGGCCACGCAGACACCGCGGTCCACGTATTTCACGTCCGGTTCCAGTCCGACGTTCCCTATCAGCATCACCTTATTCATATCTCAATTTTAAATTATCAATGGTCATTTGTTTGCAAAGATACAATAAAATTAAGAATTAAGAGTTAAGAATTAAGAATTAATTAGTAACTTTGCCCAAAACTTTCAAATGTAATCATGAAAAAATATCTATTTTTAGTACTTTTGATGCTAATGTCTCCGATGGTCAAAGGTCAAGCGCAGGAGTCCACCCAGATCCGCTGGGGAACTTTCAACATCCGTCTGCAGAACAGCGGTGACGAGAAAGCCGGTGTGGGTTGGAGCGTGCGCCGCGACCGTGTGGCGGATTACATCAAGCAGAAACAAATCGATATTGTTGGCATGCAGGAGGTTCTGCACCAGCAGCTCGTGGATTTGCTGGAGCGTCTGCCCGAATACGATTACGTCGGGGTAGGGCGCACCGATGGCGCGACCAAAGGCGAGTACAGCCCCGTCTTTTTCCGCAAGGATAAGTTCGAGGCATTGGAGAAAGGTAACTTCTGGCTGAGCGAGACCCCCGATGTGCCGGGCTCGGTAGGGTGGGATGCAGCGCTCGAACGCATCGCCAGCTATGCCAAGCTCCGCGACAAGGCAACGGGCAAAGTCTTCATGGCTGTCAATACGCACTTCGACCATGTCGGTGTGAAGGCCCGCCGCGAGAGTGCCAAGCTCATCATGCAGAAGATACAGGAAATCGTCGGCAAGCAGCCAGCCGTCGTGACGGGCGACTTCAACGTCACCGAGGACGATGAGGCCTACAAGACGATGATTGGACAACAATTCAAATTTTATGATGCCTACCACATGACGCCCAACCATACCGGCACCACCTACACCTGGCATAACTTCTGCAAGATTCCGCCGCTCGAGTGCGAGAAGATAGACTTCATCTTCATCACCCCCACCATCCGTGTCAACCACTCGCACATCGAGGTCCCCAACCCCGAGGCCATGCTCTCCGACCACAATCCCCACTGGGCCGACCTGGAGTTCTGACCGAGTACGGAATCATTCACTTTTAGCTCTCAAGAACGTAAAGACATTTCGCGAACATGTCTTTCTTCTTCGAAGATAATCTTTAAGGGTAGTTATTGCGGCTATTAATAGCAGTAAAATCTCCTCCCCCCACACTAATGAAATAATAACATGCCCTTATTTGCTGACAAAGGCATGTTATTGGATGATAAGGTTGGGTTATTACCTCTGAATATTTCTGTAAGCGGATATTGTGATTCTGTGATTGCACCATATATATAGATGCAATCACAGAATCACAGAAATCAGAACGCACTTCAGAGGACAGGAATCCTTTTTGCCTGAGAATAATAAAAAACGTTCGTTGCAAAATCCAGAGTACAGCTGTCAGTTTTCGTCTGTTTGTGCATTCTTCCTCCTATTTATAATAGGAGAATGCACAAACAGACAAAAACAAACATAAATATGTACTCTGCCCCCCTTGCGAGCCAGGTCGGAGTTAACGGGCTGGCAGCTCCGACTGGAACAAAGAGTTGATTCAGGCCGAAACGACAAGTAAAAATCCTTGAATTATAGCCTGAAAAAACAACGGCGTTGTTTTGCCATTTCTACACCGATGTTTTTGGAAAACAACGCCGTTGTTTTTGCCCTCCCACGCCGAGGTCTCAGTATCAGACACTTTCAATTATTTTAGTTTCAAATATTTCTGCGAAATGTGTTGAAGTTTCGATAATTATCCGTAAATTTGCATGCGAGACAACCACTTAGTTATGAATAGCAAGACCTACTACAAATACATTTGGCTATTGGATTTGCTGCTCACAAGCGATCCTATTCCCTTCGAAGATATATGTCTGATGTGGGAGGATAACCCTGCATTCGGCGGACCGCTGCCCATTCGTTCCTTCCATGAATTCAGGAAAGGTATCAAGGAGATGTTTGGCGTCGATATCGTATGTGACAGGTCGAAGGGCAATGTCTATTACGTCAAGAATCCAGAAGCCTTGGACGAGCAGAAGTTGGGAAAGTGGTTGCTCCGGAAATACAGCATTCCTCAGGACTTTGTGACCTTCAACAGCATGAAGGACAGAATCCTGCTGGAGGAGATTCCCCTCGGTACCGCATTCCTAAATGACATTATCGAGGCGATGCGGAAAAATGTTGAAATACGGGTTGACTACCAGCGTTACGAAAGCGAGCAAGAAGAACATTTGCAGGAGCTTCATATTCAACCCTATGCCTTGAAGGTCTTCAATCGCCGTTGGTATCTGCTAGGTTTTATAAAAGAAAAGAATGGGCTACGCACTATTGCCCTCGACCGCATTCTTGACCTGAAGGTACTCAAGACCAGTTTTGAGTTGCCGGAGGATTTCGATGCGAGGAAATATTTTGCTAATATTGTCGGTATCTTTATGAATAAAGATTTGCCTGTCACGAAAGTCAAAATCCGAGCCTATGGCATACAGGCAGACTATCTCCGTTCAATCCCCTTGCACAAAAGTCAATCGGAAATGCGTTCCAAGCATGGCGAGTTTGCAGAGTTCACCTATAGATTGTGTGTAACTCCAGAACTGGTTAGTCAATTGCTGGCAATGGGAGATAAGGTGGAAGTGCTGGAGCCACATGAGCTGAGGGAAGAAATGAAAAAGAGAATAATCAATATGTTTAACTTGTACAAATAGAATTATGGAGAAAGAATTAAAGTTGCAGTATTTTGAAAGACTTATAACTAAGAATGGTTCTGAAAAGTACTTTATAGAACAATTCTTAGAAGGAAGTGGCCATGAACTTGAAAAGAAATTTTGGAGTGATATATCTTCATCAAGATTATGCTTTGACTTATATTCTTGGCTATGTAAAGAAGAGGACGTTAAGAACTTTCAATTTGAAAAACATTTACCAGGTGTTTTAGTTGGAGTGAATAAAGATGGCAAGAAAAGAGAAGCACCAGGAACTCCCAACATGGATGCTTTCTTTGAGATTGGGGACGATGTTATTTTTATCGAAAGCAAGTATACCGAGAAAAGTAAATGGGAATATAAGGATGACAAATATAAAGATGGCTTTTATCTTTCAGAAGCATATTGGGGAGAGAAGAAGGAAGGTTATAAATCATGTAGACTGACAATTGGAGAAAGGTTTTATGGTTATAACAAAATTGCGGAACTATTTTGTGCTTTTTGTAAAGAAATTCAAGCAGAAATAACTAAACGCAAAGGAGATGAGTTGAACAAATTCTCGTGGTTTGATCCCAAACAAGAAACTTGTCATTTGTTTGGTATAATCTTTTATGTAATCCAGAATGGAATAAAGAACAAAAATATTTTCTTGTGCAATAATGTATATGAAATAAAAGACTCTGATTGTTTTGATATAAGTGGTTCTTTTGTTGAAGTCTTTAAGGAAAAAGCTGAATTGATGTTGAATGAGGTATTCAAAGTGAACAACTGTAAATTTACATTTGAAGTAAACACAATTCAAGATATGCTTCAGAATGGTTTTAAGGGGAAAGACTTCGCTAATGCAAGATTGTTTGCTACGCATGATGTGTCTTTAGTGGATTATATCGAAAAAAATTATAAGGCAATTAAAAGATAACGAGTTTTTGCGATAATTAGCAAATTGCGTAAATTTCCTCTTAGCTTCTGCGGCGTTTTTGCATATTAAGTGGCAAAAACGCCGTTTTTTCGTTTTTCTCATCGTATAAATAATATAGAGGGGCCTAATAAAACACCTCTTATATATTATATGATGAACAGCAAAACCAACACAAGTGAATTAATCGCCAGCAACCGCAAGTATGTGGAGGCTGTTGCGAAGCAGTATCTAAATCTCGGACTCACACAAGAGCAACTCATCAAGGAGGGCAACAAGGGGCTGGTAGTAGCTGCTGAGCGTTACGACGCCAGCAAGGGATGCAAGTTCATTAGCTACGCCGTATGGTGGGTCCGCATGAGCATCCTGCAGGCGCTGGCAGCTGTCGAGCGAGGCGAACCTATCCCAGAGAATTTCGTACCTAGAGAACGCAAAAGAGCGAATAACGACTAAAGTAGAAGTAACACAAACAAAGTAACAGCAATATGAGCAAGGAATCATTGGAACATGTACGTAAACTCAAGTGCATCATAGTTGATAAACAGATAGATGATGACCTTGAGTATGGGATGTTTCCAGACCTGGACGAGATGGTCGACTCAGAGAACGTTAACTATAGAATAAGAATAGCATCCTTAGGCTATGGACTTGATAAACTAAAGGATGATGCAGACCCAAGAGTACGTGCAGAGGTTGCTAAGCAAGGCTACTACAGGAGTCAGTTCATCAAAGACCCTTCACCAATAGTAAGGAAAGCGATAAAAACATGGGAATGGGAATGACACATCTGGAATTATTTCACGGACTTGTGGCTGCAGGCATGAAAATGCGCTACGGCAACAAGCCCGGCAAGGCCGCAATGTTGAGAGTCCTTTGGGAGAAGAAGCACATCATCGATGCCGACTATGTCGATTATTATCTGATGGCTTTTGGGATCTTCCACCACTATGCGAAATCTGCAGGAATTGGTTTCTGGGCACGAGGGGCTATGAATTCCTCAATCGTATGTTTTTGCTTGGGGCTCACAGAGGTTGATCCTATCAAATACGGTCTTCATTCAGCCCGTTTTGTCAACGACGAGTTGCCTAAGTTCCAGTTCGATATTGAGGCATCACGTTATGATGAATTTATGAAAGGAGCAGAGGAGGTACTGCAAGCCAATGCAGTAGGTTATGACATTTCGGCCATCAAAGCCTGTCTGTTCAAGGAGGATGTAAAGGTGGGGGAAAAGATGAAAATAACATATCTGACGCCCTGTGAGTACCTGAGCCGGAAGCATGAAAGGCCTTTGCCAGAAAACATCGATGATGAATTGGCCCATTACGCTCTCTTCTTCCCTCAGACAATGGATTTGTATGAAGCTTATGTTCGCAATCCTTCAACCTTCAATCGTTTAATCTACCAAGAGCAGATGCTGGACATTCTCCGAGAATCATTTCACGTAGGCAGTATCAAGGCCAATCAAATCCGTCTCGCCATCCAAAGGGAAGAAACAGAGCAAGTGGAAGCCTATAGGCAGGAACTCTTTGCCAACCTGAAAGACATCACCCCAAATGAAGCAGAAACAGCTTGGCAACGTCTTACCAGCAATCCCAGAGCTTTCCTGAAAGCCCATGCTGTCAGTCGGGTGATGGCAAAATATATGTTCGAATTTTAATAACCAAAAAATAGAGATAATTATGGGTGTAAGATTGTATCGAGTAGAGTATGGTTTTATGGCAGGACGGCTGTGTACGTTGGTTTACACAGCAGCAGCGTTGATATCCATGCATAGCGCAAGTGAAACGGAAACGTTGGCAATGGTCAGACACCTTGTTGGTGATATGCCGAAACGTTATGGCGCAGACACACAAATTGTTATCATGAAAATTGTCCCAATGTAGTATCGCTGCGGCGGGGATGATTCTGTCTTGGTTCTTATTCTGGCATTCTACTTTGTGATTACCCGATATGCGATATACGAAGCAAGGATGAGAAGCAGGAAACCAATGGCGGCGATGACGAAGCACAAAAACAGACGCCAGATGGTTCCCCAGATGCCGTAGCCGAAGAGCTGGCGGTAGCTGTAGTAGTAGTAATAAGGCATAAGCAAGACAAAGAGGTCGCTTATGTCGCTGAACATCGATAGAATCAACAGTACAGGACACATGAGGACCTGGACATAGAACCCTTCTGGCACAGTGTGCTTGGGGATGTTTCGCGAACGGCGGTACAACAGCCAGGTGGGCAGTATCATCAGCGAGCAGATCATCAGCATCGCCCAGCCCTCGTTCTCGTCGCACCAGTCGCCAGCCATGTCCAACTTCTCGATAAGGTCTTGCTCCCAGACAGATCCCGTTCCATCCGAATCCGTTGTGGCGTCCGCCTCAATCTTTATCTCGACGGGTTTTGTACTTTCTTCCGGGATGACATAGCGGTCGAGGAGACCCGTGATGAGCGCTACCACCACCAGCAGCTTGACGGGCGGATAGCATGCCACGCGATGACCTCGCAGATACTCCAGGATGAAGTAGCCGGGACGATAGATGAGTTGCCAAATGGTGCTCGGCACAGAACGCTTGCTCATGCCCCAAAGCACCAGGAATCCTTTCGGAATACTCCGCCACGTGATGCGCTTGGTGTCGGCCGCTTGTGAGCAATAGGGACAGAAGTTGCCCGTAAACTCATGCTGGCAGTTCAGGCATCGGTGCACCTTCGTGTCCTTGAACTCGTAGTCGAAAGGACTCTTTTCCCTCTCCTTTATGTTTCGTCTGAGGTTCTTGAAGTTGTCGCGCATAATACTTCCTTTACTATGACAGGCACAAAGTTACACTTTTTTTCTCCTTGCGACTCAATGAAGTGCATTTTATTTTGTAAAAAATGGCCGATTTCGTTCACTATATGAAAAGGATTTTATAATTTTGCGGTATCAATACCATAAAATTGACGCAATATGTTAGTAACTCTGAGTGAAATATTGAAAGATGCCAACGTGCGGCACTATGCCGTGGGGGCATTCAATTGCCTGAGTCAGGAGAACGTGATGGGTGCCCTGGAAGCGGCCGAGGAACTGCGTTCTCCCATCATCCTGCAGCTGGCCGAGGTGCAGTTCCCCGAAGCTCCGATGGAGATGATGACGCCGCTCTATCTCGAGGCCGCCAAGCGGTCGTCTGTGCCTGTCTGTGTTCATCTGGACCACGGACAGAGTCTGGAGACCTGCGTAAAGGCCATCCGGCTCGGCTTTACCTCTGTCATGTTCGACGGCGCGGCTCTTCCCTTCGAGGAGAATGTGGCTGCCAGCCGCGAGGTGACGCGCATCGCAAAGGCTGCAGGTGTGGATGTGGAGGCCGAACTGGGCAAGGTGGGTAACTCGGGCGTGGATACAGCCGATGTCTTCACCAATGTGGAGGAGTCTGTGCGCTTCGTTCAGGAGACGGGTATCGATGCTCTGGCCGTCGCTATCGGCAACCTGCACGGACATTATGTCCATACGCCCCAACTGAACATCCAGCGCCTCATCGAGATTCACGAGGCCAATCGTCTGCCCCTCGTCCTACACGGCGGCAGCGGCACCAGCATGGAGGATTTCAAGGCTTGCATCCACAACGGCATCTGCAAGATAAACGTCGCCACAGCCATCCAGCGCGGCATCATGAAACGCATCAAAGAACGTATGGCGGAGAATCCTGATGTTGACTATATCTCACTGAAACAAGTGATGATAGATGCGTCTCGTGAAGTAGTGATTGAACATATGAAACTGTTCGAAAGCGAAAGAAAAAATTAAAGGACAACAGACACAGACCCCCATGTATAAAAGCGCGCTGATAAGGCGCGGAGGTCGGTAGTCAATAGTCTGTAGTCAAAAGAACTCAAAAAAACGATAACTGACTATCAACTATGAATTCTAAACTATTCATATCTCTCGGTCTTTGCGTGGCGTTGCTTTCCTGCGGGGGTGACTCCAGAAAATCCCCGGCCGAATATGTTGATCCCACCATAGGCGGCGTGAGCGTCCTGCTGGAAACCACCAGACAGACGATGCACCTGCCCAACGAGATGCTGCGCTTCGTTCCCCTGCGCAGCAGTATGCTCGACGACTGGATAGACGACTTCGCCCTGCAGATGCCCAACCATCGTCGGCACTGGGTGTTCGGCTTCATGCCTTTCTGCACGCCCGATCCCGAGAGCGTGTGGTCGGCTCCAGGCGTCGTCAACAACGAGGAGACTCATCCCTATTACTATCGAGCTCAGTTGGATGGTGTGATGTTCGAGTTTGCTCCAGCCAAGAAGAGCGGCATCATCCGCATGACCTTCGACGGCGAGGGACAGCATCCCATGCGTTTCCGCAGCCGTACTCCCATCGGTTTCTATGATCATGTGGGAAATAGGGCAGTGACGGGTACAGCCGAGTTCGGACAACCCGAATGCAAGGAGAACATGACCGCCTACCTCTATGCTGAGTTCGACTGCGACATGCACGACATCCACTATCCGGGCGAGGACACGAAACACCTGATGCTCACGGCAGACGACGGAGCACAGGTCGTGAAGATGCGCTACGGCATCTCTTACATCAGCGTGGAGCAGGCAAAACAAAACATGGAGCGCGAGATATCCGGATTCGACTTCAATTGCACGAAAATCAATGCCCAGAAGACCTGGGAGAAACGGCTGGGACAAATCGAGGTGAGCGGCGGCACAGAAGCCCACATGCGCACCTTCTACACGGCCCTCTATCGTTGTTCGGAGCGTATGGTGGATGTCAACGAGTACGGACGCTTCTTCAGTGCTTGGGACCGCCAGGTGCATAAGTCGGAAGAGCCTTTCTATGTTGACAACTGGATATGGGACACCCACATCGCCTTGGAACCCTTGCAGACCATCCTCAACCCCGAGATGGAGACGCAGAAGATAAACTCCCTCATTGAGATGTATAAGGAGAGTGGCGTGATGCCACGCTTCGCCCTCACCTCGGGCGAATGGGCAGGCATGACGGGCAACTTTGCCTCTGTATGGATGTGGGATGCTTGGGTGAAAGGCCTGCGTTTCGATATGGAAACAGCCTACGAGGGCTTCCGCAAGAACTCGCTGGAACGCACCCTGCTGCCTTGGCGCTCGGGCGACGCAACGCCTATCGATACCTTCTACAACGCCCACGGCTACTATCCCGCCTTGCGTCCGGGTGAACCTGAGACGATACCCGAGGTCGATACCAACTGGGAACGCCGTCAAGCTGTGTCCATCACGACCGTCAACAGCTACTCCGACTGGTGCATCGCCCGCATTGCCCACATGCTGGGGAAGACGGACGACGAACAACTGTTCATGAAACGTGCCGCCAACTATCGCAACGTATTCCGCACCGAACGCTGCATGATGTGGCCGAAGGATTCCAACGGCGAATGGGTGGAACCCTTCAATCCGATGCACGACGGACGGGCCTACTTCACCGAGAACAATGCTTATATCTTCAACTGGGACGTAAAGCACGATCTGAAGGGACTGATAGGGCTGATGGGCGGCCGCGAGAAGGCCGAAGCCAAGCTGGACGAGCTCTTCCACATGGGCGTAGGCACAGCCAAGTTCCGCTTCTACAACGTGTTGCCCGACGCGACGGGACTGATGGGTATGTTCCAGATGGGCAACGAACCCAGTTTTCATATACCTTATATATATGACTATGTCGGCTCGCCTTGGAAGGCGCAGAAATACCTGCACAGCCTCATCGACACCTATTTCATCGACAGCTATCTGGGAATGCCTGGCGATGAGGACGGCGGCGGCATGTCGGCATTCGTGGTATTCACGATGATGGGCTTCTTCCCTGTTACTCCAGGCACCACAACCTACGCCATCGGCAGTCCCTTTTTCGAGAAGGCCACACTCCATCTTCCCGACGGCAAGACGTTTACCGTCAGAGCCAAGAATCTTTCGCAGGAGAACAAGTTCATACAGAGTGCCTGCCTCAACGGGGAATCGCTCGACAAACCCTGGTTCACCCACGAACAGCTGATGGCAGGTGGAGTGCTGGAGCTGACAATGGGATGCCGGCCCAACAAGACCTGGGGCTCCGCTCCCGAAGCGGCACCACCATCGGAGATGAATAATCTGTAATTGTTACTTTGGCTGTTGGCTATTGGTTGATTAAATAATAAAACATCAAACCTTCAAACAATATGAAAAGAAGCGAAATTAACCAAATCATTCGCGAGGCCGAGAAGTTCCTGGCCTCCAAACAATTTATCCTGCCCGAATGGGCTAACTGGAGCCTGGCCGACTGGAAGGCAAACAAAGAGAAAGTGGGCTACATCACCGAGCGCATGCTGGGGTGGGACATCACGGACTTCGGCTCGGGCGAATTCCTGCGCCGCGGCCTTTTCCTCTTCACAATCCGCAACGGTATGTACGGCGTGGACAAGAAACCCTACGCCGAGAAGATTATGATTGTAGAGGAGAATCAAGAGACGCCGATGCACTTCCACTGGTCCAAAATGGAGGATATCATCAATCGTGGTGGCGGCAACCTGGTCATCGAACTCTACAATGCCGATAAGAACGAGCAGTTTGCCGATACCCCAGTTCATTACCGCATCGACGGCATAGAGCACGTGATGGAGCCTGGCGGAAAAGTCATTCTGCATCCCGGACAGAGCATCTGTATGGAGCAGTATCTCTATCATCGCTTCTACGGCGAGCCCGGCAAGGGCAAAGTGATGGTGGGAGAGGTGAGTCAGTGCAACGACGACACGACCGACAACCGTTTCTACGAACCCGTGGGCCGCTTCCCGGATATTATCGAAGATGAGGAGCCCTTGCACCTGCTGTGCTCTGACTATACGAAGTTCCTGAACTAAATGAAGAGTGAAGAATGAAGAGTGAAGAATTTGCTACTGCACTCAATGTTTAATGTTCAATTTTCAATGTTCAATGAGTAAAGTTCGTATTGGTGGCGTCGGTTGCTGTCTGATGGACCGCATCTACGACCATATTGATTTCCAGTCAGAAGCTTTCCGTAAGTATTGGAGCCAAAAGGCCGGAGACGGAGGGCTGGAGCCTGGCAAGCTGACGTTCGAAGAGGAACTGGAACGCTATGCCAGAGAGTCTTTCTCGTCGGATATTTTGCCACTACTCACCAATGGACGTAAGGCCGACAAAGAGAACATTGGCGGCCCTTGCATCGTAGCCCTTATCAATGCTGCACAATTGGCATATAGGGAGAGCACAGTCAGTTTCTATGGTTGCAGAGGTGATGATGGAGTGGGAGAGGACCTGCTGAAGAAATTGCGTCAGACGCCCGTTGATTTAAGTCATTACCGCACACAGAAAGGAAGCGAGACAGCCTCGACCAGCGTGCTCTCAGACCCCAATTATGACAATGGTCACGGCGAACGCACCTTTGTAAACACCATAGGCGCCTCGTGGCATTATCTGCCAGAAGAACTGGATGACAGCTTCTACAACAGCGAAATCTGTGTCTTCGGCGGCACAGCCCTTGTTCCCCGCATCCATCAGGGATTGAGCTCGATGCTCAAGCGAGCTAAGTCGAACGGCAGCATTACCGTTGTCAACACCGTCTATGACTTCATCAACGAGAAGGAACATCCGGAACAGCGCTGGCCTATGGGTGACAGCGACGAGAGCTACCGCTACATCGACTTGCTCATTGTGGATCATGAAGAAGCACTCCGCCTGAGTCGATGCAACGACATTCCATCTTCCATAGCTTTCTTCCGCGATAAAGGGACAGGCGCTGTGCTTGTTACGAATGGAGCCAAGAACGTCAGCCTCTGGGCAGACAGTCCCCTCTTCGGCAAAGTTGAGGAGCAGACGATGCCTGTCTCCGCTGCTGTCGGCGAGGCTCTGAAGCAAGGTAAAAAGGGCGACAGTACAGGTTGTGGCGATAACTTCGCTGGTGGCGTCATCGGCTCCCTGGCAAGGCAGATGGACCCCCTAACCTCCTTTAGGGGGAATACCCCAGCCCTCTCCAAAGAAGAGGAAGAGAATTGTCAATTATCAATTGTCAATTGCCAATTTGATTTGAAGGAGGCTTGCCGTTGGGGTATTGTCTCGGGCGGCTTTGCCTGCTTCTATTACGGCGGGACTTACCTCGAGGGGAAAGAGGGTGAAAAAAAATCCAAGCTCCAGGAACTCTACGAACAGTATCTCAAGCAGGAAGGTGCTTGCTGATTCTTTCGGCAAGTCGTTCGATGTCGGCACGTAGGAGCTGATAAGGAGCACTCTGCTTGAAAGCTGTTCCCTTGCGCAGCATGAGGTCGATGGGCGATTGGCTGTGCCGGTAGCCAGACAGCTCGTTTTGCTTCTGGCAGTTGTGAACGGCAAGCTGTGTAATCTCTTTCTCCCTTTCCCGACGAAGAATATTGCAGACGGGATTTAGCAAAGGCAACACGACACCATCCATGAGTGCGTGCCCCTGTATGTAGAGATAGGTTTCTGCGGGACGAATATTGAGTTCTTCCTGTAGGGCCTTTCTCAGTTTTAGGTAGGTATCCTTTGCTTTGGGGAATTTGCGTTGCAGCCATGCCACCTGTTTATTGACGCGCTGTTTCAAGTGCTCGAGGGCATTCTCCGGGTGCCAGGGATTGATGTCGTGGAAGGTGATTGTTTGTGCGAAGTCGGTAATGCTGTAGATGTTAGCTTGTCCGTACCGGTGTGCCCAGATGCTCCAGACGAAGAGCGGCCAGATGATGAGGCTGAACTGTTCGATGAATGCCTCGATAGAGAGGATGTCGCGGTCGTTGAGGGTACTCATCACGCAGGCTGTATGCAAGGCCGGGGCATAGCACTGGTAGTTCTCGATGGCATAAGCGTAAGTATGCAGAATGAAGGGGGAGGAGAGAAGTGTGCGGCTGATCTGGGTCGCACCTTGCATGAGGTAGTCGTAGTCGGCATCTACGCAGGCAATCATAAAGTCACCGAGCGAAGGACCAAGACGATTCATAAGTGCTGCCTTTTTACCCTTGCTGAGTGTGCGGCGCGAGGGTAGCATGACCTCGAAACGAAGCTTGTCGGTCTCGAAGTCCTGCAGGACGGTACGCCAGAAAAAGACATCATCGTAGCTCTCGACATAAGCCACAACTTTTCGCACCGCATTCTTCGGACGAAGCCTTGATGCGAGCTCGATGTAATTGGAGTTAAGGTGTTCCTGCAGTCGCTTTGCCATTTTACAATTTCACAATTATACAATTTCACAATTTAATTGTCAGATTGTCCAATTGTCAATTTGTCAAACCTCAATGTCTTCCACGTCTGTGACGCGATCGCTCCAACCATTCATAATGACAGCGGGGCTGTGGGTGGTGAGTATAATCTGGACGTTCGGATTGAGGTCGATCAAAAGGTCTATCAATCGTTGCTGCCACTCAACATGGAGGCTGACTTCGGGCTCATCCATGAAGAGGACGAATGGGCGTTTGTTCTGCACAAGGACTGTGAGCAAAATGATGAGCATCTGTTTCTCGCCGCTGGAAAGCTTGTATGCTGATATTGTCTCGCCATAGGAGTCGAAATAAATCTCGTTGTGGTCACGCTGGATGGTTTTCCCTGTTTCGCTGAAGAGGTCATCGACGATATCTAGGAAATGTGTCTTCTCGCTGGCAAGCTCCTGTACTTTTGCAGCAGCCTCAGGGTCTTGACTGGTGAAAAGTTCGACCATGCGTTTGGAAAGGTTTACCTGGTAGTCGAGCCATTTGCGCTGAAGATGGTAAATGTGCAGGTCGAGCTCGGTCTGTAGTTGTGTATCTGTCAACTTGTTCATCAGGTCGCTGGAGAGCATGGGACGGTCGAAGCTGCGAATGACTTCGAAATCGACAGACTTCGCCTCGTGAGGGAAGAATGTAAGATGTACACCGTCGTTTCGGCGAACTTCCTTATCGATATCCAGCAGATGCATGATGACGCGGTTCAGGATGGTGCTCTTTCCGACACCGTTTACACCGCTCAGGATGTTTACGCTAGGTTGCAGGTTCCAGCAGATGTGCTTGTGTCCGTTCCAGAGAGCGTCTATCTCTATGCGTTCAATGTATTGTCCGTTCATATTCGTTGTCTGAGGTCCGTTGTCTAAAAAATCGTCGTTGAGTTCCAGGGATAAGTGCCAGCACCCACCGAGAAGGTGCCGAGAGCGCGTTCCAATTTGTCTTGTGTGAGGGGGATGTGGCACATGCGAGCACTGTCACGCCCGATGTACTTGCGTATTTTGTTGGGCAGACGCCCCCAATTGTCCTCCACTGCATTGTCAAATAGTTGCTCCTTGCCTACATAGGCGATGATGACCGGCAGATGGAACCGGTTGACAGCCCTACTTATCTGCCAGTTCAGGATAGGACTCTCCACGTTTGTGAAAGGCGAGCTGATTACCAATAGATTGTCGGCCTGATTCATGACGGAAAGAAGGTGGGTTTTAAGCGTGCTGTCAATCAAGTCATCGTGTTCGGACGAGAAATAAATCTCATCTATGTTCAGGAAACGGAAGCGGTCGGGATGCATCCGTTGCCACGCATTCAGCTGCTTGAAAATTCGCAAGTTGCTGTTCTCGTGGTCGAGCACCCCGGTAGCATCGTATGCAACATATGTTTTATGGGTATTCATGGCGTTTTTTTTGCTGAAAAATACGTTTGACGAAGTCAAAGGTACGATTAAATTAAGAAATAAGAAAGAAGAATGAAGATTTATTGAAGAAAAAAGCTAAATTTGCAGACAGATAATGATAATTCGTACATAGTAAATAGTTTATAAGATGATGAAACGAAGAACATTCCTGCGAAGCAGCTTGGCAGGAGCGGCATTGCTGGCTGCTCCCTCTCCGCTTCCCCTTTTGGGGAGTGAACAAAAACCTCAAAAAGGCCGTAATACAACAATCAAGACACCAGTAGGGGAAGATGCTTTTCATCTGGGTATGGCAGGTTATACTTTCAATAAGTTCGACCTCGACACCACGCTTGCCTTCATGAAGAAGATTGACGTGCACTACCTCTGCATCAAGGACTTTCATCTGCCTCTGGATGCCGATAACGAGCAGATAGTAGCTTTCAAGGAGAAACTCTCGGCAGCGAACGTCATCGGATATGGTGTCGGCCCCATTTACATGAAAGATGCGGCAGCTGTCGATAAGGCTTTTGATTACGCTCAACGGATTGGTGTTGATCTGGTTGTTGGGGTTCCGGGAGTCTGGGGTGATACAGCTCCACGCTATGATGTGCTAGACCGTGTTGAACAGAAGGTTCGAGAAAAGAACATCCGATATGCCATCCATCTGCACGGGCCTGATATGACGCTCTATCCAGATGCAACTTCTATTTGGAATGACGTCAAAGACCGTGATGCCCGAATGGGAATGTGCCTGGATATCGGGCATAACTTGCGCTACGGCAGCGATTCGATAAGCGACCTTAAACGCTACAGCAAACGCGTGTTCGATATTCATCTGAAGGATGTTACAGCACCGACAAAGGCAGGAAAGGCAGCCGAGTTAGGTCGGGGCATCATCGATTTCCCGCTTTTCATTAAGATGATGCGGAAAGTAGGTTACAAAGGTTCTGTAAGTTTGGAATACGAGAAGGACATGAGTGACCCCTTCATTGGCATTGCCGAAAGCATCGGATACTTCAAGGCCGTACAACAGACGACTCGCTAAAGGTTCGTCGTCTCACTCAATAAAGGTGCTACTTGTTCTCCACTTGCGCCATACTTGATAGCTGTTTGACAATCCAGTCGGGCAAGACGCCTCTTTTTCATGGCAATATAGAGTGAAGCGCGAGTAAGGTAGCATTCGGGATTCTCTGGTTCGAGTTCAATGGCTCTTTCGACATCCTTTCGGGCTTCCTCATATTCTTTGCGTTTCTCATGTAAACTGCAGCGAGCCAAGTAGTGTCGGGCGTGCGCCGGATACAACTGGATAAGGGCATCAAGCTGTTCCATTGCCTCTCGCGGACGACCGTCTTTGCTATTTAGTATAGCTAACCCGAGGCGTGCATCTTCGTGCGTGGGATTAAGTTTAAGCAGACGGTTGTAGTCGGCGCGGGCCTCTTTGTTGTGTCGCAATTGGGAATGGATATATGCGCGGAAAAACAGGGCTTCTTCTTCATTGGGAGAGAGTTCGAGAACCTTGTCGTAATCGGCCATTGCCTGCTCCGGATTATTCATCTTCAGGTGAAGAGAAGCACGGCTCAGTAACAGGTCGAGTGAAGTGGGAGAGAGGTCAATGCCTTTTTTGTATGACTCCAAGGCTTGCTCGGTCTGTCCAAGGCGTTGATAGATTTCACCCAAAAACTGATATAGTATAGCATTTGACTTCCTTTCCGGGTCGAGAAGAATGGTTTGTTGAATCATCCCCTCGGCTTTCTTCAGCGAGTCGATAGCTAAAGCTTCGATGATAGCGCGTACATTCTGTTCATATGTCTGGGCCTCACCGATAACGGGCAAGATACTTCCACTAGCTCCATAGCATAGCAAAGAACAGATAATGGTCAGAAGAAGGCGGAAAATCTTCATTCTTCACTCTACATTGTTATGGTCTGTGCCCTGTCTGGACCAACGCTGACAATTGTGATGGGTGTACCTGTTGCTTTTTCAATGTAGGCGATGTAATCCTTGAGTTCCTTCGGGAACTGACTCTTGCTAGTCATCTGTGTGAGATCGGTTCGCCATCCTGGTAATGTCTCGTAAACAGCTTCCCACCCCTCCGTGTTATAAGGCATTTCGTCGATAGTGATACCGTTTTTGGTATACTTGGTGCAGACTTTGATTTCAGCAAAGGAGTCGAGTACGTCGCTCTTCATCATAATGAGTTGTGTGACACCATTTATCATGATGGCATAGCGAAGGGCCACGAGGTCGAGCCATCCACATCGGCGATTGCGACCAGTCACAGCACCGTATTCATGCCCAATCTCGCGAATCTTGTCACCTGTCTCGTCGAAGAGTTCTACAGGGAACGGACCGCTGCCGACGCGAGTTGAATAAGCCTTGAAGATGCCGAATACTTCGCCGATGGCATTGGGGGCAACACCAAGACCGGTGCATACGCCGCCACTTACGGTATTTGAGGAAGAAACGAATGGATATGTCCCGTGGTCGATGTCGAGCATTGTTCCTTGTGCACCTTCTGCGAGTACATTTTTACCTTCCTGCAATGCCTTGCCAAGTTCTATCTCAGTGTCGGTAAGGGGGAACTGGCGCATGAAGTCAATACCCTGCATCCACAACTTCTCTTCTTCCGTGATGTCGTAGTCGGTGTAATTGAGGTCATGCAATGTCTGCTCGTGTCTTGCCTTGATGGTATTGTATTTCTCCTCGAAGTTTTCGAGGATATCACCTACACGAAGTCCTGTGCGACTTGCTTTCTCGCTGTAGGTGGGGCCGATGCCTTTACCAGTTGTGCCAACCTTGTTTTTACCCTTTGCTGCCTCGTAAGCGCGGTCTAGGACTCGGTGCGTGGGCAGAATGAGGTGTGCGCGCTTGCTGATGTGCAGACGGCTTTTGAGGTCATAACCTGCCTCTTCCAGTTCGCGGGCTTCCTGCATGAAGAGATCAGGAGCGATGACACAACCATTGCCTATGATATTAAGTTTGCCTTCGTCGAAGATACCGCTGGGTATGCTGCGAAGCACGAACTTCTTTCCCTCGAATATGATGGTATGTCCAGCATTTGGACCACCAGCGAATCGTGCCACAACGTCATATCTCGGTGTGAAAACATCTACGACTTTTCCTTTTCCTTCGTCGCCGAAAACGATGCCGAGCAGGGCATCAACTTTTCCTTTTTTCATTTTTATTTTCTTCCTGTTTGATTGTTCTTTTTTTGTTTCTTGGTCAGTTGCCTGTTCTTGGCTTGGCAATATCGGCACAGTCCGTGCATATAGAGAATCTTGTCCTCGATGCTGAAGTAACGGACATAGAGATTCTGCAAAGCGAGCCTCGCAGTGCTGGTCGAAACGCGGGTGATGGTGTTGCACTGGCGGCAGATAACATAAGCCTTTGGATTGCAGTCGGTACGCATCTCGTAGTGAGCGGCAGTGGCCACTAGATGCCTGATGACCAGTCCGGCCTCGCAGAATAACTCCATCGTGTTGAAAAGTGTTGCACGGCTCACTTGAAACTTTGCGTGCTCTTTCATGAGTTGCATCAGTCTGTCGATAGTGAAAATACCGTCTGCCAATCCCGCCACACGTAGTATTTCATAGCGTTCTGGGGTCTTGCGCATGGATTTTTCTTCCATGTGTTGCGTCAAACGGTCGCGCAAGGATGCGAGAGGCTCTTGTTTCTTTTTCATAACCAGAATGCAAAGGTACGAAAATTAGTTCAGAGTTTATAGTTCCTGGTTAATATTTTTTCTTTTCATTTCGTTTTTCGACTTTCTTGCTCAGAGTTATGAACCATGAATTCTGTAAGAGTCTGTATGGCTTTTTTTAGGTGTAGATTCGCCGTAGGTAGCATCCGGGATGTATATTCGGAGATGAATTTCTTTTCTTCTAAACTGAACACAACATCCTGCACAAGCAGGTGGCGCATGCATAGGCAGGCGCAAGTGGAAGAGAGAGGCTCGCCTGCTTCAAGCCATTTCATACTAATCTCTTTTGCATATTTTGTCTTAGACAATAACAGCATAGCCATGACTTGTGCTTCTTCGGCAGTAAGTAGTGCTTTTGCCCATGCGTTTGCCATTTCCGGAGTAAATGCTTCGGCTGGCATGAGCATAATGGCAAGTAACCTGGTCTCACGGATGTTCTCTTTCCAGAGATGATTGGCAAGGTTTACGTCGTTCGAGAACTCTTTAGCAATATTTTGTAGTCGCGGCAATTCGACGCCGAAGATGAGATGGTAGGGCATTCCTGCTTTTCTCATGCGTGCAGAAAGTATGCCATTCATGCTTGCCCGCAGTTCCTTCTTGATGTTGCAATCCAGTTCTGCGATATTCATAACATGCTGTATCTCAGGCTATAGCGCAACATTTGTTCGCTATATGCTTCATTGTATGAAATGCTTACATCAATAATGGTTCCTTCTGCATCGCGTACAAGTTCGTACCTTGGATTGATGAAGCCCTTATATGGTGCTAGGTTGAGTCGTTGATAGCGTTCGCGAATCTCATGATGCAGCCCTTTGTCGAGCTTGATGCCATATTGCTCCACGAGTTTGCGTGCTGCTTCGAAGTCTCCTTCACTCTTGATACGTTGAACCTCAGCAAGCAATTCTCCGAATGCCTTCCGCAGCAACTTATAATCAGTTATACGGACATAATGTTTGCCACCTTCTTCAACGATTTGAACAGCCTGCGGGTAGTTGGTAAGTGTCCATCGGGAGATGAGAGCGCGATTCCGCATGTGCGCTTCTTCTATCTGGCAACCTTCTTCTATGCGAACCATCTGTGTCAGCAAACCATTCATTAAATAGCTGTAGTATTGCGACATGTATGCTTCCTTGTCAGGCAGCAAACCAAGTTCGATGAGTTTAGGGTCGGCAATGTAGTAGAGACCGAAGAGGTCTGCGCGTGCTTCCTCAAGAGTGCTGCCATAGGCTCGAAGTGCATCGGCATCAATACCAGGCAGGAGTTGTCCGCTTCCGTGTCCCAAACATTCGTGCAAGTCTGTATGTAGATCATCACAAGTGTCTCCATATCTGTCAAGCAACTGTCGAGTGGCATCGTCAATGACAAACTCCTGCCGCATGCCACTGCCTTTGGCTGCTTCGTTGTAAGCATGGGTCAGGTTGGCGATAGTCACGCTTTTGCTGCCGTATTCAGCCCTAATCCAGTTACTGTTGGGCAGATTAATACCGATGGCACTGCTAGGGTAGAGGTCACCTCCAAGAATAGCAGCATTGATAACTTTTGCGCTGATGCCACGGCATTCTTTTTTCTTGAAACGAGAATCAACAGGCGAATAATCCTCAAACCATTGTGCATTGTCGCTTAATGTCTTTGCTCTGCGGGTCGCTTCGTGGTCGATGATGTTGACATAACCTTCCCAACTTGCTTTCAGGCCGAGTGGGTCGCCATAAACCTCCGTAAAACCGTTGGTGAAATCAATTTCTCCTTCCGTTTCTCCTACCCAGAGGATTGCATACTCGTCGAATGTCTTCAGGTCTCCGCTGCAATAGAATTCCACAAGTTTTTCGATGACAGCTTGTTGCTGAGCATTTTCGGCATATTGTCGAGCTTGGCAAAGCATGTTGCAGATGCGGTCAATAGCCTTTCCATAAAGTCCGTTGCTTCGCCATATATTCTCAAAGAGTGTTCCGTCGGCAGCGCGTTCCAAGCGGCTATTCATACCGAGCATCGGTGGTCTTTCTGGGTCTGATCCCTTCTTGAGGTTGGCATAAAAGGCTTCTGCCTCTGTCTGGGTGATACCCTTGGCGTAATAGTTGCACGAGGAAGTGAGCAAGAGGTCTTCGCCGTCTGCTTGGTTGACGCGCTTCGGCATCACCTCGGGATTGAAGATTATCTCGATAAACTCGTCAATTGTCTGTTGACTATAGTCCATTGACTGTAGTCTTTCAATGAAGAAATCGCGGCTGAAGCCTGGCTCAAATTTAAGGCAACTGTAATGGTGGTGAATTCCGTTGGCAAACCAGACACGTTTCAGATATACGACAAAAGCCTGCCAGTCAGCATTGTCCTTTGGCCCGCAATAATGTGTGTAGATTGCCTCCAGCGTCTTGCGCAGACGCAGACCTTGGCTGTTGTTCTGGTCCCAAATAATATCGCGTCCCCAAAGTGCTGCTTCTGCGAGGTAATAGACCAAAAGTTTCTGTCGGAGTGACAGAAACTGGAATCCCGGCACCTCATAGCGCAACAATTGCAGATCGGCAAAACGTTCCTGCAACGTGTCGAAGGATTGAATCATGCCCAATGACTATTCGTTGTCAGTGACTGACTCAATTTTATGCGTCAGCTTGTATTCGCGTGGTGTCATTCCGCATTGTCTGTAGAATGCGGCATAGAAGCTTTGGCGTGTGGTGAAGCCGACATTAATGGCGATGTCTTCCATTGTCATGTTGTCGAAGTGAGTGTCCTGGAGCATGTATTTTGCCTCGTGGATACGCATTTCTCCAACTAGCTGTGCGTAGTTCTGCTGGAAACGCATATTGAGGACTGCACTGATATGTCGCATGTTGACCCCGATGTCATTAGCAAGACGTTTGGCAGAGTATTTGGGGTCGCGGTATTTCTGCTCAATCATCAGTTTCATGATAATTTTTCTCGAAATATCTTCGACAACAGTCGGGGTTACAGAATTCCGATAGGAGAGAGTCTTGGCTTTTTCCTTTTTGGGGAGAATATTGTATTTTGCCATAATAATATTGAATAAAGTTAAGCGTTAAAAGTTTATTTCTTAATCATTTTTAATAGTATTTCAGGGTCATTGGTGGTGATGATGTCTATGCCTTGCATTTGGACAAAGCGGCTGAGTCCCTCTTCACCGTCAACAGTCCATACATTGACCTCCAAACCTAAATCTTTTGCTTCAAGTGGCCATTCCGGATGTTTGTCGAATGTGCCGATACTGTAGTCGATACCGGTCAATCCCATCTCTTTGACTTGTTGGGGCGTTAAGTCGCCAGACAGATAGGCTACCTTGGCATCGGGAGCTAGTTCGTGAAGACGTTTGCAGGCATTCTGGCTGAAGGAGATATAGTCCGTGCGGGAATCAAGTCCAAGCTTATTTATCAGCTCCACCGACAATTCGGAAATCAGAGCGTCGCGTTTTGTATTGCGGTGGGGTTTGATTTCGAATATCAAGCGTATGTCGGACCATCGTTGAGCTTCTTGCAGGTATTGTTGCAGGGTGGGGATGAACTCGCCATTCTTCAACTGGATATTCATAAGTGTAGCATAGGTGGTATCTTCAATGCGGATGCCATTTACATTCGCATCATGGAAGACGACAGGTACACCGTCTGCTGTCAGCCATACATCGAACTCACTTCCCCAACAGCCTATGCTAGCTGCTTTTTGAAACGAGGTAATAGAGTTCTGCGCACTCCCATCGGTACGCCAATAACCACGATGTGCCACAACGTGTGGTTGGGACAAGGCGCCGAGGGAACAAAAGGCAAAAAGGAGTAAGGTAAAATGTTTTTTCATATTTCTGGTGTTATTTAAGGTTCTTGTGATGCAAATATACAATATTTTATGTTTCGTGAAATATTTTTACAAGAAAAAGTGTCTTTTTAACGAATAAAATTATTAATAATTGACTTTTACACACAATTTTTATGCAAAACTATGATTTTTTTGTCATAGTATAAATGAAAATGTGTATCTTTGTGAGCAGAAACGTTGACCTAACTCCTAAATATATTAAGACAAATGAGAACTCTCCTCTTTATCTGCGCTGTTCTCTGGGAACTTAGCAGTTCTGTGACCTGTGCACAAGGCGTGACACAGTATGTCAATCCGTTTATGGGCACCACGACACTTTGGACTCCCGAGGAACTGGGTTTCGTACCAACTCCTGGCACGCGACAATGGGGCGCTGAAACATTCCCGGGTGCTGCGCTTCCCAATGCGATGGTGCAGCTTACTCCAGTTACGATGTACCGTAGTGGCTCAGGATACCAGTATGAGGACAGTTTGATATACGGCTTCGCTCATACAAGCAAAGGACATTGGAATCTGCTACATCTGCCCATCTTGCCTGTAACGATGGAAGGCAAGTTCAGTCCTGAGGACTATCGTTCCCACTATAGTCATACGCAAGAAGAGGCGCATCCGGGCTACTACCGTGTTTTCCTTGACCGCTATCAGGTGAATGTGGAGTTGACTTCGACGCTACGTTGCGGATATCATCGCTATACGTTTCGCAAGGGTGACCATAGAGGCATTTTGGTGGATATCGCACGTTCGAATAATATGCCGCGCCGTTGGGACGTGAAACAGGCAGGCCCTCGTGTCATCGAAGGCTTCCAGGATGGCGAGGGTCGCATTTACTTCTATGGTGAGCTTTCCGAGGATATTGAGAGTGTTGTACAGGAAGGGGAAATGGGCAGGCAGAGAAGACCCGTGGCAATAGTGAAACTTAAGAAGCCCAAGGGTTCAAAGACACTCGAGCTCAAGATAGGCTTCTCCTTTGTCAGTATCGAAAACGCGAAAGAGAATCTGAAGGCAGAGTTGGCTGGCAAGTCCTTCGACAAGGTGCGCCAGGATGCCGACAAGATATGGGAGGATATACTCGGTCACATCCGGGTGGATGGCGGCACAGAGGCGGAGCGCCGTATGCTCTATTCGACGCTCTACAGGACATTCCTATTCCCGCATCTGCGCAGCGACGTGAATGGAGAATATCCTGGCGAAGCGAGGCCCGATGGCCGTAGGGAAAGTCAAGGCGGTCAGGTCAGGAAAGCCGACTGGTGTTACTACACAAACCCCTCATTTTGGGACACGTATCGCAACAAACTCATCCTCTTGGGTATGATAACGCCTGACGTGGCCAGGGATATCATCCGTTCCTGCATCGAGCGTGGCGAGCAGCGTGGCGGCTATATGCCCACCTTTTTCCACGGCGACCATGCCTCGACCTTTGTGGCCGGTTCGTGGCTGCGTGGTATCCAGGATTTCGACCTCGGCCGAGCTTATGCTTTGATGCTGAAGAGTGCAACGGTGCCTGGCAGGGGCGGCCGTCCTTACCTGGACGAGTATTTGGAGCGTGGCTGGATATCAGAGAAGGACACCGTGAATGTGCCTACCGGCGATGAGTACAAGGGCGCAGTAACAAAGACGGTGGAATATGCCTACGATGACTATGCAACGGCTCTTGTGGCTCGCGAGCAGGGGGACAAGGAAAACGAGAAGAGGCTCCTTCAGCATTCGCAGAACTACAAGACACTTTTTGACCCTTCGACAGGCTTTTGGCGTGGAAAGGTGCTCCGGAATGGCAAAGATTTGTGGATAGAGGATTTCCGCCCCAACTATCCCTATTATCAGTATATGTATCGCGAGGCAGATGCATGGAACTCGCTTTTCTTTGCTCCACATGATCCGCAGGGGATGATTGCGCTATATCCTTCGAAGAAAGCTGTGGAGCGGAAACTCGACTCGCTCTTTACGACCCCTTGTGGAGGCTATGAGGCATTCAATCTTACAGGCTATCTTGGTTCATATTGTCATGGGAACCAGCCCGGCCATAGTATACCTTATACCTATTATTTTGTGGACCGCCAGGAGAAAGCCCAGCATGTTCTGAACACTCTGATGCACAAATACTATGGAATGGGTGAAGAGGGACTTGCATATGCAGGAATGGACGATGCCGGCGAAATGTCGTCGTGGTATGTGCTCAATTCGATTGGTATCTACACCTATTCACCCGCCGACCCTGAGTATATCGTGACAGTACCGCTCTTTGACCGTGTTCATTTTACTCTTGGCAACGGTCAGGCTTTCGATATCGTCAAAGAGGGTAGGGGTGAAAAAATTAAGAGCATTTCTGTAGGAGGCCAACCGTTAGACGGATGGTTCGTGAAGCACGAAGATTTGGCAAGAGGAAAAGAACTCCTAATCGTGGTGGGCGATTAGGAGTTAAAGAAATGGTGTTATATTTGATGATATTATAACTCCTTTACTCTTTTCGGCAGGAATTTGTTCAGCATCAGGCAGCCGATGATAGCGCTGGTGATGGTGCCGCACAAGATGCCCAGCTTGGCATCGTTGAGGTAGTCTGCATGTTCTGCTGAAGGATAGCTCAGCGATGCCATGAACATGCTGACCGTGAAGCCGATGCCGCAGAGCATACAGATACTTGCGAAGGATTTCCAGTTGGCATTCTCGGGCATCTGGATGATACCCAGCTTGATGCCCAACCATGAGAAACTCAGTACACCGCAGAATTTGCCAATAAGCAGACCTAGGAAGACGGCCAGACCGACTCCGGAGAAGAGGCTCATGGCGTTCATGCCTGCCAGGTTGACACCGGCATTGGCAAAGGCGAAGAGTGGGATGATGTGATAGTTTACGGGCATTTTCAGTATATCCTCAATGTCCTGCAGGGGACTTACGAGGTGGTCACTAGCCGACTCCACACTCTTCAGCAAAGCAATTTCTTCGTCGGAGAGCAGTGCCGGCTTGTTACGGTCGGCGAAGGTGACTGTAGTGGCGGGGAAATGTTCCAGTTTGTGGCGGATGCGTTCGATGTAGTATTTCGTGCCCTTGGGGATATTGGCAGGTACGCAGAAAGCCAGCACTACGCCGGCAATTGTGGCGTGGACACCACTATTCAGCATACAATACCATAGCAGAATACCCGTGTTGAAGTAGAACGCCTTCGTGCGGATGTTGTAATGATTGCCGATACAGAGCACTATGACAATGACGACACAGGCAAGCAAATACCAGAGGTTCAGGTGCTCGGTATAGCGGATGGCAATGACGAGAATGCCGCCAAGGTCGTCGGCAACAGCGAGGGCAGCGAGGAAAATCTTCAGACCAATAGGACAGCGCTTGCTGAAGATGCTCAGACATCCCAGCGAGAAAGCAATATCTGTCGCCATCGGTATCGCCATACCACGCTCCATAGCTGGATCTTTTGGGCAGACCAGGAAGAAGACAATGACGGGAATAATCATGCCGCCGCAGGCTCCGATGATTGGTGCGAGGGCTTTTTTCAGGTTGGAGAGTTCTCCAACCAGCATTTCTCGCTTTATCTCCAGGCCGACACTTAGGAAGAAAATTGCCATCAGGAAGTCGTTGATAAAGCTGCCAAGGGACATGTCTTCTCCGTTATGGCCGAAGAGGTTGAAATCGCCGATGCTGAGGCTGACTGGCATTTCCCAGAATTCGCGGTACTCATCACCCCAAGGGCTGTTGGCAATGATGAGTGCTGCCACAGTGGTAAAAACCAGAAGAACGCTGCTGCTCACATATTTGCGCAGCATGCTTATGAACGGATAATTATCTTGCATCTTTTTCTAATTCGCGTGCAAAGGTACGAAGAAATGTTGAAAAAGCCAAGTTCATGCTAAAATATTCGGCCAGATGTTGCAGATTTCTCAGATTTTATTCCTACCTTTGCCTTGTATATTAGCTTATAAGGTAATGAGAAACATTCTTTTTATTGCATTTCTTTCCTTCTGCCGCCTGAGTGGTCTTGCTCAGGCTCAGGAGCCGGTCCTGACGATACAGAAGACGGATGGGACAAGTACTCAGGCCCGTGTGGCCGACGTCAAGCAAATCAGTTTCCTCAATGTGTTGGATGAGGCTCAGGCCCTTCTCTCCTCCACGATGTTCATGAAGCTCAACAACGGGGCTGTCTTCCGTGACGATGCGGACGAGGTGGCGGAAATTTCCATTGCCGACACAACGTACAACATCAACAGCTCCGGCTACCGTATCCTGGAATCGGGCGACCTTTGTTGGCCCGAGGACCGCTTGCTGCCCTGTTTTCTCATTCCCGCTCCCACAGTCCGGTCACTAGATATGAGTGCGGCCAAACTGAGCGATGAGGAGCGTGTCATGTTCTGCACCCTGCAGGGCATCGTCAATCGCACTCGTCCGCGAATCCTTCTATACAATCACAACGAGGAGCCGCAAAGCACCTGGCCCACGGCGCATAACATCAAGACCGCTGCTGTCTCCTCCTCTGCACCCTATAATCTCGTGAAACAGTACAAGGAGGAAATCAACGGTCTGGTGCTCTACAGCAACGAGCGCTGCAACCATTACTCCAACCTCGCTGCTACCGTCGCCGGATTGGACCGCTTGCTTCCTGTCACCGAAGAAATCAGGTCGAAGCTTGTGGCAAACGGACTCGATTTCCCCGTCTCTGTGGACCTGACGTCCCTCACGATGTCCAATGCCCTCGGCGTATATAACTATCTCTATAACAACTATTGGAGCCGATGCAATCACCGCCTCCTCATCAGCGAGCGCCCCACCATACCATATGTCCACGACATCGGTGCCGCGTGTGGCTCGGCATGTGTATGGCTCGACCCTCGCAACAACAACGAGCGAATGCTGCTGGACAAGATGCTGAAGGATATGAAACCCGGCCGCGACATCGTTCTCGGCTGGTACCCGGAGGAGCGGTCAGGCGTCGGAGAGGCCACCAAGTACGGGCTCTCCACCGTCCCTGCTGACTTCTTCGAGAACACGACCGTGTACACTGCTGTCAACAATCCCGTCAGAATAGCCCCGGTTCCAAAACGTCCCAAACTCGAGAACAAGGTATATGCTGCGATATATATCAGCGACGGAGACAATATCCAGTACTGCCAGCATGCTATGGCAAAGATATTCGAACAGTCAGGCCGCGGCAAGATGGCGATGAACTGGACCATCAGCCCGGCTCTCGCAGACTTCTCGCCGATGATGCTGAATTATTACTACCGCAAGGCCACTACCAACGATTGTTTCGTTAGCGGCCCGTCGGGGCTGGGCTATGCAATGCCCTACGATGCCCACAACTCCTGCTATTATGCCGGCGCCAACAATAGCCGGCTGATTACCCCCTACACCCAGCTCACCCAGCGATATATCGAGAAAGCCGGTTTGCGCGTCATTACCGTCTGGGACGACATCAGTACCATACAGCGCAAGGTATATGCCGACAACTGTCCCTACCTCTACGGACTGACCATCAATGACTGGGAGCGACAGAGTGGCCGCCTCACCACGAAGGTACAGTCGAATTGGCTGCCCATCGCAGTCCAATACCCATGCTATGCCAACGGTGTGGATGTCATCACCGACTTCTTCAATCGTGATATCAAGAATTTCTCGGGCACAGAGCCGATGTTTGTCTCTGGTCAGGCTACCGTGTGGGATGTGGGGCCCGACAAACTCATCGCACTCAAAGACAGGCTCGACGCACTCTCTCCAGGCAATGTCAATATCGTCCGTGCCGACCATTGGTTCAGCTACTATAACGAGGCTCACCATTTGCCGTTCAACATCACCCTCCTGCAGGATATGGAGATTACGTCCTCCGCCTCCGGTACAAACGCTAAGTTCGCTGCCGATGGTTCTCCCTCTCAGAACTATATGTGGATTTCTAAAACTAACGGCGGAACAGGCTGGGTACAGATGGACTTCAAGGAACCGTTCCAGATAAGCCGCTACGTGGTGCGTCACGCTGAGGCAGGCGGTCTGGATGCGGAACTCAACAGCCGGGACTTCACTGTCGAGACCAGCCTCGACGGCGAGACGTGGACAACAGCAGGCCTCCACCAGGGCAACATCGCCCCTGTGACCGATGCCAGCATCACCCCCGTCGAAGCACGATATGTTCGGGTTACTGTCACCAACGCAGGCAGCGACGGCTACGTCCGCATTGGTGATGTCGAGCTTTACGGTGCACACTAGTCCCCAACTCCCAAACGATACTGAATCTCAAATCTATATCTATACTCACATGAAGATCACCAATAAAGCCCTTTCGTTGCTTCTCCTCGCTGCTATTCCTGCCATCCTCCATGCACAACCACTGGAACAAGTGCGACCGGAGAAAGTGGGCATGGACTCGCAGCGGCTGCTCAAAGCCGACTCAATCATCGACGACGCCATCGGTAGGGGAGATATCCCGGGAGCCGTACTTGCAGTCGTGCGGCATGGTAAGATGGCCTATCTGAAAGCCTACGGAAACCGCCAGATGTGGCCCGAGGTGCGTCCCATGACCACCAACACCATCTTCGACATGGCATCGTGCAGCAAGGCCATGTCAACAGCCGTCTCTGCTCTCATCCTGTGTGAAGAGGGGAAGTTCCGGATGCTGGATGCCGTCAGCCGCTACGTTCCGGGCTTCGAGGACTGGAAAGACGAGTCGGGGGAAACGACGACCATACGCATCCATCACCTGATGACGCACACCTCCGGCCTGCCTGCATACTATTCGCCAGACCCCAAGGCAACACCCAACCCCGATGCCTGCATCGAGCACATCTCCCACATGAAGCGCGGTTTCGAACCGGGCAAGGGCTTCCGTTATAGCTGTCTGAACTTCATCACTTTGCAACGCATCGTGGAGAAGACCAGCGGCATGTCACTACGTGACTTCTCGCGCAGCCATATTTTCGCTCCGTTGGGCATGAACCACACCGACTATATCCCTTGCGCCCCCGATGCAGACGGCGTGTGGTACAATACCGACAGGCCTTGCTGGGCGGCATTGATGCCCAAGGGCGAGGACTGGCGCAGCATCGTGGCGCCCACCACCAAGCAGACAGCCGACAGCGTGCTCTGCGGCATGGTGCACGACCCGCTGGCTCGCATCATGAACGGTGGCATCAGCGGCAACGCCGGTCTCTTCAGCTCGGCCGAGGACATCGCCATCCTCTGTGCCATGCTCCAGAATGAGGGCGAATGGAACGGCAAGCGTATCGTGAGCAAACAAACGGCACGCCTGCTACGCACGGTTCCCCGCTTTGCCGAGGCCTACGGGCGCACTTATGGATGGGACTGCTATAGCGCATACGCCTCTTGCAACGGAGACCTTTTCTCCCCGCAGACATATTGCCACACGGGCTTCACGGGGACAGGCATCGTCATAGATCCCGAGCTGGATTGCAGCGTCATCCTGCTCACAAACTCCGTCCACCCCGACGAGGGAGGCTCCACGGTACGCCTGCGCTCGGTGGTGAGCAATGCGGTTGCGTCAAGTATCACCGACCGATAGTCATGCACCGGTTCCCCATCTGTGCATTGCACCTTTCTGCGTACAGATAAAAGCGCTTACCTTCACGGCCAGTTGATGGGCCTCCTTGATGGTGTGTCCTGCAAGAAAGGAAGCGGCAAATGTGCCTGTGAAGCTGTCGCCGGCTCCCACCGTATCCGCCACTTCCACCTTGGGCGTTTCCTGGAAGCTCTTCTGGTCGTGTGCAAAGACGTAGCTGCCGTTCACACCACAAGTCAGGATGACCATATCCAAACGGTATTCTTTGAGCAAATGCAGGCATTTGTCTTCGACAGAAAGGTCCGTGAAACCAAATAGGCCAGAGACGATATCCAACTCCTCGTCGTTAATCTTCAGCACGTTGCAGGCAAGCAGATTGTCGTGAATGATTTCTTTCGTATAGAAATGCTGCCTCAGGTTGATATCGAAGATTTTCAGGCAGTCCTTTGGCGTGTGTCTGAGGAATTCCTGTATGGTGTTTCTGCTCACTTCATCGCGCTGAGCCAATGAGCCGTAGCACACACAATTGCACTTTTCTGCAAGTTGCTTTATTTCGGCGGAGAAAGGGATATTGTCCCAAGCAACGCCCGTCTTTATCTCGTAAGAAGGGATTCCCTTGCTATCCAGTGTTACTTGCACCGTTCCCGTCTCTTGTTCCACTCGTGGCAGCAGATACTCGAGTCCTTTCTCATCCAACTCACGAAGAATCTCATCGCCCAAGGCATCTCTTCCTATAGCGCTGACAGCTACGGTATCTGCACCAAGCAACCCCGCATGAAAAGCAAAGTTAGCAGGTGCTCCACCCAGTTTCTTTCCTTCGGGCAGACAATCCCACAGGATTTCTCCCAATCCGACAATTAACTGTTTCATCTTGTCTGTTTGTTAATTATAATCTGACTTTACGACACCAATTCTGTTTGTATGTATGTGTTATCTTTTGGAAACCAATGTTTTCCACATCTTTTATTAGAGTATTACTCAAATTTTTGGATGTTCTGGAGTTTCCTTTCCTTCAGGTCCAGCACACAGACGATGCTGTGAAAATCCCCAGCCCAAACAATCATAATAATATTCTATTCATTATTGCTATTTATAGATTGTGTCTGCAAAGGTACGAATAAGCGAGCGAAATGCAAAGGGAAAACTTGTTTTTCTTTTCATTACCGAGCGAAAAAGCAGCCACCAGAATATAATCCGATGACTGCCTTCTCATTTTCATTTTTTAATCCCCCCCCTAGGGGGCCGGGGGGTCTTTAGAACGGTCCTTTGCCCATACACGACGTGGTTGTCAGAGCGGTCAGGAAGGCTGTGAGCGCGGCTACTAGCATCTTTGCCACAAGCTCGATAACTTTATTCTTATTGAAAAAGCCGGGCTCGCGGATGCGGGCTCGGCTTTTGTGGTATGGGAACACATGGCGAATTTTCGGAGGAGGGCTATTGCTATTTGAATGCGGATAATGCCGGACGGCCCACCCAGCAGCGAGGCTGTGCGAGGCCAAAGATATGGGCGATGGTGGCGGCAGTGTCGTACTGCATCATCGGCTCGTCGATGATTCCTCCCTGCTTGATGCGCTTACCGCAAATGACGAAAGGTGTTTCCAACTCGGCAAGCGTCTTGCCGCCATGTCCCTTGTTGATGCCACCGTGGTCTGCTGTGACGATGATTATCGTGTCGTCATAGATGCCAGCGTCCTTCAGGGCCTGGATGAGTCGCCCTATTTGAACGTCGAGGCGTGCCAGGGTCTGGTAGTACTCGGGCGTATCGTGCCCGTCTGCGTGCCCTGTGTGGTCCAATTGATCCCAGCAAACAGCCAGCAGCGTAGGTTTCTTCTCTATGATAAAGCGCTCTGCCATCTCGCAGAGTTGCTCGGACTGTTTTTCCCAATCCCTGGCTAGGTCGAAGTTGTCGATAGCCATCGAGTCAACTACATGCTTGATGCCGTCCCACTCTGCCAGACAGCCCGTCACAGCGTCGGGCCGCGCCTCGCGCAGCAATGAGAAGACGGTAGGGAAGATGCCATGATTGTTGAGTTCGACAGACGGTATCTCCGGCTTGCGCGAGTTCCATTCGGTATAGCCGTGCAGTTCGGGGCAAGAACCATTGAACATCGATGCCCAGTTGACTGCCGAACTGGAAGGCAGCACAGAGCGCTTATGCTCGGTGTAGCTGCCCTGCTGCATCAGCAGGCGGATGTTGGGAATGTCGTTAGCTTTTGAGAGGCTATAACTTCCCCAGCCATCGATGCCGATGACCAACACATGTCCTGCCTTTGGCTTGGGACGTGAAGCTAAAATGGTGGATGGGATGGCTGCCAGCAGGAGGCAAAGCAAAAACAAATGTTTACTTTTCATAATGTTTTTCTGTTTTAAGGTTTTCATCAACGAAGTTGTTTCACTACGCGTCCGTCGGGCATACGGATGATGGTGAGGCCGCGATGGTCTTCCGAAACACGGCGTCCGCTGAGGTCGTAGTGTGCGGCTTTCTCATTGTCAATTGTGAATTGTGTTCCGCCTGCGCCTGAGCTTTGCGAAGAATTGTCAATTTCATTGATGCCAGTCCCTCCGCCGAAGTAGTACCAGCCAATATTCGAACGGTGCTCCTCGCCGCCGCCACGATAGATGGTCTGTACACCGATGCGCCGGAAGCCGGTCTCGAAGATGTAGATGCCGTATGCCTTCTCGTAGATGTAGGAGCGCGAGAACTTCACCTGCTGCTCTGCCGTGAAGATGTAGGGTATCTCGTCGATTGCCTCGCTCAGGTATTTATACTCGTCGGGATAGAGCGTGAAGGGTTCGTCGTCGTCGATAAAGATTTGCCATGAGACCTTGCTGGGGTCCATGAAATGGCCTTCGGTATCGAGCAGCGGAACGGTGGGCATGAGGATGCTGAAGCCAGCGAGGTCGAAATAGTCGATGTAGGCATAGATGGAGGGGTCGCTGGGTGTGCCGGCTTTCTCGGTGAAGGGACGGAAGAGGGGAGCCCGGAAGGCTTCGCCGCGCTCGAAGTGGTCGTCGGCATTGTTCACGAAGACGGCCTGCTGGGTGGAGAAAGAGCCAGCCTGGCGGTTGAAGTCGAAGGTGGCGCTGCCGTCTGTCCATGGGTAGTTCCACGTTGTGCCTTCATCGGTTGTCACTTTCTCAAAGTCAGAACCGCAGAAATAGAGTAGGTAGGTGGAATAGACCTGGGCGAACTGGAGGGGGAATACGAGTTTGCCGTCGCTGCCGATGGTACCCTTCCACCACGCATTGGGGATGTTGTTCTCCGAAATGCCCTGCACATAGACGTCGTTGTCCCTGAAGCCAACGTTCACCAAGTGGCCGCCCTGCTCGTACTCCATGGAGTAAACGGAGGTCTCGAGGTCACCCGGAACGTCCACTATCGTTACGTCCTTGTAGGTCAGCACGGTCTCATAGTCGAGGTAGTAGCTCCACTCACCGTTGTACTGGCCGGTGTATGTGAGTCCGAGTCCCACGAAGATTGTCTCGTCGGGGGTTGCCGAGGTGCCTTCCAGATAGAGGTCGTCGCCCTGCATCGTGAAGGTCACGCTACCTGTGTTTTTGCTTGTGTATGTGGTGATGTTGCCCTTTACCTCCACCAGTGCCAGTTGCAGTCCATAGCCGCCGTCGAACCAATAGACCAGCTGTCCCAGCGGCACCGTAATTTTGCCGTCAGCCACATCGCCCTCGACCCAGGTGTCGGTGGCGGCATGTGAGATGATGTTCTTGAAATAGGCCTTCGTGCCGTCCTCGGAGAAGACCATTTCCGTGGCGATGCCGTCCTGTGTTACGGTCTGGAAGTAGATGGGTGCGTATGTGGCGCCGCCGGAGCGCATATAGAGGCGGTGGATGCCGGCGGGCTGTTCGCGGATGATGCCGTGGGAGTCGCGGGTAACATCGGCAGCGTTCGCTGTCATTGTCGTGGCTGCCATCATCATCAGGGCAGCAGCTAAAATCCTAAATGTCTTCATGCTGTATTTTTTTATTTTTTTATTTTTTCATTTTTCACCGTTCCGTCGCTGTAGGTTGTCGTCTTGATGTAGATGCCGCCCTGACGGGGGCTGATGCGCCGCCCGAGCATATCGGTGTAGTAGATGCCGAAAGCCTCTGTATCGTTCGGGAGCCGCCGCACGGATGTCGGGTCGTCAACAACTGTGGCCTTCTCTGCGTTGACCACCTCGCCGTTCTGGGTGTTGACGAGCGCTGCAACGACACGCAGCTTGCTCTTGTCCTGTACGAGCGTGTTGTCGGCGATGTCGAAGATGTAGGTGTGCTCGTAGTCGTCGGTGTCGTTGACCGATGTGGGCAGGCTCTCTTCGAGGGCTGCTGGGCCCTGACACGACAGTTGTATTACAACATCCTTGAATTGCATTCCGACCACCGTTCCAGGCAGCTTCGTCAAGGGACTCAGATAGGGGTCGCTGTCATAGCCCGTCTGACCGCTGTAGTTGTTCACCTGCGACCAGTAGCGCCCTGTGCCGCTCAGGTCGTCGGCCACAAGGATATAGGTCAGGCGGTAGGGATTGTCGCTAAGGCTGCGGACGAAAGCCGTGGTGCTCTTCACCACAATCTGTGTCTTCTCCTCGTCGCCCCAAGTGGCTTCCAGTGCCAATGCCGCAGGAGCGATAACCTCTGCGCGCTTGATCCAGTCGTTACGGATGCCCAGGCTGCCGCCAGCCGAGCCTCCGAAGGGATCGATGCTGCCACCGACGCGATCGAGGGTGCTGCCAGGATAGCCGCTAATCTCCTTGGGGTAATAGGTTGTAATCTGCATGGCATCGCCATTATGGTAGGCGACCCCCACGAAGTCGTCGCCATAGAGTTCCGTCATCGCCTCCATAGCAGCCATTCCGCGAGGACACCAGCCGCACCATGTGCCTGTATATTCCTCCATCAGCGGCTTGTGCTTGGGAGTCTCTGCCAGGAAAGCCATCTGGAGCACGGCAGAGGGTTGTGGGTCGAGGTTGTCCTCGCCGTTTATCTTGGTGATGCAGAAGGTGACGGGACGTGTGCCGCGCTGATAGACGGGAGGTATCGTGGCATTCATCGATTTCTTGCGACCATAGTACTGTGCTGCCAGCGATATGTTCTGGTGGCATTCCGTCGTGGTGCCGTTCACCTCGATTGTATAGTCGATGCTGCGGATAGCCGTCGTGCCGTGATTCACCAGCGAGAGCGAAACGGTAGTCTCTTTGCCAACGGTGGTATAGGCATTCAGCTCTTCGGGCATCACGAAGGTGGCCGAGTAGCTCTTGATGCCGTCGCCACCCAGTCGTACCGTCAGCGCAGATGCTCCGACGCCCGTCAGTTCCTTCCATTGGCGATAGGTGCGTGAGGTGTGGATGAACAGACCGCCCGTTTCCTCGGTGGCGATAGTTTGTATGGGCAGCTGGTCGGCCTCGGCTGTCACATCGCTCACCGTAAACGAGTAGCCGGCATAGACACCCTCTTCGGTGATAACATAGGGCGTCTCGAAGGTCACATCAACCCATTTTGCATTCGCATTGAACGCAACACTGGCGATGTCTGGCACATTCTTTCCGCTTTCCACCTTCAGCTCCTTTGATAACCAAGCCGAGTAATCGCTTGTCTTCTTTGCGGCGGTGTTGATGGGAATGCGCAGGCCATAGATGGCTTGGCCCACGAGGAACGGGTCTGTCAGGTGGATGGCCACGTCGTAGCTCTCGATTTTGCGTGTGCCCAAGGGCGTCAGTGTGCCGCTGCCTTGATAGAAGCCGTAGAGTAGTTCGCCGTCGGCTGCCATCATAGTCAACGATGCCAGTCCAACAATCGTTATCAGTAAGAATTTTTTCATGAGGATGATGTTTTTGTCATTAGTTTTAGGGTTATTGGTTACAAAAATATGAAAAAAAATGATAAGTCTGAATTAATACAGAAGAAATTTCAGCTTTTATATTTCATTTTATTTATAGACTCTCGTGTTTTGAGTTTATAATCTTCATACAAATAGTGGTTGGGATTTACTTTCGCTCGGAAATGAAAAGAAAAACGAGCTTTTCTTTTGCATTTCCCTCGCTTAATCGTAACTTTGACCAGTGGTCGAACTTACTTTCGCTCGGAAATGAAAAGAAAAACGAGCTTTTCTTTTGCATTTCCCTCGCTTAATCGTAACTTTGCAGACAAAACATACAATCTGAAAACAACTATTATTATGAAAGAACAACAATTACCAACTATCGAGGAGGTCTTCTCCTGGATGCGCAAACTCTACGACGAGAGTTATTCCGGCCTTACCAAGACGGAGAAGAGTGAGCAACACATGTACGGCACGATGGTGACTACACCCAGTGACAAGAAATTCATCGTGCGCATGCTGGACGAGACCAGCCAGATTCGCGACCGACAGAAGCTGGCTATCCGCGTGAAGGAACTGATTGACCAGTACGGAATCCCCAAGTTCCTCGACAAATTCGACCATCTGCTCTTCTGGATGTACCAGAAGTTTGCTTACCTTCCACTTTTCAACTGGGCAGCCGTGCCCATCATCAAATGGCGTTTGCGCAGGGATACCAGCCGCGTCATCATCGATGCCGCACGTCCCAGCCTGACTGAGCACCTCGCTACACGTTTCCAACAGAATATCGGTCAGAACGTCAACCTGCTGGGTGAGGTGGTTCTGGGCGATGGCGAGGCCGACAAGCGCTATTATTCATATCTGGAGGCCTTGAAGGAACCCGACATCAACTATATCTCCGTCAAGATTTCCGGCATCTATGCGCAGACGCATGCCCTGAACTATAAGGAGTGCTTCCCTGAACTGGTTCGCCGTATGTCTGAGCTCTATCAGACGGCTATCGACTATCCCTATACCGATGTGAACGGCGTGACGAAGCCCAAGTTCATCAACCTCGATATGGAGGAGTACAAGGATGCCCACCTGACGATGAAACTGTTCAAGGATGTCCTTTCTCTGCCGCAGTTCAAGAACTACGAGGCTGGTATCGTCGTCCAGGCCTATCTGCCCGATGCCGAAGGGTTCCAGAGCGAGCTCCTGGAGTTTGCCCGCAAGCGTGTGGAGGAAGGCGGTTCGCCCATCAAGATGCGTATCGTGAAGGGCTGCAACCTGGATATGGAGAACATCGTGAGCGACCTGCGCGGATGGCCCAATCCTGTCCGTCCCAACAAGACAGAGGTGGATGCCAACTATTTGCACATCATCGAGCGTGGTTTGAAGCCCGAGAATGCGAAGGTGTTGCACATCGGTATGGCTTCGCACAACCTCTTCACCATCTCCTATGCCTATCTGCTGAGCGAGATGTATCAGACGCCCAAGGACTGCTTCTGCTTCGAGATGCTGGAGGGTATGGCCAATCACGTGTGGAGAGCGCAGAAGAAGCTGGGCAACCACGTCATCCTCTACACGCCCGTCGTGAAGAAAGAGCATTTCCTGAATGCCATTTCCTACCTCGTGCGCCGTATGGACGAGAATACTGCTCCCGACAACTTCCTCACCCACAGCTTCTCGCTCAAGCCTGATACGAAGGAATGGAAGGATCTCCAGGAACAGTTCATTGCGGCCTATAACATGAAGGACAGCCTGAACCATACTCCCACCCGCACGCAGGACCGCAACCAACCCTACGTAGGACAGGAACCGAGGGATGAGATGATTAACGAGCCGGACACCGATTTCGACCGCTTCTGCAACCAGCAATGGGTGGAGAAGATATTTGCGAAGTGGAAGGCAAATGGCAATATGTCGGGCGAAAAGGCCGCTTGGGGCGACTGGAAACCTGGCGACTTGCTGCCTACCCAGATAGGTGATGAGTTGGTTTACAACGAGGACCACGTGAAGTACTTCGACCGGAGCCAAGATGGCGATGTGCTTGTCTGCGAGATGTCGCGTGCCGGTAAGGAGCAGGTGCAGCAGATTCTCGACATAGCCGATGCCGATGCAGGCGGTTGGAGAAACACTTCCGTCGAGGAGCGTCATCAGATCATGTACAAAGCTGCAAACATTCTGGGTCAGATGCGCGGCGACCTCAACGGTTCGATGTGCGCCATCACAGGCAAGACTATCGAAGAAGCCGATGTGGAGGTATCGGAAGGTATTGACTACTGTCGCTTCTATACCACCACGATGAAGAAGTTCGCAGCCCTGCCCGACATCGAAATGCGCGGCAAGGGCGTCGTGCTGGTTCTCTCGCCCTGGAACTTCCCATGTGCCATCCCCTGCGGCGGCGTCGTGGCAGCCCTCGCTTCCGGTAACACCTGTATCCTGAAGCCCGCCACTGTTGCGGCTCCCGTAGCCTGGCTCTTCGCCAAGGCTTTTTGGGATGCTGGCGTGCCCAAGCAAGCCCTGCAGGTGATTATTGCCGACCGCGAGTCAACACCTTTGCTCACCTCTTCGCCCATCATCAAGCACGTCATCCTGACTGGTGGCACAGAGACGGCACAGACCCTTGCACACAACAATCCCCGCAAGCCCTTGTCGGCCGAGACGGGTGGTAAGAACGTGATGATTATCTCTGCTAAGAGTGACCGCGACCATGCCATCATGAATGCTTGCCGCTCTGCTTTCGGCAATGCCGGACAGAAGTGTTCCGCCTGCTCACTCCTGCTCGTGGAGCGCTCCGTTTACAATCATCCCGAGTTCTTCGAGAAGCTCAAGGACTGCGCCTCTTCGCTCAAGGTGGGTGGCGTGTGGAACGCCGGCAATATCGTCGGGCCTATGATTACCAACAAGAACGAGAAGCTGGAACAGGCCTTCAAGCTTGAACCTGGAGAGCGTTGGCTGATTGCGCCTGAGTTCGTCGATGAGAAGCATTACATCCTGCGTCCCACCGTCAAGGTGGATGTGAAGCCCGGTTCCTTCACCTTCCGCACGGAACTCTTTGCCCCGCTGCTTGCCGTAGCTCCCTACGACACACTCGAGGAAGCTGTCGATTTAGTGAATGGTCTCGACTACGGCCTGACCTCCGGCCTTCAGTCTCTCGACGAGCAGGAGCAGCGCTATTGGAAGAACCACATCCAGGCGGGCAACCTCTACATCAACCGAGGCATCACGGGTGCCGTCGTCAATCGTCAGCCCTTTGGCGGCATGAAGCTGTCGGCATTCGGTCCTGGCTTGAAGGCAGGCGGTCCTAACTATGTGGCTCAGTTCATGACGATTACAGACAAGGAACCGAAGGTCGACGGCCAAAGGGAAAGTCAAGGTACGACCACCGACTTCCGCGCTTCTTATGCCGAGTGGTACGAGCGCGAGTTCCGTCATGCGCGTAACATCCAGCCCAAGATTCGTGGCGAGCAGAATGTCTTCCGCTATCTGCCTCTGAGTGGAGGTATGTGTATGCGCCTCTTCGGTGACGAGACAAAGGAACAGGTGGAGATGGTTTGCCTGGCAGCCAAGACCGTGGGGACACCTCTTACCGTTTCTGCCGATGATGATAATGCTTTGCTCAACGATGCACGTGCCTTCGGTGCTAAGACCGTCAACGAGAATCTGGCTGCTTTCTGCGAGAGCATCAAGCGCTACGAGCGCATCCGCACCATTTCTGCAGAGGTGCCCGATATCGTCTTCCAAGCTGCTGTCAACTGCGACAAGTACATTGCCCAGGCACCTCCCGTTCGCGATGGTCGCATAGAGCTGACGCATTACATTAAGGAGCAGTCTATCGCCAACGAGTACCACCGCTACGGTTCGCAGATTGAAGTGCCCGTTATAGAGTGAACCGCTCAAGATCATCCGATACCATTATACTCTTTAAACAACATGAATATGCAAGGAAACTTCTCAATACGTGCTCTGGCAGCCGTCTTGTTTGTCACGATGTCTGGCGGGACTTTTGCACAGACCGAAGTGCCGGCGCCGCAGAACGTGTACGCCAGGCAGTATGTGTCGCTCAACGGCGACTGGAATTATTTTGCTGACCCACAGGAGCAGGGCTATTACGACTATCGTATGAATCCTACCAACTGGGGATACTTTGTGAACGCCAAGCCCCAGCGCCCTTCGGACCTGGTGGAGTACAACTTCGACGCCTGTCCCACGATGCACGTGCCGGGCGACTGGAACACGCAGGACGAACAACTGTTCATCTACGAGGGAACGGTGTGGTTCAAGAAGGACTTCGACTACACACCACGCGACGGACAGCGGGCGTTACTCTATTTCGGAGCTGTGAACTACGAGGCTATCGTCTATGTGAACGGCAAGAAGGCCGGACGTCATGTAGGCGGTTTCACACCGTTCTGCTACGACGTGACCGATGTGGTGAAGGAGGGCAAGAACTTCGTCATCGTGAAGGTGGATAACAAACGTCATGCTGACAATGTGCCGACCCTGATTTTCGACTGGTGGAACTATGGCGGCATTACCCGCGACGTGCTATTGGTCAGCGTTCCAGAAACATATATCGACGATTATTCGCTCCAGCTCGACAAGGCAATCAACGGCAAGAAGCGTACGATAAATTTCTCGCTGAAGCTGAACAATTCCGTCGCAGGGCAGAACGTTACTTTGAGCATCCCCGAGCTTAAGATAAAGCAGATGTTCGTGACCGATTCAGAAGGTAAAATTAATTCTTCACTCTTCACTCTTAACTCTTCACTTAAACTCTGGTGCCCGGAGGTTCCAAAGTTATACAAAGTTGAGATTTCTTGCGGTGACGAGGTTATCAAGGACGAGATAGGTTTCCGCACCATCGAGACGCGTGGCAAGCAGTTGTTGCTGAACGGCAAGCCCATCTTCCTGCGCGGTGTCTGCTCCCACGAGGAGACAGCCTACACGAGCCGCCGCTGCAATAGTGCCGAGGATGCCGATACACTGCTCTCGTGGGCACGACAGTTGGGTTGCAATTTCCTGCGTCTGGCCCACTATCCTCACAACGAACACGCCGTGCGTGAGGCAGAGCGTCAGGGCTTCCTGCTGTGGTCAGAGATTCCCGTCTATTGGACTATTTCGTGGAAGAATGCCGATACCTACGCCAATGCAGAACGACAGCTCACCGACATGATTCGTCGCGACCACAACCGTGCCGCCATCATCATCTGGTCGTTGGCCAACGAGACGCCTCACAGCGATGCCCGCGACCAGTTCCTGGGCCGTTTGGCCACTACGGCACGCAGCCTGGACAACACCCGTCTGCTCTCGATGGCGATGGAGGTGACTGGTGCTTCGAACTACGTAAACCGTCTGCAGGACAACATGAACAAGTATGTGGATGTGGTAAGCTTCAACCAATACATCGGTTGGTATCGCGACGTGAACGATGCGCCGAAGATGAAGTGGGAGATACCCTACGATAAGCCCGTCATCATCAGCGAGTTCGGCGGCGGAGCCAAGGCCGGTCTGCATGGCGACAAGGGTCAGCGTTGGACAGAGGAGTTCCAGGAGAACCTCTACCGCGAGAATCTGGCGATGCTCGACAAGATAGAAGGACTTGCCGGCACCTGTCCTTGGGTGCTGAAGGACTTCCGCTCACCGCGTCGTCCGTTGCCCGGCATCCAGGACGGCTTCAACCGCAAAGGCCTCTTCTCCGACCAGGGAAAGCGCAAGAAATCCTTCTATGTCCTACGGGACTGGTACGAGAAGAAGAAGTGAGCGTAGGGTAGGGAAGAAATGAAAAAGGATGAGACTAGAAGGTCCCATCCTTTTCTTTTAGTGTCCAGCGGAGCGCGTTTTCCAGCATCCTGATGAAGGCCGGGTTCTGGAACAGCTTCTTGCTGTGGCCGAACTGGAAATAGACGTTGCGTGCCTTCTTGCCGGGGTTGGTCCATATCACGGGGTGGTCGCCCATCTTGATGTCCGTTTCTATGGAGTAGCTGTCTTCATCTACGTTTGCCAGGACGTGGACGTTGGGGCGTGGGCTGGTCTCGTAGGTGTACCATTCGTCATCGGTCACGACGAAGGAGTCGGGCACGCCTTTCATGACAGGGTGTTGCTTGTCCTCCACGCGGACCGTTGCGTCGCACTTCTCGGCGATGTAGTTCCTGTAGCGTATCTTGCCCAAGAAGTCGGAGAACCATCCCCACATCTGGTAGCCGTCGAACTCTCCCAGGAGGCTGGCGTGGTGGAATCCGATGTATCCGCCTTTGCCGCGGTCTATGTAGCGCTGCATGTCCTCTTGCGCCGCTTCGCTCCAGGCGTAGGGCGGGTAGTTCAGTTGCAGCACCAGGTCGTACCTGCGCAGTTCGCCCTTGGGGATGTCAAGTGCCGAGTTCAGAACGGTCAGCTCCATGTCGAAGCGTTCCTTCTGGTTCTCCAGCCAATCCAGTCCGGCTTTAGTGAATCCCTCGTGCAGTCCGCCACGCTCGGCCAGGACCAGCACCTTGTGAGGCGCTGCATCCATCATGGCCGTCGTGCACATCGCGACTGCCAGCAGCAAGTATTTCCCGAGGCTCTTCATTTACTTCAGTCTGTAGCGCACGTCTTTGGTGCGGAACTTCTTTACTATGTCTTTCTCGTTGATATCTTTGAGGCCGGTAGCCACGATGATGGTGACGCGGTTCTTGTCGTTATCGGCGAAGGGCTGGACGGTGTCGCCATAGTAGCTGGAGATGATGGAGGAGGCAGGAACGCCGGCATCGGTGAGGGCTTTTACGGCCTTCTCGCAGCGCTGCTTCGAGTACTCCATGTTGATCTTGGGATTGCCTGTCCCGATGTCGGCATAGGACTTGATGTCCACCTTGCACTCGCGGTGGTCTTTCAGGAACGCGCCGATTGCAGCCAGTTGCTCGTCGGCCTCGAAGTCACTCTCGCGAATCTTGTAGAAGACATTCCAGGTGGCAGTGCCGTTCTCCACTTTTGGCTTGATGATGGCATCGTCGTACCAGATGGTATCCTGACGTGTCTCCCAAACCTCCTGAGCCTCTTCGACCATCTTCTTGGCCTTCTTGCCGGCGAACTTGTAGGCGATACCGAGCTGAGCCGTCAGTTGCCAGTCGCCCTTGCCGGACTGTTTGCTGTTATAGCGGTCGTCCAGGGTGTTGGCGGCCAATTCCAAATTGATACTGACGTGCTTCGAGATGTTGAGGTCGAACATGGCACCGATGCGGGCATTATGGCTGAGGTGGCTGCCGTCGTAGGCCAGGATCAGGGCGTCCCTGCGGGCGTAGGCCTCCTCGTTGTCCCAAGCATAGTTCAGGCCGAGGCCGCCTATCAGATAGACGTTCAGGGGGTAGTAGCTCTTCTTTCCGAAGAGGTTCACCAGGTTAATCATCAGGTCCAGGTCTGTGGTCAGGTATTTGTACTTGTAGCGGAAGTCGTTGAGGTTGTCGTAGTATCCGCCTTTGTTCCACAGACCGTTGAAGTGCAGTCGTGCGCCGATAATGGGTGTGAAGAACGAGCCGACGCTCAGGCTGGCCGTCGGTGTGACGAGTTTCCAGTTGTTGTAGTGCGTCAGGGTTGTCTGTCCGCCACCCTGCAGTCCGAAGAATATTTGTGGATAGGTGACCGTCTTGTCGCTCACGGTCTGAGCGTTGGCTGCCGTAGCTATGCCGAGCATCAAGAGAGCAGCGGCGCAAAGATTTTTGATGTGATTCATATCTGTATTGTTTATGTTTTTTTGGCATCATAGGCCTATGCCATAATCGGTAGCAACGCCAGCAGAGAGAGTAATGATTTTCTCATAGTGGTAAAGTATTTTGGTTATTTCTGCTTGCAAAAATACAAAGAAAAGAGATACAAAGCAAGATTTTGGCAGAAAAGTTCGCCGGGTTCAGAGTCTTTCGCATATTGAACAGCCATCCCCGCTGTGAAGATTCGCAACGGAGATGGTTGGCTTAATGTCAGTACGTTTTACTAAATCAGTACTTTTTTGCAGGTTCTTGGATGCTCTAGCACCTTCTGGGAGCAAATACACGAAGAGAAATTGAAAGGTGAAAAAATGAAAGAAGAATAAAGAACTTTCTTTTGCATTTCTCTCACTTAATCGTATCTTTGACCTTTGGTCTTAGATACTATCGCTCGACAATAAAAATAAAACACGCTTTTCTTTTGCATTTTGCTCACTTAATCGTATCTTTGTAGCAGAAAACCTAATAAAGATAATATTAACCCAATGATAAATTCTATTGTTGATAGTTTTACCAACAACCTGATAGCAGAGGATCGCTACAGGATGATTCTCGACGGTCTGCAGGTGACGCTGCTCATCACGCTCTGCGCTGTCGTATTAGGGACGATACTGGGCGGACTGGTGTGCTGGATGCGTATGAGCCGCCGCCGGTGGCTGCAGCAAACGGCCAGGGTGTATATTGAGCTGATGCGCGGCACGCCCGTGCTGGTACTGCTCATGCTGATGTACTACGTAGTGATGGCGCCGCTGAATGCTACAGGCATAGTGGTGGCCATCGTTACCTTTGCCATGAACACGGCGGCATACATCAGCGAGATGCTGCGCACCACCATCCAGGGTATCGACCGCGGCCAGACGGAGGCGGGCTTGGCTCTGGGCTTCACCGGGCGGCAGACGTTCTTCAAGATTGTGCTGCCACAGGTCATTAAGGCGGTGATGCCCGTCTATCAGGGCGAGGTGGTGAGCCTGCTGAAGGGCACGAGCATCGTGGGCTACATCGCCGTAGCCGACATGACGCGCGCCTCCGACCTTATACGCTCGCGCACGTTCGATGCCTTCTTCCCGCTCATCGTGACGGCCATCATCTATTTCCTCATGGCTTGGCTCATCGGGGTGTTATTGCAGAGTCTCGTTCAGCGCAAGCGCATGAAAGCCATTGCAGCGGCTGTGGTGCTGATGCTATCTGGAATGTTATGCTACGTGCCAACTGTCACATCTCGATGGACAACGGACCTCCGCGCCTTAGCGGCGCGCCGTGGTGCTACATCCACGAACAGACAACAGACAACGGACAATGGACAACCGTCAACTGTTTTTGCGGCACTCAGCGGCAAGCGCGTGGGTGTTATCATCGGCAGTATTCAGGACATGAGCGTCACCAGGTTGGCACCAGATGCCGACATTCTGCGCATGACCAGTGAAACCGACCTGCTGGCATCCTTGGAGAGCGGCAAGGTGGACGTGGTCGGCGAAGAGAATCTTTCGGTGACATTCAACAAGGAAGTTGCGGCCAAGGTGGACACGGTGAATGCGGGAATACCACCGATGCCAATAGGCGCCTGTTTCCGTTTGGACAACACCCAGCTGAAGCAGGACTTCGACAGTTTCCTGAGCGACATAAGACACGACGGCACCTACGAGCAGATCTACGGCCGCTGGCGCAATGCCGACGACCCCTCGGCGGTGGCCATACCTCAGCAACATGGCACAGGCCAGACGCTGCATGTGGCCATCTACCCGACCATGCCTCCATTCAGCTTCATCAGTTCTGGCAAGCCCTCCGGCCTGGAAATAGACATCCTGACGGAATGGGCCAACCGGCGTAACTGGCAAATAGAGTATCTCAGCATGGACTTCGCCTCGCAGATTCCTGCTGTGCAGACAAACAAGGTGGACATGGCCATGGGGTCTATCAGCATCACCGAGGAGAGACAGAAGCAGGTGCTCTTCTCCGACGGCTATATAGATTCGCACATTGTGCTGGCGACACGAAAAGGCGAAAGCGCCATCCTCACCAACAACAGCCTCACCTCCTTCCGCCTGAGCGAAGCAAAGAACCCTTCTCCCGGGAGAGAGGGGAGCACATATCTCTGGTGGGGTGTGGCTTTCCTCATAATAATAAGTGGTGGCGTGTGGTTATTTGTTCGCCGCAAGGCCGCACCGAAGGCTCTCACATCCCATCCCTCACCTCTCACCTCAGAAGACTCCATCATCCGCATCTCCAGCCTGAAGAAGAGTTATGCCACATTCGATGTGCTACGCGACATCAATATTGATGTACACAAGGGTGAGGTCATCTCCATCATTGGTCCTTCAGGCACAGGCAAGAGTACTTTCCTGCGGTGTCTGAATCTGTTGGAGAGCCCCACCAGTGGCAGTATTCTCATTGATGGAGAGGACATCCTGTCGTCCCATGCCGATGTGCCTTTGCTGCGTCGCCGTATGGGTATGGTGTTTCAGTCGTTCAACCTCTTTAACGGTATGTCGGTGATCGACAACATCTGTCTGGCCCCCATGCAGTTGCTTGGCAAGAGTCGTGAGCAGGCAGAGCAGAAAGCCCTGGAGTTGCTGCAGATGGTGGGATTGATAGATCGTGCTGATGCCATGCCAAATCAACTTTCAGGTGGACAGAAACAACGTGTGGCAATTGCACGTGCGCTGGCCATGGAACCCGAGATATTGCTCTTCGATGAACCCACCTCGGCCCTCGACCCCACGATGGTGAGCGAGGTATTGGGCGTGATGACCCGACTGGCACGCCAAGGTATGACGATGATTGTTGTTACCCACGAGATGCGCTTCGCTCGACAGGTGAGCAGCCGCGTGCTGTTCTTTGCTGAAGGTATTGTATATGAAGACGGTACCCCCGACCGGCTCTTCGAACATCCGCAGCGAGAGCGCACACGCCAGTTCATACAACAGATTCATGAGACGGTGTTCAACATCGAGAGCGAGTACTTCGATTGGTTTGCCATGATGTCGCAGATGGAACAGTTCTGTCAGCAGTACAACCTCTCGCACCAACAAATCACCAGTATGCTCCACGTTGTCGACGAGTCACTTAATATACTTGGCTCTGATGGCAGATCCATCCAGCCCGGCACGCGCCTTACGCTGTCGTATACCGAGAAGGACGACACGCTACAGTTCAACATCAACTGTCCGGAGGCCGTCAGCAGTGATGTCTTCGATTCCGATGGCGATGAATTGGCTCTAACCATTTTGCGCAACTTCTGCCACGACATCAGTATCAATGGCAACACACTCCGTATGGTTATTAAATAATATCGAGTATGAACAAGAAAAAGATTGTCGAGCTTGTGGCGAAGATGTTTGTAGCCGCGCTCATCGCCATGCCAGCCGCCAGCCTCGGACAGCAACAAAACAAAGTCACTGCCTTCCGCCCGGGCGAAATATGGCCCGACGAAAGCGGTCAGCACATCAACGCGCACGGCGGCGGGGTGCTACGCTACGGCAACACCTTCTACTGGTTCGGCGAACATAAGGCGGAGAACACCAGCAGCGCCTTGGTGGGCGTGACATGCTATGCGTCGGAGGACCTGATGAACTGGCGCAACTGCGGCGTGGCACTCAGCGTCACCGACCAGCCCGGGCACGACATCGAGCGCGGCTGCGTCCTGGAACGCCCGAAGGTGATATACAACAAGGTGACGGGGAAGTTCTGCATGTGGTTCCACCTAGAGCTGAAGGGCCAGGGCTACAATGCCGCCCGCTATGGCGTGGCTGTGGCAGACAGTCCCGAGGGACCCTACAAGTTCCTCTATTCCCAGCGCGCCAATGCCGGCACGTGGCCCATCGAGTTTGGAAGGGAGCAGCTCGCCGTCATCGATACGCTGAACGCCGGTAACTTCCGCGAGGGATGGACACCCGCCTGGCGCAAGGCTGTGGGGGAGGGACTCTTCCTAAAACGCGATTTCGGAACAGGACAGATGTCGCGCGACATGACACTCTATGTCGATGACGACGGCAAGGCCTACCATATCTTTTCATCGGAGGACAACCTGACCCTTCACATCTCCGAGTTGACTGCCGACTACCTGCACCATACCGGCCGCTACACGCGCGTCGCTCCTGCCGGCCACAACGAGGCACCGGCCATCTTCAAGCACGAAGGGACGTACTGGATGATTACCTCGGGCTGTACGGGCTGGGACCCCAACGAGGCCCGCATGTTCTCGGCTCCCAGCATCTGGGGTCCCTGGACGCAGCATCCCAATCCCTGCCGCGGCCCCAAGGCGGAACTCACCTTCGGCGGCCAAAGCACGTTCGTATTGGATCTTACCTCTAACCCCTCACCTCTTACCTCTCGCTACATCTTCATGGCTGACATCTGGCGTCCGCACCATCCCATCGATGCACGATACATCTGGCTCCCCATCGAGTTCGAGGACGGAAAGCCCGTCATCCGTTGGCGAGGCGAATGGAAATAGGGTAGTAGATTATTTCGAAATAGGGGAAGTGTAATCGGCGCCGCCCGAGCGTTCTTTCTCGATAATGGATTGTAGCCTGAAGACCACATCCGGGTACAGAAGGGCTACATTCTCTTTTTCATAGGGCTGCTGCATGTTGTACAGTTGGGGCTCGCGGGCATAACCGCTTTCCATATTGGGTCCCGAGATGACTGCAGGCCCCTGACTGGGCGAGATGTACTTCCACTCTTTTGTACGGACAGAAAGGGCATGGTTCGCAGCCTGCTCCAGCACGTAGGGACGGTCCTGTCGGTCTTCCCCCAAGAGCGTGGCGAGCCGGTTCTGACTGTCGATGGCACCGCCTTTGGGAATGCGGGCACCGACAAGGGCGCTCAGCGAAGCCAGCCAGTCAATCTGCGAGACGAGGGCACCGGACTCCTGTCCGGCTTTCACTTTCTTCGGCCACGAAACAATGGCGGGAACGATGGTACCGCCCTCGAAAGTGCTGTACTTGCCGGCACGATAGGGGCCTGCAGGACGATGGTCGCCCAGCAGCTCCACGGCGCGGTCCTGATAGCCGTCATCCACGACAGGACCATTGTCGCTGCTCAGGATAATGAGTGTGTTCTCCCGCAATCCCAAACGCTCCAACTCGTCGAGGACCTGACCCACCGTCCAGTCGAACTGCGCAATAGCATCACCCCTGAATCCCATCGGATTCTTTCCGCGGAAACGGTCGTGTGGGAAACGCGGCACATGCACGTCGTTGGTAGCCAAGTACATGAAGAACGGTTCCTGCTGGTGCCTCTGGATGAAGCCGATGGCATGCGCCGTGATGCTGTCGGCAATGTTCTCGTCCTTCCAGAGAGCCTTGCCGCCTCCCTTCATATAACCGATGCGACCTATGCCGTTCACGATGCTCTGGTTGTGACCATGGCTGGCCCTCAGGTTGTACAGAAGCTCGGGATTCTCCTTGCCGGTAGGCTCGCCCTCAAAATTTTGCTCGTAGCTGACCTGAATGGGAGCCGTGGCATCGTAGTTGGCCACATGCCCTTGCTCGATGAAGACACAGGGCGTGCGGTCCGCCGTCGCTGCCATGATGTAATGGTAGTCGAACCCAATGTCGCCCGGATGCATGGGGAGCTGCGCATTCCAATCCTGCTCTCCGTCCTTGTCCCCCACTCCCAAGTGCCATTTCCCGATGGCGGCAGTGGCATAGCCCGCATGCTTGAATGCATCGGCAATCGTGAACTGCTCGGGCCGAATAATCATACCGGCATTGCCTCGGGCAATATCGGTGTTGGAATGCCGGAAAGCATACTCACCGGTGAGCAGACCATAGCGCGACGGCGTACTGGTGGCCGCAATGGCATGCACGTTGGTGAAGCGGATGCCGCTCTGTGCCAAGACATTGACATTGGGCGTCTGCACTCTGGTGGCACCGAAGCATTCGAGGTCCCCGTATCCAAGGTCATCGGACAGGATAACAATAACGTTGGGTTGCTGACGATTCTCGACAGATGGATTTATCTTTTTGCTTTTGGCAGCAATGGGGATGACAGGCAAAATAGCAGTGGTTATTGTGCCGTAGCGGAATAGTTTTTCTTTTTTCATGATGCTGCAAAGGTACGAATAAGCGAGGACAAAACAAAATAAAACAGCAGAAAATCCCAGTTTCATCTCATCTCTATCTATATATATAATGTATAATATGGAAAATGGGGTCGTTATTTGAAAAATATTGTTGAATGTTTTGTCAGTTTGCCGGAAAGCCGTACCTTTGCATCCGCAAATGAGGCTTATCCGTTCCTTTGGCACGGGTAGGGCTATGATGCGCTCCACCGGAGCACGTTCTTTGAGAGATTTACATAGACAGAATTTGTAGTACAAGAA